>Ga0209700_100794_pt1 | contig 63236 bp, 32 predicted proteins | sample SiratroredBW_FD_187528 | JGI IMG/M metagenome (GOLD analysis project Ga0209700, IMG submission 187528) | Root nodule microbial communities of legume samples collected from California, USA - Siratro red BW (SPAdes) (version 2) | ecosystem: Host-associated > Plants > Roots > Nodule | place: USA...
AAAAAAAAAAAAAAAAAAAAAAACAAAAATCCAAGTTGTGAACCGGACGCGACTCTGTCTGATTCACAAACCATTTTGAGAACCGGATTGGGTCGCGTCCGGTTCACAACTTACACACTGGACGAGCAAACCCCTCAGTTCATCCGGTTCTCATTTTTTTGAAATTTGAGAACCGTACAGCTAGCCATCCGGTTCTCATTTTTTTGAAATATGAGAATCGAATGGCTTATTATCCGGTTCTCATATTTCAGAATAATGACAATAGGATGACTGGCTGTCCGGTTCTCAAATTTCAAAACAATGAGAACCGGATGGCTTCATCCGGGTGCCCTACCAGCAACTACAAAAGTCCACCAAAATAAAAAATCTTACCTCCTCATCGTTCCTTGCCGTCGATAAACACTGCACAATGGTCGGAAAGTCTTCCCTACCTTTCAATCACCCTCAAAACCTCCAAAAACCACATTGTAAAAGACGTATTTGAGAGAAAAAAAGAAACTGCTCACTGTTGGGTTCGACATACTAGGAAGAAGAAGGTTGGGGCTGTTTAATAAAGGAGAGACAATTGGGTAATTTCCGTAAGGGCACTTATGGAATTAAAGTTTGTTTTGGAGGTGCAGGAAGAAGGTATGGGGGTGGAGGAAGAATTTGTCCCACTTATGAAACTTGTAAAGTCCATATAGACCCCACTTAAGAAACACATAAGCTCCACACATGAAGCTACTAGGTGCCACCTTTGAAGCTTGCCTTCCAAGCTCCTCGTGCCATTTATCCACCTCTCATCGGAGAGTATTTAGAAAATTGAGTTGCAAGCTACCTGTGCCATTTGTTAATCCCTAAATGGACAGGATTTGAGCCAATCATAAGGAGTCGCTTGTCAACATCCTATTTGAGATGATTTTAAGAAGCTTGTTCCACAAGTTAGGGTTTGAGGCTTCTCTTGCAACCTTCTTAGTTTATAAATATGAACCTCTTGTGCATGAATTTTTAGTTTATTAATGACTACTGTTGTGTTGCTAAAATTCTTGGAACTTCTACTTGTTCTTAAGCTCTCTCTAAAGTAGTCTTGTTCAAGACCACTTATAAGCTTTCTCCTAGTGTGTTGCCCTAACCTCACAAAATTCTCACTATTTTCCATCTAAAAAATCATTGAAGTTTCACTTCAACATGATACTTCCACTACATCCACTCTATAGAACATGAAACAAATCAAAACACATGGAAGAAGAGCAATGACGTGAGCTATCATGTAAGGAATTGCATTAGATACTTTAAACATGAAACAATAAGATATAAATCTATCTTAATTTAGTCATGAGTGTCCACCCTCGTCACTTCATCAAGATTATTTTCTTTCTTAATAATTTCATTCGCATTCATCACAATCAACTTAACTTGAATACAATCAAATTTCACAGATGATGGTCAAACATCCAACTAGAAACAATTTGCCTACTAAACTAAACTTTTAACAAAATCTACATGCAAAAGAAATCCAAAAACCACTATCCTCAAGTCATCCTAAAGACGAACTGCTTTGATACCAAATGTAATATGTTTCATATAATAGGAACTCTATTGCACAGAAACTATACAATAGACCTAAATATAAATATACATACATTCATCGTAGTATTTCAAAACATACTTCTCCACATAAGATTTAATAGAAATATTTTCATAGAATTACAAAATAAAATAAAATAACATAAAACTTCTCCATCATCTCACTGAGGTGTCACACAACCTGCCAAATCCTCTACTTACATGTAATACACGATCATCGCAGATTTAAAAACAAAACAAATACCACACAGAAAGAAGGGTAAGCTAAAGATTTTTAAAATACATAATCATAAATTAAATTTCTATTCTAGTCAAACTACAACACATCAGGCTTTCATAATTCAATACATTATATTATCACTAACACATCACACTCGTATGATAGGGTAAATCCATATGACCTGGTCCAATCGGTTCTTTTTCACATCGTAACACAGTCATATAAACATATTAATCCATATGTCTTATTCCGATAAACTCATATTTCAAACCTTGGACATAGTTATATGAACCTCCTTCGACTCTCACCACCTAATAATCTTCATCTATATGATTCCAATGTACCAGTAGAGTCAAGATACGTCTTTAGATCAAATCCCTAAACAAGCATATCATAACAATCTCAATATGGGTATCTCCTTTCCTAAAGATATTATGTCTCGATCACCATTCCATATCATACACAAACATTGATACTACACCATACCATACATAATCATTCATTCAATTTAATTCAAATTCATCCAATTCACACTTAATAAAACAATTAGTTACAATATTTATTAAAAATATTCAAATTAGCTTCCCTTACCTCTATAAACTAGAGACCCTCAAAAGAGTTCCAAAAACCTAGAATCACATGTAACCTAATCTACACTAAGAGCTTCTGATCAACGATCAGACTACACTACTAGGACAATGAACCAATAGGGACCCATTCTGATGCCTCAGAGGACACATGCAAAATACCCCTACCAAGAACGAAATCGATCTAAAACTGACTCTGAGGAAGATGAGTAGAATGAACTTACTCTATTCAAAAATATGATTGGACACTCTTACTCTACTCGACACTAGGAATTTAGAGGTGGCCTTCGATCGTCAGTATGATAAGGAAGGAAGACAAAATTTTAGAGAGAAGGCAAATAAAAGGGGAAGAGCCGCTTCTTAGAGAGAGAGAGTTGGTGGTTTTTGTAAAAATGAAATTGAATAATTGATTTTTTTATTTATTTAAACTTTTTCGTAAAAATGTATTTAGGTGTCATCTTATTTATATCTAAAGCTAAATTCTAGGTTTTAAGACGATTTTATTCTAGAGCTATTTTCTAGGATATTACAACTAAATGCATCATTCCTCACTAGAAAAAGTGTTTTACTCAAGCACTTTAGTGTCTCAGGATGTGATTTTCTCTCTTCTACCACTAATTCCACTCAATTTGACTTTTCTTTTCATTTGAAGAACAATTTTTTTTTGAAAAAAACATGCAACATCACAAGGACTTTTATTGGGTTGTAATGTGGTTGGGCTAAGAAAAAAAATATGATTTTTCTAGATAATCAAAGCACTTAAAGCAAAAAGAGCAATTAGATCAACTCATCATTCAACACATTTTACCCTTCTTGTATATGTAATCTAGACTTGAACCAAAATCATCTTCCCCCTATATTATTTTATTTTTACAAACAAAAAAAATAATATATATATATATATATATATATATATATATATATTATTTGTTTACAACTCGACTTGAATCACGCTAAGGACCATGATCTCCTTGCTTTCTCAACTTATAGTGAGGCAGTCAAGGTTAGAACTTTTAGTGATTAAAGATTCAAGGATGAAGAAAATTTCTTTCAAAGCTCAAATGGGTGCACAAAAGTTTTATTCATGGAAACAAGGTTGGCTCAAACAATAATGAAATGGCCTTATCACATGTAAGCATGCAAACGAAATAATTAATAGAAAAATTTAAATAAAGTCATTATGAGTAAAAAGTAATACCACAAAATGAATTTAAACTTTAAAGCGCTAAATCTCACATGGATATTGTTGGTAACAAAAACTGTCATAGGCCACAATTATTGATTAAAAATAAAATATATAAATACACTTTTAATAATAAAAATACAAGAGCAACCACAAACTTACACTTCACGGAATAAACCACTAATTCGTAAATGTTAATAGAAAAGAATACAATAAATTCTCATTAGTAAGAAATTATTATCAATAATTTGCAAATTTGACTTTCTTAGTTTCAGCATGAACTGTTCTAATTGACCTTATGAACTTAGTTAAAACCTACAATTAGGTCCATGTATAAAATTGATCAAAGCTTATTAGACTAAATAAGCTCTAAAAAAGTTTAATTTATAAAGTCAAATATCATATAAACTAAATTGAATTTTGCACCATTGTTCAACACTCAAAGTTTGTTTTTATTCTCTAATTTCACGCTTGCACTTTATGATATTAAATTACATTTTGATTTTAAAAATCAAATTATCAATCGATTGAATCTTAATTTAGTAATTAGATATAAATTAGATTAAATGATATTTTGATTTTATTCGTATTTTTTTAATGAATTTTTTTGAATTAATTAATTGAACAAGTTAATTGTTCCATCCTGATTGTGAATCTTTAGAGAATTACAAGAAGAAAAATTATAAGAAAAATTCTATTTTCAGGTCTTGAATTTTATTAATCTTGCATCTAATTGCATTTCAATATTATTATTTAAAAACCCCAAATTAACTTGTATAACAAGAATATCAAACATTGAATTAAATAAATATATATATATATCCTTAAACATCAACCTAGGTTTCACTCTATATAAAATTTTATAGAAAACTTAGATGCTTTAAATTAATAAATTCCTCTTTATTCAAAATTAGTAATGCACTTTCAAACTAATCGTCAAAATTTTCAATCAACAATAACATAATGAGTTATATTATTGCTGTACATAGTTTGTTTATCCATTCTTTCACACTAATGTATTAGTTGAACGAAAATTATGGTACAAATGAAAGTTGCATAGCACAATGTTACAAATTTAACATTAAAAGGCACAACAATATGCGACTTTCCGAAGAGGAATCTTTATTCTCAACGGTTGTTCAAAGGTTACTCACAACAGCTTGTAGCTACTGGTGGCAATTATTGCGTGGGATCACGCCCTCGTTACCTGCCAAGACCAAATACTTGTCTTTCCTAGTCATGTTGGTGCATGCAAACCCCAAAGCATTGCCTATCTCCTTCTGCACAAAATTCGCCACTTCAATTTTCGATTTTCCACCACCTTGACACGTTTGGGATTCTGGTAACATCCCCAGAAATTTCACCGTATATGTAGGATTCGGATTCATGAAGTGAAAAAAGGGGTCTAAAAATTTATACCCGCTTGCTGTTGTTCCATAAAACATGCTAACCTTCACATCAATAGCCACAGGAATAATGTTAGCTGTAAGCTCAGCAAACAAAGGACTAAACCTTAACAGATAAGGTTCCCTGCAAGTTGTTCCCTCAGGACACACCACAAGGTTTCCTAGCCTCAGCAGCTTGTCCATTTTTTCTCTGTCTTTCTCTCTGTCCCTTGTCAGCCTTATGGTTTTGATAGGAGAAACTGTCTCACTTAATCTACTCACGCTGTATGTGACTGTAGAAAGTGGTTTACGTAGAACAATTGAAACATAAAGTGGGTCAAGCAAAGTTCTGTGATTGCACACATAGAGCATACCCTTTTCCTTTTCTTCACTCTGGACCAAAGACTTGGTGCTTTGGGGTCTTGAAAGCGTGGTTCTTGTTCCTGCGAGGGCCAATATTGGAGCTGACACATTCAGGGGCAATGCTATGCCTATTGTAAATCTGAGTACGGAAAGAAATAGCCCAAAGGGTAACCAAATGAACAAGACCAGAGAAGATGCAAGAGTTGGCCTGAAAGCCAATCTTCCATCATGGAAGATCAATGGCTTCGGATACTTCTCTCTCGAAACAACATCACAATTTCTGTTCTCATCAACTAGACAAACCTCCTGAAGAAGAAATCAGAAATGATATTTTTACAACTCTTTCTTTTTTCTTCTATATAATCCTTTAACAACAACTTTTTATAATAAATAATTATTAACTGATGTTAATTGTAAATATATTATAAGTTCAGAAAAAAAAAAAAAAAAAAAAAAAAACAATCAGTTAACCAGATTAAACGAGACTCAGAATGCGCATGTCTTTGTTACTTAAAACCGTTTTGTTTAGCACAGAAAGACATGACATGAATGATTTGACTGTTTTATATATTTAAAAAATACCAAACCTTGAATTGTTGGAAAAGTTGCCCCTGGTCAATTATCTCAATATGGTTGCTATCTACCATTCCGGTACTGTTGTTGTTGTTGATGTTTCTCCCTTTAGTGCCTCCATTAACTTTATATGAAGGGATTTTAGTTGGATTGTTCTTCTCATATACCCCCAAAAAGAAACCACGGAAGGACTTCAACTCTCTTGCCATGACAGCCTCAACCCCTAAATAGTCCTTCAGGAAATTTTCAACCATGATTCTAGGCAACTCACTAGTTGCCACTTTTCTCTCATAACACGTTAGAGCTTCAAAGCCTTCCCTTCTAATATCTTCTAGGAAGAACTTTGGCAGAACAACTGACCCTATTCTGAATGTGTCCTTTCTGATGCCAAAAAAGCACAAAAAAACCATGATCTTTAAGCCAAGCTGGTCTTCACCCACCAGCCATACCAAGGGGTATGAAAGAAAAAGGATAACAGATCTTAGTATCCCACCAGCTTCAAAAGCAACTAACATGAAGTAAGGGAACAAGGAAGTTGATCGTAACAGAGTGCCCTCAAAATCAAAAACTCGTGTTTCATTTTTTGCCAGTTCTGCTTTCTGCTGCACAAAAGAAATGGTTCTCATTTTGCTGCAGTTGGGGTTCATTCTGTAACATAGGAAGGGAAAACTCCACAGTGGCACTGCAATCTTTATACTGTTGGACCTAGTGAAAAACCTTTTTTTTTTATATATAAAATGTTTTTTTTTTCTATAAGATATCTTGTAATAACCCGTAACAGATTAATATTTTTTAAATATATTTAATTAATTTACACAGTTTTATAAAAAAAGTTAATAAATACTAAAAGTTAATAAATATATTTAATTAATTTATACAGCTTTATAGAAGTTAATAAATAATAAAAGTTATTATGTTTCTATGGAATATTTTGATATTTTAAATATAAAGAGAATAATTAGTAACTTTGAACAGAAAAGATGAATTCAGAATTAATAAAGATAATTTTAAAACAATAATAAAAAAAATTCAAAAAGCTATATCATAATTAAGTTAATTATTTATCGTAAAAATATAAATTAGTTAATATAATATTATGAAGTCATTTTCAAAAGTAGGTATAACATTACATCAATATTTAATACACTACTAAATGATACACTACTAAATATGTAAAAATTACTTAAGCTGATGTAATATTATAATTACTTTTATATTATTCTTATATTTAGAGATGAATTTTTAATTTTATTAAGAAAACACAAGTTTCTTATATGTATTATTTCTAACTTGTTTTCACAAGTGTTTATTAGGTTAAGTGATTTAATGATTACATTGGAATATGTAATCCGATCCATTCAACTCAAACATATCTTCTTCTTGCGTCTCCGTAGTATCAGCATGCACCTTCATACCTTTTTAAATTCCCAAACTAACTTTGAGAAAAAGAAAAAATTGCCGTTGACGAAAATAAAAGAAGTTTGGAGCGGAGGTTGAAGTTTTGGATGTTTGGCTGTGTTGATTGAAGGCAGTTCTTGGATGTGCTGCGGTGCTTGTGGTGGCGTATTGTGACGTTATAGGTGATTGGTGGTGGTTTTACGTGTATTGTCGTTGTAGAGATAAGTGGTTTTATTTTTTATTTTAGCTTTCAGATTCTACAATTCGATGATCTCCAGGATTATAGAATTTAGAATTGAAATTGGTTTAGGTGGATACTTCTAGATGTACAATCCCGATGGTGTGTGCTACGAAATGAATTTCAGATTATAGAATCTAAAAATTAATATTATTTTTGAATTCTATAATTCAGAATTCAATACGTAATGTACACACTTTTCGAATTGTACAATCCGAAAATATGTTTTTATCTTTGAGATTGAACTAGACACCTCCAATTCGAAAGGTTAAAATCAACTTAAATGTTTTTTGATTACAAAATCTGAAAGTCAAAAATTGACTTTTGGATTGTACAATATGGAAAATGAAGAATTTTAAATTTGAAAACAAGTTGCAAAGTGTGTGTTTTATGTATGAATTTTTCGTTAAAAGTAGATACATAAGGACAACTTTGGAGTAGAATGTCAGAGGAAGTAGATAAGATTTCAGATATGAAAGAAGTTCATCAAAATATCATTGTGGGTAGTGCACGTGAATGTGTGTTAGATTTTACAACAAATGAGGTAAATTAATTTAGACTTTTTTTGTTGATAAATTTTGAGAGTTAAGGACTTAAAATTGTGTTGACTTATTTGTTTAGGTGTTTCCTACAAGAGACGATTTAATACAATTGGTTCATAGGGTTACTTTTGGACTTGTGTTTGTGGTTGTGTACTGAGATATGACAAAGCAACAGGACAACAAGGAAGAAAGACATTTGTTGTTGGGGGTGTGAAAGGAGTGAGAAATATAGGAAATACAAACATGATTTGGAGGTGAGTATTACAGGGACAAGAAAGTGAGATTGTCCCTTTAGATTACGGGGTAAACCTGTTGCAAATGGAGAAGAGTAGGTGTTCAAGGTCATATGTGGGTTATATAATCATGATTTGACTAAGACATTTGGTCACCCTTATGTTGACATATTAAGACCTGATGAACATGCTTTAGTTGTTGACATGACAAAGAGTCAACTGAAGCCTTCAAACATATTGTTCACTTTGAAAGAGAACAATGAAAACAATGTCAAAATAATCAAGCAATTTTATAATGTTAGATATACATACAAAAGATCACTTAAAGGATCAAGAATTGAGTTGCAAAAGTTAATGATGTTGTTAGAGCGTGACCACTATATTCACTGGAGTATGTGTCATCAGTATTCAGAGGTTATGAGTGATATCTTTTGGACACACTCGAATTTAGTGAAGTTGTTGAATGCATCTAGCATTGTGTTCTTGATGGATATGGGCTTTGAAGAGACTTAGAAGGTTGTTTTTAAGGGGAGGTGTGTACCCTGAAGTAATTATTAGTGATAGGAACCTTGCTTTGATGCATGCAATTAGTGTTGTTTTCATGAAGCTTCTAATCAAGTATGTCGGTTTCACATTAGCAAAAATGTCAAAGCAAAGTGTAAAATGTTGGCTGATTCAGGAAGGCTTGGGTTATAATGGATGCATGGGAAATTGTGATGGATTGTGGTGATTGTGATGCATTTGAGGAAATTTTTAAAGGGTTTGAAAGTGTTTGTTCACATTGGCCATTATTTGTTGATTATGTGAAAAAGACACTGCTCATTCCCCACAAGGAGAAATTTGTAAGAATTGGACAGATAGAGGGATGCATTTGGGTAATATGACCTCAAATAGGTATGTTTCTATATCTTTTGTTTGTTTATATGTGTGGCAACAAAAGTATACAAAACTTTAATATTCTATTTTGGTTATGTAGGGTTGAACAGGCTCATTGAAATCTTAAACGTGTATTGCAAAATAACATGAGAGATTTGTGTATATGTTGGGATACAATCAACATTGTGCTTGTATTTCAACATAATATAATTAAGGCATCATTTGAGACGAGTCTAGACTTTGTTGATCACACATTTAGAGTGACATTATACAAACATTTGGTGGGCGTGGTGAGCAAGTATGTTTTGATGCATATAGCTGAGGAAGTTGAATGAGTTAAGCATGTGAGGTTTGATAGTGAGGGTTGCGGTTGTGTCCTCATAGCTACTCATGGATTGTCATGTGCTTGTGCATTAGTTAGATATCAATTGGGTATCATACTAATTATGAAGTGCATGTCATGTGGATTGGATTAAGCTTCTTAGATATATCATCAGGTGAGTCATCTTCTGAGTTGTCCATTCAACAGGAATTCAATATCATTTTAAATCAATTTAAAAAGGTTGACATTAGAGGAAAAGCGACAATTAAGAGAAAACTTTGTGAAATTGCTTACCCTGATATGACATAAATGTGTCAGCCCACGGAGAAAGTCAAAATTAAAGGGTTACAAAAAGTCGACAAAATAGATTTGAGAGGTCAACAAAGTGTAACACATCTTATTTTGAGCATGTTTATAAAATTCATTTTAGGAATGATAGTCGCTCTTCACTAAAGGCATCAAGGAGGATAGAAAATTGTAGTTTCCATTAATGACCAAAGTTGTTCAAATGCTTGATTAATTTCATCCAAGTTGTCACCCACATATATATGATGTAATTGATGTTAAGGTGGATGAACATTGTGGATGTCGATCTATTACTACACTTTTGGGTATGGGTGAAGAATCACGAGCATTGGTTCGAATGGATTTGTTTAAAGAACTTTCCGCATGGCATGATGAATATGCTACCATTGTAAGTGGCCATGAACGAGTTGAGCAACTGAAGAGGTAATTATTAGTTGACGGGATGACAATTGTAAGTATTTTTTTATTAAATAATTTTATTGACTAGATTGTCCTTATACATAACAATTACATTTTATTTTTGAAGACTAGTGTAGACAAATGGATGACGATTCCAGACATAGGTTATGTGATTGTTAGTAGATATAATATCATATTAGTTTCCTTATCATTAAAGCAAAACATAACCATATTTCCATTGAGAAGTAAACCTCCAAATGATGTCAATTTACATCAGGTAATATGTGTACGCCATGTGTATGGGTCACATTTTGTGCAAGTATATTGAATAAATAATTTTCAAATGAACCTTTTAAAGTGCATGTTTCGGTCAATTAATATATGAAATACTTGCAGGTTAAATTGCGTGATGGTTGTCCGTTACCTACAATTGATATTTTTTTGTCAATGTATTGTCCAGAGGCAAAATTATGGTCATCATATTGCGTAGGTCAAATGCAAAGCTTTACACAAATGTTAGGAGTAAACGCATCATATGTTAATATTGTGGATGATTGATTATTATATAACTCTAGTTTTAAGTTAATGAACATTCTTATTGTTTTAAGTTAACCAACATTCTTCTTATTTTAAGTTAATCAACATCATTAAATAATTCATAACCATATATAATGTAAATACTAGTGCTATCATTAAATAATAATATGTCAATACAATGTTGTTTGATGTAATCAAACACATAAGTCCTATGAAGTATGTCATGGTCTCCTATCATGGATCGATCTCAAACATAATGTATACATGACCTCATCACCAGATTCTCCCTAGGCTAACTGTAATGCAGCTTGAGTGCCCTTGTAAGTTGTAGTACCTTTAGATAAGTCACTACAATGAATAATTTTTTGTAGGACGTTTGCTATCCGTCTAAATATACCATGCATGATAAAAATAATAAATATTAATACAACTTAATAAAAAAATACAAGAAATATAAAATATGGAATAAGTTATATGATAAGCATGATCTTGCTGTGGCGGAGGAAGTGGGTCTCTGTACACTAGGCTACGAGCATGATGATGCAATGGTACATGTGGTGAGTCTTTCTCAGCACTAGACTAATATATGGATGTGACACACGTCTAAATCAATCCATGTAGCAAATGGCTCAGAGGCATGGGTCCAACTTGTGACCAAATGATCAATAAAATATAAGCATATATCGTCAATGATGTCCAAAACACCACCATCGTACTGCATAGTTGTGGTTGGAATCCTCTGCTTGTAGCCAAAACTAGCACAATACATGATTTGACAGATGTCTCTATGTAGTAATTCCTAAGCGGATGTATCCCAAAAAAGTGATATGGACTCAAACGGGTGAACGGATTGATGATCAACATATAGAGCCCAAATAACCTCAGTATAGGTCAATTAATCTAAATGAGCCCTAACATCAATGGTGTTGGAAATATGTTGTGCAACAAATATCGAGCTGCCCATGGCTGAACCTAATGATACTTGGGATTGACATCCTTTCTTCCTATAGACAAGAAGTGCTCATTGATCCATGCCTGTCATTTCTTAAAGAAATTAATTTATAGATTTTTCACATTTCAACATGTGTAACTTTTTACACTTTTTAAAAATCAATTACCTGCATGAGAGTGGTGTAACCGACCAATTGTCGGGTGTGAGCAAGGCATGTATCCCCTAACTAGTAATACATGTGTGCTAGAGTAACAACTCCCCAAGAATATTCTTCCACATGTGTAGGTCCCTAAAGAGTGCAATGTATGATACAAATATGGAAGTAGCACTCATATATGCAAAAAATAATGTAACCCGTTAGATGCAACAAGAAAGCTCTAGCAGCATACTCCCACAGCTGTTGAATGCAAGACTTCATAAATATCTCTCAACCAACTTAGTCTCACATGTGGATCCTAACACTGTCTCAGCTCAGCATTTGCAACACCTTGGTCCACATCTAGCAACTCAACCAACAAGCTCGATTCTCCATCATAATCCAACGTCATGTATGTGGAAACTAGCCTACAATAGGAATATGGAGAATAGGAAATATATCATCCGATGTGATTGTCATCTCACTCACTGGTAGATGGAAGGTGTTAGTTTCCTTGTGCGATCTCTCAGTAAATGCTGTTAATAAGCCCTTGTACGCAACATCACATCCAGTGGTGCATAATGGCAATAGTCCAAAATTTTGGACAAAACTGTGAACTTGTGAACATGGAATCCCAAATTTACCAAGTTTCCTACCACATGAGACCAATTTAAGCCCAAATAATCCCAAACAACATTCTTCATAAACATTGCTACCTACTTAAACTTAAATCAACAACACAGTGAATTGTAAAATCTTACCTCACCCATCCACAATTTAAATGCAACATGGTTATCATAACTCACCAAGGGCAATCAGAAGGTCCTCTTGAGAATCCTTCAACACCAACAATAAGAGAACTACCAACAACAACAGTTTAACCACGACAATCTCCTCTCCATTTTGAAGCCATAGGCCTCTCCCAACCTTCAGGTTGAGATTCACCTTCTTTAGTTCTAGCCATTAATCTGTCAAGAATCATGCACGTTAATTAAATTCAAATCATTCAAGTCATCCAAGTTTCAAAAAATAACAAACCAGCATCCTTTCAGATTGTACAATTTGAAAGCTAAAAATTTTGCCAAATCACTTTCAGATTGTATAATCTGGAAGCCATTGTGTTTTGGAAAAATGCTTCTGGATTGTGCAATCTGAAAGCAAAAATGTTTGCCAAATCACTTTTGATTGTACAATCCAAAAGCCATTGTGTTTTGAAAACATGCTTTCGAATTGCACAATTTGAATGTCAACAATATGTTTACTTACCTTCCAGATTGTGCAATCCGGAAGCCTTTTTCACAAACACAATGACTTTTAGATTATACAATCTAAAATGAATTGGCAAACATTTTTGCTTCCAGATTGTACAATCCAGAAGCCTATAAAATTGCGAAAAAAAAATTTCCCTCTCCTCATACCGTTGTCATTTGCCACTCAAATACACCAACAAAACCACTTTATTCATTCCACTTCCATTCCTAAAATCAACATTGTTGATACTTAATATGAAATTTAATAGTTCTTTGTTATTGCTATCAAAAGTACTACTATCATATAGATAAATATTTTGTAAATAAATTAAATGTTATTACTAAAATCTTTTGGTAACTTCTAATTATTCACCAATGTCCAGGCAAACAGAATAGAAAATTTGAATTAGGTCTACCACTAATACTGAAGGTATGAATGGCTCAAGTCATATGCCATCAATAACATTATACAAAGGTCCTATCAATTTGTAACATTTGAAGCTTAATCAAAATCATTGCTAGAGATTATACACATCCAGTTTAATTTGAACAATACCAAGAACTCAAGAGAAAAACTACTAAGAATCTTTCAAATGATTAGGTTCATTACAATAGGGTAGTTGACAAGGCAATTTGCAACTACTATGACAAGTCATATAAGGCTAAAAATTATTGAACCACCAACTTGATTAAACATTCAAGTTTTTGTTTTATGAACCCGAATAAGGAGGTTGATAAGAAAAAAATGACATTAGATATATATTGGAAAAGGTTATAAAGGCGACCTTAATATCATGAATTTGAAACTTGTTGAAGTCAACCAAGAGAAAACTCTTGTCACACTTACCAAGATCATAATCATTGATGAAATTTTGTGTATATTTGTTTAAAATTATGGGATTAGGAAATTTATGAAAGAAGCTCAACTCTATTTAAAATTTTCCTCTCGTTTAGATATTGTATGCTTGTAATTAACTAGAAAAAGATAAAGTTGAATTTTTTTACCTAGCAATAGACATATGGGTGCACTTACAAATGATGCATTAACATCAATTCAAAATGTAAATTATATGTGTGTGACAAATCATTATATTGATGATGCACTTACGTTACACAAGAAAATATTTAGGTTTTATTTGATTGTAGACCACAAAGGTGAAACCATATAAATAAAACTACATAAATGCTTAAAATATGGCTATTGAAAGATTGGTTATGTAACTGTTGATAATACAATTTCTAACAACGTAGCCATTTCATATTTGAATAGATGTCTAAGTATTTGGAATGGTCAAACTTTATTAAATGGAGAGTTCATCCATATGCATTGTTATGCTCATATTTTGACTTTGATTGTGACTAATGGCTTATAGGAGATTAACTTCTCAATTAGCAAAATAAGGGTTGCTTGCAAGTTTATAAGGTATTCTCCAAGTGCTTTAGTTACTTTTAAGAAGTTTGCACAAAAAGTTAGATAAATTATAAGGTTATGTTTTGTCTTAATGTGTCAACTAGGTGGAATTCAACTTATTTGATGTTAGAGGTCACTAAAAAGTATGACCAAGCTTTTCGTCGATTTGAATATGTTGAGGTTGCATAAGTATTTAATCCTCTTACTAGTGAATGAGGATGTCTTTAGATAATTGGAAATGTATCTCAATTTCTTTTTTAGGTTTTTTTTTTTTATGAAACAACACTTTCTTTTTTTGTTGTTTCGTTGCATGTTACTACTAACAATTCTTTTAATATATTGCTTAGTATTTAGAAATCATTGAATAAATGGAGACACATTGAGGATACAATGATACAAAAGATGATATCTAATATGCAATTGAAATTTAATAAGTATTTGGAAAGTGGTGAGATTTACTACATGTTGTTTGTGGCTTCATTTGTTGATTTCATCAACAAAAATGTTTATCAAATATATAATGAAACATACTATTTGTAGTAATGTTGGGACTTTAACATTTATCTCTAATTTAGGAAATAATGAAAATAATGGTGATGAAAATGAGCATTAAGATGGTGAGCTTAGAATACAAAAGAAAAAAAATGAGGTGACAAGCAAAGGAGTGGGTTAGATAGATAGATATTTGGAGGATGATGTTGGAGATGGTAGTCTTGGATTTGATCTTTTTGCATGGAGCAGGATTAGAGCAACCACATATCATGTGTTTTTCTTTCATGGCTAGATATATATTGTTCATTCTTGTGTCTATTGTGTAATTTGAGTCTACCTTTAGTAGGGGTGATTTTGTATCTGATTCCTTTCGTAGTTCATTAAGTCCCACGATAGTTGAAGCTTTGATTTTCACCCAAAATTGGCTCAGTGGTTGTGAAGAAATGTCAAATACACAAGAAGGGAAGGTTGAAACTTTTATTTAAATTTTTTGAATTTCTTTTGCAAAGTTTCCTCTTATTGACTTGAATAGATGAAGTTTAATCTAGACATACGCACTATTAAACTATATTTCTTAATAGATGTGTTTGACGAAATTTTTCAAAGGCAACTTCAATAAAAATGATGGATTATCTACAAAACTTTTCAAAACATGTTTTCACAAAAGTATCCTCCTTAGGTTGGTAGTAGATAAATAACATGCAATATATAAAGATAAGAGATATTAGAGAGAATTACACAACTTGTTTTATAGTGATTCATTTGGAAAACCCAAACTATGCTTAGTTTTTTTATCAACATGATCAATGTTTCACTAACGTAAACTAATGCTGCAAGTTACAAAGTAAGTATTATCTGAACCTAGCCACTTATGGCTAAACACCAATTATTATTTGAACCCAACCACTCATAACTAAATACAAAGTATTGTTTAAAACACAACACTTCTGATTAAGATTGAGTATTCTTTTGACCTAACAACTCGTGGCGAAACAATAAGTATTATTTGGAAACAACCAATTTTGGGAACAGAACAAGTATTCTTTAGGCACAATCACTTTTAGCTAACACCACAAGTAATCTTTGACGTAACCACTTCTAGGTAAGTTCATATATTGTTTGGACCTAACCACTTTTGGGTAAAACACTTTGTTAAACAAAGGTTTGTAATCTAAATGATCACGAGTTTTGCTCATTACAAGAGAGTTAACGTCCTTAAGATGAATGCAAGTTTGGCTATATTCTTCTAGATAGCTATGAACACAAACAATATTATTTTTTACAGATTGAAATCTTAAAAGATTGCTAAAGATAACTAGAGCCTGTTTGTAGATATTATCATCATTAACCATTCTTCTTTGAAAAGAATTTCTTTATATAGAGTTAATAAGAAAAAAAAATGTTGCAAATCTTTAGAGCTACTAGGTTATACACCTTTCATCTTCTTTGTTTATCGTTTGCCTTCGTCCAAGAACGTAGACACATTAAATGCTCTCCATGCATCATTCAATGTGTATGCCTTATTTACACAACTCCTCTAGTATATGACATGATTAATCAAGCTTAGGATAGGCACATTTTTCCTCTTTAGCGTGAGGAATAAGGCCTGACACACAGCTTGTTAGTTTCTACAAGACTATCATTCTATATTTTTAGAAAAGTTGTTTGAGTGGAGAAACCTTAAGCATGTTCTTTAAGAGATATTAATGTTGACACTTCAAAGCAAGATCCTTTTGGGGAAACAAAGAGACAGTCCTTTTCTCCACAAATAGAATAAGCATTCATAAGCCTTTGATGTGTACCATAAACGCTTAAGGTTTATCGTCTGTTAGAAGAATTATACTTATCATCTATACAAGTAAAAGCTCATCAGACGAAATATACATGCGAAAGTTTTGCACTTATTCAAGCATAACGTTTATATTTTATATTGTGTTGTGTAACCTCATAATAAAAATTAAATTAACGAATTTATTAAAATTTAGTCTAACAAAGGTGATGATCAATGTGTTACTGATGTGTTCACTGAATTACATGATATAACAAAAATGAAAATGGTATGGAAACTACAATATTATCTTTTATTTTTTTTATTTTTTTACAATATACGTAAAGAATAATATTTTGCTTTTAAATTGTTAGATGCTTTGGAATTAAATCACTTTTTGAACTATTCTTTTAAGAATTAAAAATATTAAAATTTAACATCACTCATCTTCTTTAAATTATAATTTATTTTATCTTTAAATTTTACAATTTTTTATTCATAAACTTTATCTTATTAATGATTAATTATTTTTGTGGTTGTTTTCCAATATTTTGAAGCTTTAGGAAAATATTATATATCAAATATGTTGTGATTTTCATTAATTTACCCTTTATACTATATTTTAGTATGATATTGATATATTCTTTTTGTGATTATAATTTATTGATTTGTGTAAATTATATTATATTATTTTCATAAATTAATTTAGATAAACTTATTATAACTTGATTTTACTAGTTTTGAATTAATTTTTATAAACATTGAATTTATAAGCATTGTTTTATTATTTGAATTAGGTTGATACTTGGTATACTTTATAAAAGTAATACATGATACCCGTTATAAATTTATCACATATCACAAATATTTATAATATCGTTTTCATTTAAGTTTCTGAAATAACATATAACGACTATTACTGTTGTAACTATTAATTGTCATTATTGATAATCAATAACGATAAATTATCATTCATTTATTCGCTACATTATTTTCAAATTATCATAAGTACAACACGTGTCTCATTTAATTTCCTCAAAATTTTGTAGTTGCTGATATTGTGTCGTAATCTTTTACACCATCATTATCACAATCAGATGAGTTTAAATTATAATTGCTAAGAGTAAATACTTTGTTGTTTTAAAATATTTAATACCACTGCAAATTATCATTCTTTTGTTAAGCAAGAATAACTAAATAAATTCTAATTTAAACAATTTAATTTCAATAATAAAAATATGAATAAATATAAATAGAGAACAAATTAAAATATGAAAACCAAAAACTAGTGACACATTGAATTCAGAAGAAGAATAAATGAAAGGTATGCCAGTTTCCCTCTTTGGTTTTGTCAGGGGGATTTGGCAGAATAGTGATCGAGTTCCATAGCTCATGGACTTGAGAGTAAGATATGGAAGTTAATATAAAATATTAGAAATAAAATAACAGTAGAAATATCAACGTCAGTCCATCAATAATAATGTCCCAACCGTTAGTCTCTTCATTGTGACGTTCAGCTACCTTTTGTTTTAAGTCTCTTTATGAACACTACCTTTAGCAAACTTATTTTTTCGAATGAGCACGTGATACCTAACTTTAAAAGTCATTCTCTTCCAACTCTGTATCAGTGGCTACATTAATTCTCCTTAAGAGCTGTCTAATGTTTATCCATACATATAATCCGTCTAATCATATAAAAATATAATATGTAATAAAATATAACCGCATAAACTTTTAATATTTTGTGATAATAATAAATATTTAAAAATTGAACAAAGCCTTCTTATTGTATATAACTTACTTCGTTACTACTTAAATGGCACTAGATCACAACGATTTTTTTAAAGTATTTAACATGGGTTTAATTTTTTTTTAACGTTGAAAGAGATTCGGGGTGAAAAATTTAGATTTCACATAAGTTAGGTTATTAACCGATGTTGAATGTTAAAATATTTAATGTCGATTAGAATATAAGTACTTGACATTTTGTTGAAACACCCTTCTATGTCCTATAAAATGAATACTTTCAATCAATTGTTGGTATAACTAATCTATAAGGAGAATTGAGTAGACCCTTTAAACTATTTTTACATAGAATAAATTAAGATCATTTAGCAAACAACCAACCAAAATTTGTGGACTAAATTCAGTATTTCTTTTAAAACAAAATTTAAGAGATTCCATTAATTAAAAAAATAAATTATAAAAGAATATATCTATTACTTCTGATTATAATGAGTACATAAATCATTTTTAGTTATCCGATCACATAAATCACTTTTATTTATAATAAGTACACATATTAGTCTGAGTTATAGAGTCTTAATCTCTTCCTGAGACTAAGACTACATAGAAAAATAGAAGAACCAATTCCCAAAGAGAGATCATTGTAAGCTCATTAGGAAAACTTCAATATATGAAAGGATTACAAAGACTTTCACACATGCACTAAAAAACAAACTAGACCTGTATTTATTTGTATATCATTTTATGAATTTTTGCATTGTGTATTGATGTGTTCTTCATCTTCATCTTCATCTTGAGTCTTTTATATAGATTTTGACGGTGACTATTGCATCAATAAGAAGGTTAAGGTTTGATGACATAACATTATTTAAATCTTTCAAAAGATTTGTGAATACAACTTTGATTACACATTTTGATTTTAAGCAAGACAAATATTATATGTTAAACTATATTAGACTTCATTTGAGATGATTTGTTTATTGAACATTGAAGACTTCATCTGACGCACTCTAAAAAAAATTGAAGGCTTCATTAGACTCACTTCATTACTGAAGGACAAAAATTTAAAGGTTACGTCTGATACACTTCATTTGACAAACACTGAAAGGTAGCCACTGCACTCTTAAGGTTAAACACGCTATAGGCTTCGTCTGATGAGCTTTATCTGATGAATTGCATCTATAGCAAGCAACACACATAAACAGGTTTACATAATTAAAGCATGTATACAAGATGAATTTGTAAAAGTGTTTTGTCATCATTAAAACTTTCTGATGACTTCCTTTGCTTACACTATGCCTTTGCTTTTTCTTTCTTGTTTCATGTTGAATTATGATGCATAGAGGTGAAAAGATGATTCAAAAGCATGTAAGGAATGAAAAAGATGTTTCAGTTTTGGTTGAGATAGAGGTTTAATATAATTCCTAGAGTGAGGTTACACCAACACTTAAAAGGAGTTTAGAAAAGAGTGTTGAAGAAGACTAATCTAGAGAGAACCAAGAGAACTTGAAATGCTCAAGATAACTGGGCAGAATTTCATTACATCCATCAAGGTTAAAAATCATGTACAAGGCTCGATGAAGCTTGCAAGAGAAGCCTCTAACCTTAACCCTGACTTGGAGAGCAAGTTCCATAAATTCTCTCAAATGAGAGATTAACAAGTGTCTCACGTTCATTGGTGCAAATCCTCTCCCTTGGGAAAGTGACAAGTGAAAAATACGCAAAATGTACATGGAAAAGGTGCTTAACCCTAGCTTGCCAACTTAACTTGGCACCCAACCTAAGGTTTATGACCTAGTTGGAGCCTATATTCTCCCTAGAGTTAGGTAATTTGGCCTAGTTCATGCTTGTCCCAAATACAAGGCACAAAAAGAAATCTTATGTTACTTGATCCAAAATACAAGGCCCATAAAACCTTATTATACTATTTTTAAAATTTTTACAAATAGAGGTCTTGTAATCTTGGATGCTCCAAATTCTCTAGAGTGTTCTCTTCAAGTTGAAATTAGGTCCGAAAGTTTATTTGGAGGTCCAAACTTCTAGTAAGCTCCTGATCAATTCTTTAGCTTTGTGAGCTCTTTATTCTATAGTCTCCTGGATGGTCCTCCATCAAGCCCTCTCCCTCTTGAAAAAGATTTATTCCCAGATCTTGCATGATGCTCAACAACTCTAGACATTAGTTGTTCATTTATTTTTCTCTAGGATCAAAGATCCATATGCATATAATAGAAAACAAAAGTTCAAAGAATTCTATTATAAAGCAAAGAAGACGAAAAAAAGAATGCCCTTTATTATTATTTTTAAAAGAATGCCAAAAAAAAGAATTTTATTAATAATAATAATTTTAACAATATTAATAAAAATAATATTAAAAGTAATATGAAGAATAATATTAATAATACTAATTATAATAATAAATTAATAGAAATCATAGTAAATATAATATTAATAGTAATATTAATAACATAATGTTACTAGTTTATTATTATTGACATTATGTTACTTATATTTAATATTATTTTTATTAATTTTATTATGATTAATATTAACATTAGTGATAATAATAATATTATTATTACTATTAATAATATTATTAATAATATTGAAAATAATACTAATAAAAATAATATTCTTATTATTATTATTAATAATATTAATAATGTTAATAATAATAATGTACATAAAATTAATTATTAATGTTATCTATAGAAAAATCCGTAGGTATTACCTATGAATTTGGGTCCGTAGGTATTACCTAGGAATTTTTTAGTAGGTAATTTACCTAGGAATTTTTCTATAGGTAACAGATATGGAGGTAAAATGTATAGTCAATGCCAAATTTATCTACAAATTTTTATACGTAAGTAATTACCTACAAATTTTTTTATAGGAAATAAATTCAAAGGTAAAATTTATAGATAATTCTAAATTGACCTACGAATAAATCAAGAATTTCTTGTAGTGATAGTGATAAATTCGTAGGTAAATTGAGAATTTCTTATAGTGATAGTCAAGGAGATCTAGGACTCCTTAATTATCAACTATGAGGAAAATAAGGACGTGCAACTCAAAAAAATTGCCACCCTCACAAGACAGTATGAGTCATTCACAATGAAGGATGGTGAAAGGATATATGATATTAGGAGGATGCAACTATTGCTAAACGAACTGGAAGCTCTCGGATAAAGCTTCTCTAAGTCCCAAATCAATTTAAAGTTACTGGTCAACAAGCTCAAGATCCTAAGAGCCCAAGACAATGACCATCGCCGAGGCTAGAGATCTTAAAAAGCTTATGTGAGAAGAGTTCCTCGGAATCTTGAAAGTGCATGAGGTGCACCTTCAAGATAGAATCTAGAAAGAAGCTTCCACTTCAATAGACTGAGGGCTCAAGGTAAAGGTCAATGAAACACCTACCAAACGAAAGTAAACTAAACCTTTCAAAGTTTTAAAAGAGTAAGCAGAGATATCTAAAGTTGAGTCAGATTACTCCACTGATGAACAAATATCTCTATTGTACGACATTTTAAGCAACTACTCAAATATAAAGGACAAGGAAACACAAGGTTTTCTACTAGGAAGAAAGAGAGATCATACATATAGAAAGAGGATGAAGCCTCACAAGAAATCACCCCCTTCGAGTGTAAGAAGTTGGAACAAATTAACAAAGAAAAGTTTGATGGCAACTTGAGAGGACACAAACTTAGGGTCAGGTTCTAATGCAGATAAGAACATTAACCTCTATTTAATGGTAAATATAGAAGAGGTACTATCTAACCCTAACTCTTTATTTCATACTACATCAGACTCATCATTTTCATTGTCTAATGAAAATAAGGAAAATGTTTTGTCTTATAAGTATCTCCTTACTAGTTGTAACTTGTTAGCCTAAATTTTGCTTCAAATGGCAAGTGCACCAGTCGCAAATGTAACAAGTAATAAATATTGTTTTTTCTCAAAGGACTAGTGAAATACGTGGAAATACTCACAATTAAATTAAAATTAGACTAAAGAATAATTTCATAGTTTGGTGTGTTGCGTGAGAAAATAAAATCATGAAAAAAAATTAACTATTTTTATGGATTTTTATCAAATCTTGGATTGTAGAAAAAGGTTAAGGGTCGATGAGATGAAATTGTTAGGGTTAGACTTCATAATACCTCACTCTCATGTATAAAAATAATTACCTTCTTTCCTCCCGAATGTAAATGTCAACTCACAATAATACCGAAACTCTAATTCCTTAGGTGAATGAGCCTAAGCTTTGATATTAACCATAGGTTCTTTGATCATTAACTAAAACAGACTTGCTTTTGCACAAATGTTTAAGATAACAAATGAATCATGCTCTATTCCTAGATACAAGCTTTCATTAGGTATTTCAATTCAGATTTAGATTGCAAAATGATGCCCTAACCCTAATACAAACAGTCTTTAAATAGATTTTCAATTATGTTCATGCCCGACCCAAATTCATGGCATCGGGGTCAACTTCTCTGTAGAGGTCCATGCCCAATTGGCAATTGGCCCAACTCTGGTAGTGTTAGGCATGACTTAATGTTTTTGCCTTCGGGTTTTGTGTAGCTGGGCTCAGTCCTTCTAGGGTTTGGATCAACGACCATGCATTAACTTCCTCTTTTACATCCTTATTCACAGGTTTCATTCCTATTCTTCTGAATTCAGTTCTTCCTGTTAACTTTTTAGGCAAAATAAGAGCAATTAGTGTAACTTTCCGTTCTCATATTTCTGTAATCAATAATTAACAAAAACCTAATAAAATATAAAAATAAGCAGGGTCTATAAAGAGTTGATTTTATTATAAAAATTGGTTCCAAAATAAGATAATAATCAATGTTATCATAACTTCATCTTTGAGAAGTATCTTAAATTAAAATAAAGGTTTAACGCCCTAGGTTTAGAAAATGAAAGGCTTAAAAGAGATTAAGTTACAACCAGTATAAAGATATTATCTTTTGTTTAGACTCAAAAGGGGCTAAGAAAATAAAAGTTTTGCAATAAAAAGAAACATGTTGTAAGCATGACTTTTAGAAATTTGTTGAGAGCATTATAGCTCTAAATATTTATGTATAACCTCAATACATGCATATTATAAGTTTGATCTTGGTTATTATCTTCAAGGAAAGAAAGATCATAAGATAAAGTTTTCCAATAAGAAAAGGGGTTTAGCTCTTATTATGGCAAACCCAGACACCTTAATGCCAAATGTAGACATGGAAGAAAAACTCCTAAGACTAATGGTAGAGGACCAAAGAAGATTTTGGTACCCAAAAATCTCATAATTCCTATTAAAGATATGTTATATGGGAAAAGGTCGGGAACTAAGTTGGTTCATGGACAAGGGATGCTCACGATGCATGAAGAGCACAAAGTCTATATTCATAAACCTCCAAAAATATGAAGCCGACAAGGTAGCCTTCAGGAGAGCTAGAAAAGGTAAGATTTTAGGTATTGGAGTTGTAAGAATATCTTCCCTCATATCCATTATAAATGTTTTATATGTGGAAAAATAGTGTATAGTTTCATTGTCTAATGGCCAGACCATCTTCATAGCCAAAAAAAGAATTGATCTGATAAATCTTAGTGGAGGTTCAGTTGGCTCCAGAAGGAGGGGTTGAATGAAGCCTAACTCAAATCACAAACTAAAATCAAATCAAAGGTATAGAGTATAGAGAAGTAGATATATATCTATACTAGTTCACCCTACAGCCAGGGCTACGTACAGTCCCTTTAAGGAAACCACATGAGAGCTTTCATAAAACAAGTTTGTTAAGTCATTATACGATATAATATCCCTTAGATGATCTCACAATAAATGAATCATATGACTTTTGATAATAAAAAATATTGTAAGATATCTTAAAGGTAACCAACTTAATAAGTATGGAGACATAACTAAAGATTCATTAGACGAAGGATTAAAACTATCGAACAATCTAATACCACCAGCATACATTGGCGAGACGAACGTTCCAAGATGGTTTCATTGTTACAGATTGAGCTAAAACGTACTAGACGTATTATAAGAGTCAAGGTGATACACAACCAAGATGAAACTATAATCTTATAGTATGTAGAAGATCTTGACAAACAAACCCATTAAGCATGGTGTATTTAAGAGATCTATTGATATTGGATGACCACAAAGACTGGACGATATCCTAATAAACAACGCATTGGCCAATACACTGGATAGACGATCCAAACTCAATTGATGAATTGACAATGCAAAGTCATATCACACGAACCTAGAGCATGTGGTTATGTTAGATGAATTTGCTGGACTCTATTTAAAGACCAAAAAGGATAAGTTGATCTAGTCAATCTTCATGATAAATGAAACCAATTCTTGAGTGTATCAGATGAATTGATCAACATTTTCATATTTACATGAGGGAGTCTCTAAAAAACTTAATAGTTACATTTTATTATTGCTCTCTAATATTTTTCAAATGATTCCAGAACTTTTTTTTTTGAAAGTATTAATTAATATAAATCAACATTTAAAGTCAAAATATGCTATTGATTTTTTTCTAAGTAGATAACCTCACATATTTTGGTATTAAATGAAATTCAAAATATATTTTAATATGATTGGATTTTATTCAAGTCTGATTTGCTTCAACATTTAAATTTTAAACAGACTTATAAAGTTTGGAAATTACATTAATCCCTAAAATAGAAAGTTTTTATAGTTATAAAATTTAAGAGATTATTGTTCAAAGATATCTAAGTGATTATATAATAATTGACTCGAGTACTTATATACAAATTACAAAATATCAATCACATTCAAATTATTTCCAAGATGGATTACAATACTGAAAGACACATAAGATACACCAAAGCAAATATCTCTTATTCAAGCATCAAAAGAGTTGAAGAAGAAACACATACACATGATATATGGAAAGATGATATGCATAGTGCAACAAAAACAGAAAAATATTTAAATCAAAGAGGAAAGAAAGTATCAAGTTTTCTTTTCAAGCAATTGACAGACAAAGATGAAGCTACGAGGAAAGAATTGCTCAAAACATTTTTAGAGAAAGAACCAAAGCTTCTAAAATCAAAGAAATAGAAAGAATTCAAATGCATTGAGGATAAAAGTTATACAATCAAGAAACAAAGAATTTTCCTTTTGTCAATTACGATGAATAAGAATGAATAACAAAAAATATGGAAAGATCAAGTGGAGAGCTCAACATTCAAATTGCAATAAGGAAAGAAGGAATTCAAGAGGCTCATATGTAACAACCCAAAACCACAATCTTAAAGAGATATATCTATAAATACACATATATGTATAATACTACATAACATATAAAGATAAAGTATTACAAAACATATCCCTTTTCATAGGGCTTTGCAAATATATAAATTTATACATATGAGTATCCTGAAAAAAAAATCTACATATTACAACTATAGTCTTCCATTCACTATACTCACTGAGGAGATCTATGACCTGTCAAATCATCTGCTCACATGTAATACAAGATCATCATAGAATTTCAAACAAAATAAACAACATGTAACACAAAAGGGTAAGCTAATATATTAACAATGAAAGGTCTATGACATTATACATCATAACTCAACAAAGACATTACATTCAAAATCATCAATTTTAAGACTCAACTGACACACACAAAATCGACACTTGACTCTACTTCCAAAATATCATGCACTAAATCAGACTTAAAGGCCTGCACTTGTCATACTACTTCCCAATGTGAGTTCGTACAACCACAACACAAAAGGGTCCATAATCTCTCATCATACTTCATATGACCAAGTTAATCCATATGGTTTTTTCTGCCTGGCTATATTTCAAACCACAATCACCCACCTCCTTCGACTCTCACCACTTGATGGTTTTCACCTATATGATTCTGACCTATCAGTAAAGTCAGGATACTCCTTTCCATTGTCAGTTCACAAGGATACACAGGCTCAAATCCTTAGACAATGCACCTCCTAACAATCTGGCCACAATATCACCTTTCCTGAAAATACTATGTCCAGATTACCATTAAACTTCATTCATACAGTCTTCAATCCAAATTTCAAATATCTCAAGTATTACATAATAATTAATACTATTAAATGTCAATCATGAAATCAATCTTTCTATCAAATCCACAAATTTCATTACAAAACAATGAAACAATCACAACGGGAAAGAAAGAAAAAGAACAAAAAAAAAAAAAAAAAAAAAAAAAAAAAAAAAATTACCTTGAGCGAGAATCCTCCTCGCTTGACAGAAAATACTCTCGCTTGAGCGAAGATGGTCCCGATAGCACTCTAGTTTCAGTACTATTTTCGCTTAAGCAAGGATATCCTCACTTAAGTGAAAATCTGCTATCGCTTTATTTTTCCAGAGAACAACATATCTACACTACTTTCCAAACTTCTTCAACCAACATACAATGCATACCTATAACTTACCAATTTCCAAGCATCATGATACTTTCAAATTTTCTCAAACTGTCATACAATTCATTTAACAAATCCTAATAACATTGTGATTCTCACCCTTATAACTCATTCATGAGTTTCCAATCAAATTCTTATTCCTTGCTCATCCAACTTTTCAATTTAGGTACTCTACAATTCACATATAACTCTTAATGAACACCTATAACATGCTTAGGTTCACAATCACTAATTTCTAAGATTTTTATCAACTAATCATCAATTTAAACATTCAAATTTCATTCTAGTAAGTAAAACATTTCAAACCTGCACAACAAATGAATACAACTCATTTTAGACTACAACACTATGACACTAAACCAGCAGAGACTCTGCCTGATAACTTAGAGGACACATGCAAGTACTGTTATCATAGATGAATGATTTACTTAAGATTGACTATAAGGAAGAGGGGCAAAACTTGAACTTACTATGTTCAAAAATCTGACCGATCACACTGCTCTCCTCAACGCTATGAGTCTAGTGGTGACCTCCGATCATCAAACTAAAGAAGGATGGAAGCATAACTTTAGAGAGAAGGCAGTGAGAAAAAGGACAACAAATTTCTAGAGATATGGTAGTTTTGTGAAAGTGAAACTTGACTATTAGCTTTTTTTATAAAATTATTTTTTAGTTTATTGATAAAATATTAAAGTCAAATTTTACCACTTCTACTCTAAAGACAAATTTCTAAGTCATTACATCATAAATGTGGTAAAGATGTGAAGATTTTATCAAAAATAAAGTTTCCATATATAGCATCTGAAAGAACAAGAAACAAAGAGAAGAACAAGACTCATATAGAAAGAAATTAATATGTCAATTCTCAACGTTTAAATTTGAACAAAAAAGGAATGTCTTCCAAAATAATTGAACAATCAAGAATATTCAAAAGATATTCATCAGTGCAAAAGTTGTCATTTTGAGAAGATACAAACTAAAAAGGTCATCATTTCAAAAGCTATATAAATACCATTAAAGTTGAAGAAAAACGATGACAAGGAACACATGAAGGAATAGAAGAGAAATATTGAGAGTGAGTTTCATTGATCATATTTATTATTCAATAGCGATTAGAAGAAGAGTTGTGTGTTAAACCTTGTAAATCCCTCATCTTGTGAAGTTTACCCTATGAGCTTAATTTGTTCTCTCTATTAAGACTGTTTTTTCTCATTATTTAGAGGTCTTAATCTTTGGGGGAGATTAGGATTTGGTTTACCTGGAGCGGTGTTGAATACTCATTGTCTAGAGAGGTGTTGAATACTCGTTATCTGGAGAGGTATTGAAACTCGTACATGGAGAGGCATAATAATACTTGTTTCTAAAGAGGCTTGATGAGTTAATTTTATCCATAGAAGTTTTGAAAACATTTTCAAATTATTAGAAAATAATTATAGAATGTAAGCACTGAGTTTAGAGACTCCATGTCACGTCAAAACGTCTATAGGGAGTATGAAGACTTGATCATCTAGCATGTATACAATGACAAGATCATCTAATATGTTCATCATGTGGATAGTATCTATTATGGTGTATTTTTGACAATGTCTTACAAAGTTTTCTAGTGTTATAGGGTCGTTTAATCTTTTGGATCATTTTTCATGTTGAATTGATGATATCGTATAGTCTTTATAAGCATTCAGTACAATGATAATCAAGAGATAGTCTAGTGTGTCTTGATTGATTAATTTGTCTACAAAGATCTTGCATTATTGGATCATCTATCACGTTCAATATTTAAATCTTCTAATGCTTCTTACCATAGTATTTTCATAGTGAGATTATGTTGATTATTTAGTCTGATATATATATCTTGATGGTATCTTCTAGTTGATTTTATTATTTGAGAGCATCTAGTACTTGCTTAATCGTCAGACAAGTTTAATCCTAGTTCATCTAATGAGTAAATTTGTATAATTATTATTTTCGATAGAAACCTTATCTCATCTTATAGCATTTGTTATCATCAAAACTCATAGACTCTTGTATCATAATATTATCCAAAGGGTATTAGATCATCCAACTAATTTTAGACCATCTAATGTCCTAACACTTAGTAGGCAGAAGGTCACCTGCTTACTCACTAGAGAACATGAGAGATGGTTGTGGCACAAGAAGGTAGGGCATTTAAACTTAAAATATTCTTCAATGCTTTATAAGGAAAACCCCTTTAAGAGGATTGCTCAATCTCTCTTGGGAAACCCATATTCTTTATGAACAACGTTAGAAAGGGAAACAATTAAAAAGCTATTTCAAACCTAAAAAATGTGTTTCCACCACTAGACCCTTAAGACTTCTAAATATGGATCTATTCAGACTAGCTAGAAATTTAAGTCTAGGAGGAAAGAAATATGGCCTGACCATCGTTGATGATTACTCCAGATATACATGAGTTTATTTTCCTACTCACAAAAGTGAGTCTTTTCATGTGTTTGAAATATTCTACGAAAGAGTATAGACGAATTAGGGTTTTTTGCATCTCGAGCATCAGAAGTGACTATGGAACAGAGTTTGAAAATGGAAGTTTCAAAAGTTTTGTGATTTAGGACATACATCTCAATTTATCTTCATCGAGAACAAATCAACATAATGGTTTTTGGGAAAGTAAAAATAGAACTCTCTAAAGATGGCGAGAATCATGCTTTGTGAAAATTCCATACCAAAACACTTTTGGGTAGAGGTAGTGAACATTGCTTCTTATTTACTGAAAGAAAGAGGAAAACACAAGAAGGGATGATTGGATTGTGTTTCAAAAATTTTCACACCTTTTCGCAAGTATCGTCCGAACTAATAAATATTTTCACAAACTTGGTTTGAAAAAACTTTCACCTTCTCAAGTTAGTTACAAGAAAATTACATGCAATGTACAAAGAGATGAATAAAAGCATTTATGCAGTATTTTATGTTTATTTGTTTGATAGCACAAACAACATCTAATTTTTAACCAACCGGTCAAGTTTCTCTAAGCAGACTACTACGAAGTACAAACAATTATTCTTTCGAATTGCAGCCACTCCTAGCTAAATATTTTCAGCATTGTCTTTTTCATCGAAATGGAAAAGATCGACCTTGGGCTCCTTGGGATTGGTTGGAGTTCTACACTTATGATGATGTTTAGGGGCTGATGGATAGAAATTACTATAACAAGGATTACTGCACCTCCCTTGTTCTCTTTGGTAAGAAGGATCTCTAGGATGTTCTCTTTTCCTATTTGACCCTTCTCCATGTTTACTCTTAGATTTATCTTGGCGTTTCATGTATTAATTAAACGTGGTTTTTAACTTTTCCACTGATATAACTTTCTTTGTTTCATTTTCTCTCAACTCCTCTATCAACCATTCTCCCTCATTAGTTCTTATACTCGGACATTAGAGGAAGTGTGATCACTCATCTTTTGTTTGAAAAGATTTTCGTAAAAATTTTAGAAAACATAACAAAAAGATTGAGTGATGAAAGAGTTTTTGCAAATGAATTTTTTATGTTGTTAGTGAAGTTCCTAACAAGAAATAACATGAAAGACTTCTAGGAAAAATAGGTGTGTTACTTGGAGAACTTAAGTACTAAGTCTTTCCTAGCCAGAGTATTCTCTAGTCCTCTTCCAAATTATTTCTCAAAAGAAACTTCAAAACAATTTTTCTAGTTGTTTGTGCTATCATGATCCTAGAGACCAAATGAAGGTCTACTAACGTTTAAGTGTTTTTAAATTTGGATCCTAGTTGTCATGGAGACTTAAGAAAAGTAAAATGTCAAGGTAAAATAAAAGCAAGAAAAGTAAAACAAATATAGAAAGCCAATAAAGTTATTCATGTCCTAGGTGAAAGTGCAAGTGACACTTAGAGGCCCTTGACACGCTTTGACTTCTAATAGACTTTCTCTATTACAAAATTCAAGTTGAGATTGCTTTTTAGTATATTTTTCGAACACAAAAAAGAGGCAAAAATGTTTCACTAATTTTCAATTACAATACACAGAATTCTATGACAATGATTTACAAAAAGGTTCTTCCACTTTTGCTTTGCTTGATGCTTTTGGTGTTTTCATTCTATTGTTCCTTACTTTTGCTTTGAGCCTTCCACATGTTTAGACTCTCCAAAAAGGAATCTACTTTGATAAGCTTCTCTTTTTCTAAGACCTAAGAATGTTAGACAACCATCTACACAAATTTACAAGTCCAAGGATTTTTCCATCTCAAGAGGCCAAGAATCATAAAATCAAGAAAAACTCAAATTAAAAATTGTTAAACTCAAGAGGATTATTGTGTCTAACAAAATTGAATGAGTATTTTAAAAAAACACAAAATAAGAATTAAAGCTAGCAAGAAAATTAGGAACAAAAATAGAAAACTTAGGAATAGTTCTAGAGTAGATTACAAAAAATAGAAAATAAAAAATAACAACTAGAGTAATCTGGCAACAATGACTCTTTGATTTATGCAACTTTTTCTACAAGGAATTTGACCTTGAATTTTTTTTAACTTAACAACACAATACAGAAGCAAGTCACAACAAATTTGCTCAAGAAACAACACTGGAAAATTTAGAACTGTTAAACCAAAAAACGTTCAACAAACAGAGCAACCAGTTTTTTAGCACCTAATATTCATGATTGTGCTATTTTTCATTTTTTTCTACTGCGAATTTGAATGTGATTTTTTAACCATAGTGTCTCAGGTACTTTCACAAAAAAATTCACATCAATATGATACCAAATCGGTGCAATTTACAAAACAACTTTAGGAAAATTGAAACCTAGAGGAATCCAACGAGTTTGAACATAACATCATGACATAAAAAATTTAACCTTGAACATAACATCTGGACATAATAAATTCAACCTTAAACATAACATCAAGACATAATAAATTTGACCTTGGAATTTTTTTTAACTCAACAACACAATACAGAAGCAAGCCACAACAAATTTGCACAAAAAACACCACTAGAAAATTTTGAGCAATTGTTAAACAAAAAATGTTCAGCAATTAGAGCAACCAATTTTTTAACACCTGACATTCATGATTATGCTATTTTTTCATTTTTTTATTGCAAATTTGAATATCATTTTTTAACTATAGTTTCTCAACATCTTAAGGTGCTTTCACACAAAAATTCACATCAATATGATACATATATTGTTCATAATAAATTTTCCAAACCAGTGCAATTTATAGAACAACTTCAGGAAAATTGAAACCGACAGAAATCCAACGAGTTTGAACATAACATCAAGACATAATAGAAACCTAACTCTAAGGAACTTGCTAATGATCTAATAATAAGATTAAGAACTCAAAAACATAAAAAGAAAGCACACGAAGCTAAACACAAGTGTAGTTTACACTAGACATTTCATCAATCACAAAGAAGACATAGTATAGACATTTTATCAAACACCTCATGAACTAGTTTCTAAACATGTAGTTTATGACACAATTGGAAACACGTTACTTAAAGCATGACAAGAACAGATTATAAATTGTAAAGTACCTAAAAACAATTGTTTTACAGATTGCAATGAACAAAATTACAATAATATCACTGCAAAAAAAATAGAACATCAAGAACACCTATTGTTTGTTGTTTTGGACGGTTCAAGGTGAAACAAGATGTTTGAACAAATTAAAATAAAAGAAAAAATATATTAAATGGTGGAAAACAATTCAAGACATGAAAAAAAATTCATGAATAACATGGAAATACAAAAAAAATTGGAAAAAACACTTATCTCTTGAAGAACCTAAGCTCTGATGTCAAATGATGCAATTCTAGCTTCAATTGCATGCTTCAATTTTCTTCTTCTTGGATATTTGATGTTGTGGACATTATTTAAGATAGATGCAATGGAAGAATTGTTGTTTGGACATGTGAGATGAATTTGGAAGTGAATTATGTGTGAGGTTAGGCCAACACACTTAGGAGGAAACTAGAGAGTTATGAAAATCGAGACTACTCTAGAGAGAGCTTCTAGAATAAGAAGAGACATTTGGACAATACTCCAATTCTTATTCATTGAAAAGTTAAAATTTCAATTACTTAAGCTTCCTATTTATAGACTAAAATATGATTTTTCTTGTAAGTTTTTTAAAAATTCTCTAATAAAAGCTTGACAAATGGCAAGCCATATGTGAAGAGGATCCTCTCCATTGGGAGAATGCCATTTGAAAAAGGTAGCTTGCAGTCCAAGCTTCAAATACTCTTCATTTGGAGGTGGACAAGTGGCAAAAGAAGCTAGGAGAAGAAGCTCCTATGCAACACCTATTTGGAGTAGCATTTGGTGCCTTCTTGGAGTCATTTTTCCTAGGTGGCACCTTCTTAGAGACTTCTTTCAAAGGTGACTGTCCACTTTTTCTTATGGGTTTCAAGGCCCAAAGTTCTACACTACTTGGCCCAAAATACAATTCCCAAAATCCTATTCTACTTGGCCCAAAATACAAGGCCAAAAATAATATCTATAATACTCTATACAATTTTTACAAGTAGAAGTCTTGTAATATTGAGGTTTCAAAATCTCTAGAGTGATATTCTCAAATTTTAAACTTGGACTCAAAAGTTTATTTAGAGGCCCAAACAAGCCTAATTAGGCTCAATCTCTTAATAATCTCCTGATCAAGGCTATAACTCAATGACATCTTTATTCTTGTCTATAGTCTTGGAGACGAGTTTGCATCATAGAGACTCTAAAAAAAGATGACAACAGGGTGATCTTCAATATTAGCCCTATGCTAGACCTCAACAGTAGGAGACAAGAGTAACCCTATGGTAGATTCATTAGCAACAGTCAAAGAGACCTAGACGTCCTTATTGTGGTGGATCCCATTCAACTGTTATGTGTTATAGGCAAATTAGAGAGATGTTATTCATGTCAACGAGTGGGGCATATTGCTAGAGACTGTCCTTCCCAAAATAGGAGCACACCAATAAGTCATTCTCAACAAATTGGAAATGAAAAAAGCAGGCGTTGAGTAAAAGGGAGGTTGTTTGCATTTGTAGGGACTAAGACTTTACAATCAGGTAATTGCTATGATTTTGGGAGGACAACTTCTTGTGTCAAGTTGTTTTTGGATGAGATGAGTATGCCTTGTACTTTGGAATGCTTAGTGGGTAATTCAACTTGGAAGATGGAGGAAAACCATTATAGAACCTATCCTAGAAGGTCAATTTTCAAGGAAGAAAATTTTTGTAGTTGAGGAGAATGTAAGATCCTAGAAATTTCCTCTAGAGTAGTAGTATGTAAGGAATTAGAAAATAGTCTTACGGTAGAAGTGGTATCAGTTATGACATTTGAATATTTTATTGTTAAAATAAAAAGTTAATATAAATAAGAAAACCAATTATTCATATTTCCTTTTTATAAAACCACCATCTCTCTATAATAGAATTTCCTTTTTCTCCTCTACCTTCTCTCCACAATTCTGGTTCAATTTGTCACCAAATTGACAATCGAAGGTCATCTCTAGACTCTTGGCGTCGAGTAGAGCAAGACTGCCTGATCAGATTCTTGAACAGACTAAGTTCATCTCCTGCTTATTTTCCTTTGAGTAAATCTTCAAGTTGTCGCAACCGGGATCACGACGGGGCGATCTTAAATTTATTTTTAAAAATGTTTAAATTGATAATGGAGTCGCCACGATAGCTTATTATGGGGAAACTATAGAAAAACCAAAATAAATAAAAATGCCTATGAATCATATTCAAGATTCGGGAGTAGGTTACGTGTGGGGAGGGTATTAGCACCCCCATAACACCCGTCCTAAGACGGTACCTTTAATTAAATGAATAGAAATAAGTGTGGCTTTACAAATGTTATTTTTCCCTACAAATAGTAATGACAGTAAATAAGAATAAATATATATTTACAAAAAATGCAGACTAAGAATGAACAATAAGCAAACAAAATAAAAACAAAAGACAAATTTTCATTTTTTTTATTTTTTTGAACCCGACAAGGATTGACCTCGGTCTTACGTATTTTCAAAGGAAAATCAGGGATCACGTAATTCTAATTTAAATATTTATATTTTATTTGGGGGACCCGACAAGGATTGACCTTGTTCCTACGTATCCCTATCAATGATAGAAAATCAGGGTTCACGTAGTTCTAATTTAAGAAATTTGTTTGATTATGTTTGATATATATATTTGAAATTTTTATATAATTGTTTTAGTTTTTTATGAGTTATTTTATATTTTTTAAAGATGTTTTGTTAAACTATTTTTTTATTTTTTTAGAAAATGTCTTATTTTATTATTTTTAGAAATCTTTATACTTTTTTGAATTGGGAATTCTTGGTGGATTGGATTTTCTAGGAATAATATCTAGATTGGTATTTGGTGGGAAATATCTGGGTTTCGATTTCGATTTCTGGTTCGGGGTGATTTTGTTGCAGTTAATCTTGGGTTTTGACTCTGTGTTGGTTTCTAATTCGGATGATTTGAGATTTGTAGGTTATATTTTTTATGTATGAATTTCTATTTTTTTCATTGAGGGTTTTGAGGTATTCAAAATGTTGGTTTGGTATTCCTAAGTATTTTCCTAATATTGATCAAATTTAGTTTTGATTTTGGTTTCTGAAAGGGTTATTTCATTGATGAGAATGAGACCGTGTCAACAACAACGATTTCTCCATGAGTATAAAAATGTCCTTACAACAGTAGCCATTACCATGATGAATTTAATGGAAGCCGTGACATTGCAGCGGCTTTCTAGATAATTTTTTTAATCATAATATTTTATTCCACTTTTTAACATTAAGGTACATACAAGAAACTAACACATTATATTATATTTAGTACAGAGCCAAACAAAATATATAATCATGGAACAAACACATGCATAGCAACAACAAGGATTATACAACCACTCAAAGAATATCGTAAAACATACCCGTTGAAGATCTAGCTTTTTGTTTTCCTTCTGTAATATGCTAACAGAAACCTTCTTTCAGCAATTTGAACTCTTAATTCTTGCAAGATCGTTTGTTGTGTCAGCAATTTGATCTCCTAATTCTTGCAAGATCGTTTGTTGTGTAGGATATTTTTCAGTATTTTTTTTCTTAATTTTTGTGTTCTTTCTGTATAATGCTACTCTTTAGTAAAACATGTGTGTCATCCTCCCCCACATTGTGCTTTTATCATTTTTTATATATTTGTTTGATAATTCATTCATCTTCCACAGTAAAACTTAGCATCATTATTTCTTAATTAAGAATCAATTACTCCATCTCCTATATTAACTCCTTTTTTAAGACTGTATGGTTACATTTTATTATAAAAAAAATAACAGTTAGGGGAATCTATGAGGACTGAATGTGATAAGTATAAGGGCTGAATGCAATTAGCATGAGAGAAGGCAAAGAGCTGAAAAGGGTGCATTTACAACCCTTAATCAAAAGAGATAAAATCTATCAGGCATAAACTAAAAGAATTGAAAGGGCACTAAAGCTACAAAAATGTGAATGGATAGTGAAGAGCTGGAAACACTGTTGCTTATGTGGCAAGCACAATTAATTGAGAAGTGAGACGTAAATACTAACTTCATCTATTTTATTTTTTTACTTCAGAAAACCTCTTAGTGAACTGGGCTTCAGAGAACTATTTTTTTATTATTTTTATCAAACTGGATCAAAACCCTTTTCATAAATGAACCTGTTAAATTGTACTCATTTAATTTTTTTTCATCAATTTATTTTAAGACAGACACAACACCTTTTTGTTGTTTTATCATTTTTTTTTATATAAATTACATTTTGTACTATTTTTATTCTTATTTAATCAAACTTTATTTATAAAGTCAAAATTATTTATTTTAAATGGCAAAGAAACTAAATAGTACATGTTAAAAAGTTTTATTTTCTTATTTTTTTTAATTCTTTTATTTTATTTTATTTTTATTTGGAAAAATAATTTTATTTGCCCAAACAAAATTGGGTGTTGACACAAGTGTTCTTAGGTACTCTAGAAAAGTAGCTTGCATATGAAATTTAAGGCACCAGTAAGGATCTCTATTAGTTCATGGTCTTAGTGGTGTAGTATGACCATTGATCAAAACTTTGTGGTGCAAGTTAGGAGATTCTTTATGATTTCTAGGCTTAGGGAGGTATTTTGAAAAGTTATTTACTTTAAATTAGGTAAGGGGAGCTAGTTGCATGTTTTATTAATTATTAGTTTTATTTTCAAATAGAATCTTCGGGTAGATGACCTGGATGTGGGGGTGACATGGTCACGACTTCCAAACTCTCTTGTAGGTATTGTTATACATTGAATTGAAATTGTGTGATTGATATTGATAATTTAACGATTTGTAGATTTTTATAAATTTGGGTATTTACATGCTGAGTGTGATTTTGATGAATTAATGAGCTTGTTATTGAAATTCTTGTTAAAAGGATAGATATCCAATTCTGGTGTGGATTGGTTGATGGTTATATCTAAATAAATTTCTTGTAGGTTATAAACTGAATTTTTATATCAATGGCGTCGGGCAGCATCTCAAATGTGTTGGGAGTTTTTCAGTGCAGTTGCTCTAGGGTGGGCCAGCGTCGGGCACAGGTTTTGTGCGCTAAGTGCAATTTGAGAGCTTTAGCTGGTTAGGTTGGGTCAGATGCCATTCTATTGCGTTGGGCATAGACCAAAATTTCATCTTTATTCTCATTTTGCTTTCTCCTGAACCTTTTGGATTGTTATTCTTAAATCTTTGTAGGTTATCATATTCTAGTTGTTCATTTAATTATGGATTAATATGTGATTGATGGTTTTGGAATGAAGATGAAAAGTTTGTGAGTGTATGCTGATATAGATTAGTAAGTTTATAAAATATATGATGGATGATAAATTATGAATAATGTATGGGTTTGAAAATAGAAGATATATGAGTTGTGATGTATGATAGGATGTTAACTATGTGGTGTGTGATCGAGACATAGTATCTTCAGGAAAGGAGATACCCGTGTTGAGATTAATTAGAATGTGCACTGTTTGTTGATTTATCTAGAAGAGGAGGTATCCTAACTCTATTGGTCGATTAGAATCATATAGATGAAGATTACCAGGTTGTGACAATCGAAGAAGGTTTATATGACTGGGCTAAGGTGTGAAAAAAGAACTGATTGTACCAGTTCATATGAATTAACCCTATCATATGAGAATTGGTGAGAGATTGATGGACCCTTTGTGTTGTGACAATGCAGACTTACATTGTGGGTAATATGACAGGTGCAGATCTCTTAATCATATTCAATGCACAAGCCTTCTGGAAGTAGAGTCATATGTCTTAGTATATGAGTTTGTGTGTGTGTGTGTAACATGTGTTATTGTATAAAAGTGATAAGGATAGTGTGATGTATAAAATGATTGATGAATTTATGAATTTTAGTATTTTTGGTTGAGATAGAAAATTTAAAATTTATGATTCTACATTTTAAACTCTCTAACTTACCCATTTCTTTTGTATGATATATGTCTTTGTTTTAAATCTGTTATGATCGTGTGTTACATGTAAGCAGAGGATTTGACAAGTATTGAGTCTCCTCCATGAGTTGATGAAGCACACGATCTTCTTTTTATGTATGTTTTACTTTTGTTTTATAGGAACAATTGGCTTAAGAGGGGGGTTTGAATGAAGTTTGAACTCAATTTGCTATAAACAAAAACCACCAAGCAAAATCATACACAATGGTTTCATACAACCCAAAACTCTATATGCTCTCAATAGCAGATTGACAATAGACACTCAATAGTAGATACTCTACTTATTCAACGTATTGTATGATGTATTTCTCTTTGTGTTTCTTGTAATTCAACTTGAAATTACTCTTCTATACATAGTTGTTTAGAAACTAGCCTTTGAACAGAGCAATCTTGACTTTCTGATGTATGGAGCTCAAACTGAAAATATTTCTCTAATTTTTATACTTATTAAACTTGATTAATTTTGTATCAGAATAATTTAAAATAACATAGAGGAATTATATTTGACATTAATAATTTGAATAATTCCCATTATGAACAAATTTGAACTTTAAAACATAATGTGATATAAAATCAATTAATCACATTTAAATATTCCATAATAATTTGAATAATTTTCATTATGAACAAATTTGAACGTTAAAGCACAATATGATATAAAATCAATTAATCACAGTTAAATACTCCATAATAATTTGAATAATTTCCATTATAAACAAATTTAAATGCTAAAAGCATACCAAACTATAAAATCAATTTAAATCAAATCAATAACGTAAAACTAAAGTAAATAGTAAGAAAACTTATCTCTTCATAAACCACGTGTCTGCTGCTTTAATAATAATGTTAACTGCGTAATATATGTAAATCATCAAATATAAATGTATACTTGAGTTTTGTTATCATCAAAATTTTTTATGAGATGATTTGCTCTAAAGGAACTTTGGACCGTCTAATATTCAACATAGTTATTTATGTAGGTACTACTAGTGTTTAACAATAAACTTTAACAATTATGATTCCTAAAAGAAAATTAGTATTTTTTATTAAGAATTAGATGATATATTGTGTTATTAAATGAAAATTGTGTAATTTTAGAAGGTTAAAAGGCGACATTTACTATTAAAAAATTTTAGAAACCAATTACTTGTTGGTTATATCAACATATTACAAGAACACAAGTGAATTTAATTCTTATCTTTATATAAATATTAGGTTGTCAATATGAGACCATTCATATGGATAATTGGTTTTTGATTAATTACTGAAAAAGTCATTTACTAATACTATATATAAAAATTGTAAACTACCATTGCAATTTTGTATTAGTTTCACCTTGATTTTGAGCAACGTTATTAATTTTATTTACAATTTGATACAGGCCTATGCTGAACTTCTGGACGAAGAAGGCATAGAAACTCCTGCGTTATTTTCTTTTAGTTGCAGGGATGAATGCAATGTGGTTAATGGTGATTCTATCTTTGAATGTGCTTCAATAGCTGATTCATGCAGACAAGTTGCAGCAGTTGGAGTTAACTGCTCCTCCTAGATTTATTCATGGATTGATTTCGTGCGACTTTTATTATAACACTCTGCACTAAGCTATCAAAACGTGCCAATTTGCTATATTGAATAACTTGTGAGAGACAATTACTAGTTTGCCTTATAATCCGTTGTAATACTTTTTAGTTCCTAAAATTATATTGTTTTAATAATATGCTTCCTGGTTTCCAAGGTTCATATGTCCCTCATTTACCATTAGTTTTCTGAAATCAAGAATGTTAGAGTGTCCTTAATGCACTGATAGAAGAAATACAAGCAGAAAGTAGTTAATTGAAACAAAGACATTTGCTTTTCAAGTCAACCGACTTCTATCTAATTCCAATTATAAATAAATGATACTTCCTCGTCAATTTAAACTAGGCCGGAAACCCTTTTCTGTTATGTTTCTACTTGTTATGAATTTTATTAGTGTCAGATATAATTCGCAAAGCAGATCATCCAAATATAATTTAAATGCAGTTACTGAAAGCAAACATTGGACACTTTAGTTTAGACAGCTTTTTTTGTCAAACACACCACAATATGCTATGTAGTAGGATAAGTCAGACTTGTAGGAATTCGTAGATATATTCTAGTTTAGTATCATCAAATTGATAATCTGAAATTTATTTTGTAGAAATCAAGTCGATTAGCAGAGGATGATTTTGTACCCCCTGCAAGTGGCCTGATGTCGGGGCTAATCTTTTTTGTGGCTGCTACAAGACTACGCCCAACACTATCAGAAGCACAGCCAAGGTAATAATCTATTGAAAAGTTCAAGTATGATATTTAGAACTACTACTGATAATTTCTAAGATAATTTATTATAATATGGCTTGGTAATTTGAATAGTGGTCCATGTGACTTATAGTCTTAGTTAAGTCAACTCTATAAACATGTCATTTTATCTCTTAAATTAAACAAACAAAACATTGTTTATAAATAAGTTAACTAAACAAAGATTGTAATTAAAGAATAAAATTGAATTATGAATAAATGTTGAAAAATATTCAAATAATAGAGATTAGAATTCAAAAAATCAAACTATCTATCACAAATGTTAGAGAGAGTTGAAGAACAAAACTAAATTGCACAACTCCTCAAATTTTAATAGAAAATTGCGAGAAAATCGGCCTAGAAAGATTTATCTTTCCATAATACAAGAAAAAATAATAATAAAAAAGAAAACAAAAAATAGAAAAATGGTGCGGCTAGGATGACTACAAACCCAAGCAAAAGTGTTGGAAATATATATATATTTCCCTATGTCACTAAATCTATTTTAGAGGCGTAATCTTGGGCTTTTGCTAATCCAGTATAAGATATTAGAATTTGCTGCAGACAATTTAATGGGCTTTGAACAACCAAACAGTTTAATGCTCCATGACAAGCAGAAGGTTTACTATTTACTGCATACATTAGCTTAGTTTTTTAGTAATCGAAATACTTTATTCCTTTATTAAGCCTGGAATCCTAGTTTTCCAAAATCATTGGAATCACTAAAAACAATCACATAGTGCAAGATATCATCAAAACAAGATAAGTACACAAAACATTATTGGTTAAAGTTGTCTTAATCTCCCAATGAGACCAAGATCGTTTAAGATAACAAAGAAAAATTCTCAAAAAAAGCACAACTAAAGCTCACAAGGGTAAAGCTTCACACAATGAAGAATTACAAAGTTTTACTCACAACCTGAAACACTGGACATTCTACTTAGCAAATAGAAACAATGAATCTTTTGTTAACAAATGTTTGATTGGCTCTAGAATGAGGGGGTTGAATGGATTCTAAACTCAAATCGCAGATTATAAACAATTCAAAGAAAACATTTAACAACGTATAGATAAGAGAGAAATAGACACAAATTTATACATTCTACATTCAGTGCTATGTCCATTCCTCTTCAGCAAATTGCTTAAGAGCTTTTACTAATATGAGTTTTAACACCTCTTCAGGAAGTATTCTTACACTTCTCCAGGTATGAGTTTCAACACCTCTACAGGAACAAGAATTTTACACCTCTCCAATAACGAGTATTTTAATTCTCTCCAGGTAACAAGTTTTGACAAATCTCCAAGAATGAGTTTTTTATACCTTTCTAGATAAAACTAGTCCTAATTTCTCCATAAGATTAAGATCTCTCAACAATGAGAAAAGACACTATAAGGAAACATATGATATATTCTTTCCTTCCTGACGTGCACATTTTACTGCTTATGTTGCAATGTGAACATCTTTCATAATTTCATATCTTTGATTATCAAGACTTGATTCTTCCTTAATCATATTTCCATAAATCTTGTTCTACACTACTTCTTCAAGTTATGTAGACACTTGAATAGGAAATATTTGCTTTGTATACTCTATGTGTCCTCCAACATTTTTGTCTTTTCTAGAAAAACTTTGAATGTGATTAACAATAATCTTCATGAAACTACTTAAATCAACCAATATTTAAACACTTAGATATCTCTAAAACATAGTCTATCAATTTTTTGAATTATACAATCTTTCTGTTCTAGATATTCCATTATTGAAGTATTTGCTAAAACTTTCTAATTCTATCTAATTTGTAAATATTAAAGTAAATCAGAGAAATAAAATCTAGTTATACCAAAACACATTTTTGAAATTCATTTGATATCATAATATGTTAAGTTCTTTGCTCATAGAATGAGACTTTTCTATATCAATTTATTCAACATGTTTTGATTTAAACTTTGATTTATATGAATTAATGATATCAAAACAAGTTTCAAAAATATCAAAAAGAAATTATAGAATGTAAGTATTGAGTTTAGACACTCCATGTCATGATTTGTCTAGCGTGAGTATGAAAGCTTGATCGTCTATTGTGAAGACAAAGACCAGATCATCTGCTAATTTCATTTTGACCATTCCTTCTGAGTTGGTTTCTATTCTATGATAGTTCAACATCTTGTTTGTTCAGTTCAGTAGTCTATATCATCTATGTGCTATAAGATAATCTAAATAGTCTTCTCCTTTGGAGTCGTCTAGCACGTTGACTCTTACTATGTCATCTAGCTAGTCTAGTATAATTAGAAAGTCTAGTGGCTCTACCATCCAAATATCATCTAGTATGTTTTAGCATAGTTTCTTTGTAGTAAGATCATCTTGACAAGTCACTACAAGAAAAAAGTTATTTAGAGACCAATATTTAGCTATCAAATGAAATAGTTGCTAATTGTGACTAAAATAGTCACCAAATTAAATTTTGATTGCTAAATAACTACAAAATAAAAGTAATGATTGAATTTAGTGACCAATTAAGTCAAATAATTGGTATCTAACATTAGATACCAAAGTTTTAGTGACCTATTTGACTTAATTAGTCACTAAATTTAATCATTACTTCTATTTTGTAGTTATTTAACAACCAAAATCTAATTTGGTGACTATTTTGGTCACAATTAGTAACAATTTCATTTGGTAGCTAAAAATTGGTCTCTAAACAACCTTTTTCTTGTAGTGAGTTAGTCTGATTTATCAATGTCGTCTGGTTTAATTTACTCCTAAGATTGTCCAGTTCTTGTGTCATTGTTTGACAAAGCTTCATCTAGGTTCATCTAATGAGTCTTTGGCTAAATCTACATACTCATTAGTTTGGTTAGAAACCTTAACACATCTTATAGTTGTTATCATCAAAACTCATATGAGTCTCTTATCATAAGATCGTCTAAAGAATATTGTATCTTCCAACTGACTTGACAATGCTGTGTGTATCTTTTGTTTCTTCAACATTCTCTTCATTCTCTTTATATAAGCTTCTATATATGAGAGTTTATCCTAAGCTTTATTTTGTCATCTTAAAAGTGGATGAAGATTGCAGTAGTAGACGCTCGTAAAGGAAACTTCTAATCTAATTTATTTCAACACTTTATGCATGACCCTATGCTTTTAGAAATATGTCAAAAATACTCACAATATAGAAAATATCTCAGTAATCATATAATAAAGAGTTTCTTTAAGGATATTTCTTATAGTTGTTGACATTGAATTCATTTCAAAACATAGTTTTATGGTCATTAGAACTAATCTTTTATAGAAAGAGATTTAAGTATTTTTATTTATAAATAAAATATCTTTACACCTTAATCATAGTTTTAAGTAAAAACATAAGATAGAAACTTCAGCAGAATCTTAAATTGTCTATCGGTTTAGGACAATATGAACTTTTATTTGACTTAATGTTCATTTGTACATAAAACACTTAGTATATATATAATATTATATAGTTGGATCTTAAAATATTTAGAAGTGATTAGATTATTTAATGTCTTAATAGATATGAGTGTAAGAAGATTTATATAGAAATTGAGAAAAAAATTGTAGATGAAGAAATTTATCATTTTCTGAGGACACAGAAATTGATAACATATAAATTACGTCGATTTAATCAACACTAACTGAAATAAATATTAAAATATATTTAATATTATTACAGTCGGCTAAATCAATTCTAATGTTTTTCTAAAATATTTTTACTATAGAATTGGTTTAAAACATTCTATTATCTTGTTTTTAAAATATATTTAATATTATTAGAGTTAGTTAAATCAACTCTAATACATTTTCAACTATTTTTATTTATTATCATAATCAAATAAACACTGTAATATTTTATTTATAAAATAATATTATTAAAGTCAAGTAAATTGACTCTAATATGTTTTTAAACATATTATAATTATTAAAACATATAATATTTTTTTAATATTAACACATATTTAATATTATTAAAGTCAGTTAAATTAATTATGATATTTTAAAAAGTATAATTTATGTTATTAAAATTTGTAATAATTTTATGTATTATATATTATTAAAAAAATTATAAGTATTTTGTATTGTGTTAGAATCGGTTTAGATAATAAATATAACATTCTGACCAATCATAATATTTTATTGTAATGTTGATACTTGAAGCATGAATAAACATAATTTTTTTTTTTTTACGATTGTACCAATAAGCAATTCAAAACTTCGTGCCTGATTGTTGCAAAATGTCAAAGATAGCTAGAGAAGGAATGAGCTAAGGATAGTCTAATGTTGAATCTGAAATATGAATTTCATATCAAATTAACAGAGGCATGCATTAATGACACGTCTTCAAAATTGCTTTAAAAAGAAAAATATCACTGCAAATGTACCACTAAACAATAATTATGAATAACGATATTAGGTGTAGAACAGTTCGTTCTTTAAATATGTGGTGAAGTATAATATTATTAGAGTTCTCAACTTTCCTTATATTCAGATACATCATGCATTATATTATCTTATTCAATACGTAATTATACATACTTATGTTATGTTTAGATAATAATAAAATCAAGTTTATGTTTTAATTATTTATTTAAATGATACTTAAAGAAAAAAATTAAAAATAAATATAAGATTAGAATATCAAAATCAAATTAAATAGTAAAAATCAGATAAGACAATAAAGTCAAAATAACTTATATCAAATTTTAATTAAATTGATTATTTGTAAGAAAATAAATTTTTAAAAATAAATATTATTTGTAAAAAAATAAGTTGAATATATATATATATATATATATATATATATATATAAATAAACACATGTTTTTTATATGATATGCGGTGTGATGACAAAAGTTGAAAGTAACATAAAATAATATGGTGGAAATAAGTTATTAAGCAATTAGGTGTAGGTTTAATAGTTCTCCAACAAATATATGATCAAAATTCAAGAGGATTTTAATTCTTTACTCCACATTTTTAATGAGAAAAGCTCATAAGAAAATAATTGAGAATTATGAACACAAGCTGCAATACTCTCCTAAACCGGTAAGAGTATTCGAACAAACTTCTTACTGTACATCAGCATAAATAAGTAAACACGTAAATTTCATCACACACATAACATTGACGAGGGGGCACTTTTATTTTATTGACCCACGACAACACTACCTTCTATTTTTATTTATACAAAAATTAACATGGTTGGTAGCTACTTGCTGTTATGGCAAGGCCCTCCATTGACACCCTCGTTTCCAGCCAAGATCATATACTTGTCTTTTCTGGTCAAGCTGGTGCATCCAAATCCTAAAGCATTCCCAATCTCACGTTGCACAGAATTGGCAACTTCGATTCTTGATTTCCCACCTTCCCGACATGTTTGTGACCGAGGTAACTGGCCTAGGATTTTAATGAAATAAGTAGGATTTGGGTTCATGAAGTGGAAAAAGGGGTCCAACCATTTGTGCCCACTAGCTGTTGTTCCATAGAACATGCTAACCTTCACATCAACAGCCACAGGAACAATGTCATCTGTGAGCTCAGCAAACAAAGGACTAAACCTTAACAAATAAGGTTCCCTGCAAGTTGTTCCCTCAGGACACACCACAAGGCTGCCTAGGCTCAGCAACTTGTCCATTGTCTCTCTGTCTCTCTCTCTGTCCCTTGTTAGTCTTATGGTTCTGATGGGGGCAACAAGCTCGTTGAATCTACTCAAGCTGTATGTGACTGCAGAGAGAGGTTTGTCCAAGACATATGCAATGTAAAGTGGGTCAAGCAAGGTTCTATGGTTGCACACATAGAGCACACCCTTTTGGTTTTCCTCATTTGGGACCAAAGACAAAGGGCTCTCGGGTCTTGAAACGGTTGTTCTTGTCCCTGAGAAGGCCAATATTGGAGCAGACACATTGAAGGAAAGCGCAATGCCAAACGTGAATCTGAAGATGGAAAGGAATAGTCCAAGGGGTAGCCACATGAAGAAAGCCAAAGCAGATGCTGGGGTTGGCCTGAAAGCCAACCTCCCATCATGGAAGATCAATGGCTTTGGATACCTCTCTTTTGGAAGGACATGCCAATTTCTCCTCTCCTGGGAGCTTAGAATTAGGCAAACCTTCTGCAGATACAGAACCAGTTAGAGGAGTTGCATATTTAGCAAGGTTTTGAAAAATAGTAATTTTAACCACGAGGTTAAGGTTTTGAGTTACTCACACACTCTGACCTCGAATACAATAACTTTGTTCACAATTTCTCAAGTTCATAAAAATTGTGCATAAAAAATTTACAACATTACAAGAAGCATGGTATGAGAGTGCACATGTATGAATTTATGTATTTGCTTAAAAATAGACAAACCTTGAATTCAGGGGAAAGTTCTTGGTCAATATACCCCATATGGTTGCCAGTGATACCGACAGTGTTTCCGTGGTCTGCTTTTGCCTCGTATAAACGAGTGTTGTTTTCCTTGCTTTCCTCGAACAATCCCAAAAAATACCCTTTAAAGGATTTAATGTCTCTTGCGACAACACCCTCAACCCCTAAGTAGTCCTTCAAGAAACCTTCAACCATGACCCTAGGCAACTTACTCAATGCCACCTTTTTCTCAAACCGCATAACAGCTTCAAAACCTTCCCACCCCACATCTTCTAGAAAGAACTTTGGCAGAATAGCTGATCCTATTCTGCACGTGTCCTTTCTGATGCCAAAAAGGCTCAAGAAAACCATAATCTTCAACCCAAGTTCGTCTTCACCCAGCAGCCACACCAAAGGGTATGAAAGAAACAAAATGAGAGATCTTAGCAACCCACCAGCTTCGAAAGCAACCAGCATGAAGTAAGAGAACAGTGAAGTTGATCGTAACAGGGTACCCTCAAATTCAAAAACCACTGCTTTATTAGCCAGTTCTTGCGTTTTGTGAACAAGAGAAACTGTTTTTAGCTTGCTAGTGCAGCTGGGGTTCATTGTGTAACAAAGGAAATGTTTTTGGCTAAGTTCTGGCTTTGAACTTCTAAAGAGCAGTTTTTTATCTTTTGCATGCTTCACTTGACTAGAGGGAGTGTGAGGCCTAAGAAATAAATAAGCAAAGCTTGCGTGACTGATAGGTCAAGTCCATTCAATGGCTTTGCAATTAGCACAGCTTCGTTGCTATCAAATTTGGGGCTACGTTGACTTAGCTGAATAAAGGACCCTGATAAAGGCACAGACACCATTAATCAACCCCACGAGGTCACAACCGTACTAGTATTCAGTGTCACACCTTCACATGCTTGCTGAACTAATTCAATTTTCATATTTAATGGCAACATTACCTATCTAGATCTTTCATCGACAAATGTAATCATCAGACAATTTCGGATGAATTTGGCGTAAAAATGAAAAAAAGAGTGGTACGAAGAACAAAAAAAATAAAACAGTAAAACTTAATATGCGGTAAGTGATTTGACATTTAATAATAGACTAATTTCGTAATTAAACCTTAACAATGGGTCCGATGGATTTATTAGACATATCGTGGGCAGTAACACATTTGTAACATTCATTGGAGGGATAGCCAAGCTATCAGTGAAATAGGTGAAGTTATAAAACTTAAATTTTCACTTAGGATTCAATTTTGCTAATGGGGATCCTCTCCCTTTCAACCTTCAAAGTTTACGTCAATGTTAACCTCTTTTGTGAAGAATGTTGCTCTCTAATTGAAGATGGAGGAAAATTGACATGGAAACTAGTATTTTGACTACTTATAATTTAAGCCTAATTGAAGATTCACACTAGTATAAAAAAGAGATTTTACATCGATTATAAGAAACTTGTTATATTAGTGTTGAAATTGATACAAGCGATGTAAATAGTTCATAATTTTTTACATTGATTTTTCAACCGATGTAAAATATATGAATATCACAAATTATAAATATAACCAATATAAAAAACATTTAAAAAATAAAAAAAAAGATACATATTACATCAGTTGTAAAAAGTCACATATTACACAATTATATACAAATGCTTTTAAATTTTTTTTAAGGGAATTTCGTGGACTAGTTTCTACATTGATTATAATATAATTGATGTAGTATATCTTCAATTAATTACAAAATTGTCATCGTATTTTTCTTTATAGTGATTCTTTTTTAACCAACATCGTATCCTACCATAGAATCTCATTGTTTTACTAGTGTCACTATGCTCCTATTTCTTACACAACAAAAAATTACTAACCTATACAAAATGCTATATACTCCTATTTACATTTTTTTGCAAGAATTACAAGACTAAGAAGAAGTAAAATATTTCTAATATTTTTATCTCAAGTGTTAAGTCTTCCTCCATGAGGCTTCATCTTCTCCACTCCTCTTAGCCAAAGATGTGATGGCTAGATAGTCCTTCATCATATCTTTCCTCTCGAAAAGGATCTGCCTTGATGTCTGATTGATGTTCAATGACAATAACCTTTATTTTTTATCTTTTATTTTTCCTCATGGATCTAAGATCATGTATAGTAAGTAGAAAACAAAAGTCGAATAAGTGTTTTTATTAAAGATTTTTACAAAATGGTTTAGGTGAAGTTTTGTAAACAGAAAAGATTTTGAAAGTTTACTATGTACACTCCTAACAAAGAGAGATACGTCGCTTAAGTACCAAGTCTTTCCTATTTAGAGTTTTCCCTATACCACCTTCAAATAATTTCTTAGTAAAAAACTTCAAAACTATTTTTCTCAAATATGTGTGGTGTGTACACAGGCTCTTAAGACCAAAAAAAGGTAAATTATTGTTTCGTTTGAGAGATTAACCCTATTTATCACAAAAACCTAAAAAGAATAAATAAAAGAAAGAACAATATAAAATGAAAGTAATGATATCTAAAAGAAAAAAATCCAGAAGAAAATCCTAAGTGAAAGTGCAAGTGACACTTTGGACCCTTGCATAGTTTCACAACTAAATACTTAACCATTACAAAGTTTAACTAATGAGATGGGAGTGCACGAAAGGCATTTTCCCTAAACACCAAAGTAAAGGAAAAAGTTACAAATGAACAACAAATTACAAGAAAAATACAAAAAAAATCGTGACAAATAAATGAGATTACAAGTAGAATAAGCAATTAGCAACAAATTTAGCTACCGAATTTGATGTTTTGTGATGAAAAATTTCATTGCTAATTCATTTTTGACCCTTTGATAGCTTTTACTTTTGTGATTTGGGTCCAACCGCCAATGATGCTTCCTCTTAATTGCTTTCACAAAATGCTCTTCCCTCCTTCCAAAGTCTCCTAAAAAAAGTAATCTCCAAGCATTCTTTAACCAACACCTGTAATGCTACCTTTAGAAGAGGTGAGTTTCTTTCAAGTTTCAAGGGATAAGTTCAAATAATTTTCTGGTAGAATGAAAAGTAAAAGTCAAGAAAAGCACAATTATAAGAGGATTAATCTCAATTGAAAGATTATAGATGACAAAACTTAAAGAAGTTTAAAGGAAAACAAACAACAAAATAAGGAACAATTTTAGAACAAACGCATAAAAGAAACCTATTGAATAGTTCTAGATTGTGAGTACTCAAACAATAATCAAAAATGAAGTTGAAACATAAAACATAATAACATGCAACTACAATTTCCAAAGAAGAAAATGAAAGCAATGAACCACTCAAAGATGTTAGAAACATTCAATCAACTAGTAGAAGTTAGGTCATGCATCATTGAGTTAATGTGAGTTTTTTTAAGCTTCTTTATCTTTTGTTTTGTTCTTTATATGTCTCGGCCTTGCAATTTCTTGTAGTTCTCAAAAAAAATTTCGTTCTCAACTTTTTGACTTTTGTTTTTTTAGTCCAAGATGCCACAATTTTGATATTTACACATTCAAATTCCAACAACTTATAATTAAGTCAAATTTTCACTCCTAATCAACTACAAATGCATGTATCATGTTCAAGAAGGTAATTCAACTTTATAAACTCAAGATAATGGACCTATAATGTCTCTACTTTTGATGAGAAAATAGGGAGATTATTTTTATATTCAGTCTAGGAAAGGATATTGATGCCACACTCAAGAAAGATGAGAAGGTGAGTGATAAGTCATCGTCACAGGTTATCCTGATAAGATCATATTTAGGTTCTTATAACTCATAACACCATAAAGTTCTCATGTAAAGAATACTTACTTTTCTTTCAAAATTCATCTATATCTATTAGATTTCTAAGTATGTCCTTTTACCAAATAATGTAAGACCATCTAAATTCTACATTAATCATGACTATGTTACATTTAATACCCACTAGTAGTAATTAACCCCCATTAGAATTGTCTTTATTTCCCACTATATATGTCATTATTTTCTACCATGAGAACATGAATGATTCACAAATTTTTTTTTTTCTCTTCCCATGTGACCATCCAACTACTTAATTAAAAATATAATAAAAATTAAAAACAAAACCTAAAATTATATTGACCCCATGAAGATCGTATCAGTTTTACTGCAGGTTTTCTAAAAAAAAATTTACCAAATTTTACTTATGAACTACAAGCAAAGAAGATTCAAAACTATATAAAAAAAATTCTAAAGTAAGAGCATTTGGCTAGCCTATTTTTGAAGTAAAAAATTTGTAAAGAAATTTGGACTACTTATGGAAGTTTATGACATGTTTAAGAATTAAACAAAACTTAGGAGATTAATAAATTTAAATCTAAGATACAAAAGTTTCTAACACAGACTATACTAGCAAACATGCAATTAGAAACCTAAACATGATATTTATTCAAGAAAAAAGAACTAAAATTTGAATCAGGGGTTCTCTTCAAAGGAAGGTTCCTTGGAGAAGATCATTTAGGACAATACTCCCATTTTATAGAATTTAAAAAAATAGAAGAATGGATAATATCAACTCAATTCTAATTCAATTTCAAAGTGATTTGCACAAGAGGTAATTGGTTGTATTTATAAGAGTTGGAGAACTCTTGAACATAATGATCCAGGGGATGTGAGACTAATTACACAAAGCAAGGAACACAAGCAATTTTCGTCTATCTAGCTTATCCATGTCCCACATCACCTAAAATAAGGTAAATTCATGTGTTTATAAGTGTTTTTCCTCCATTACTTAGTGCATGGTCGTATATGTTGTGTGTGGGCAAATTTATGACAATGTGCATCTAGGATTTGTTACTCTCCAATTGGCCTATTTGGGGGTGGAAGAAATTGACTTGGGAACTAGGTTTTTGACCACCCAATCTATCCTAATTGGAGGCCTACTATGCTCGTACTTGTTACATAATAAAAAATTACTAATCCTATACAAAATGTTCTACTCCTATTTATATTTTTTATAAGATGTACTAGACTAAGAAAAAGGAAAAGATTTCTAATTTTTTTTGTTCAAGTGTTAAGTCTTCCTCCATAAGGCTTCATCTTCTCCATTCCTCTTAGCAAAGATGTATTGGTTAGATAGTCCTATATCATACACAGTAATATTCAACACTGTAATCCATTACTTTGTGAGTTTGTCTTCTGAACTTTAATTATGCTAACTCTAAGAGTGTTCTTTTATATTATTGAGAGGTATTAATCTCAAGGAAGGATTAAGATAGGTTAAACCAAGAGTATTTTGTGTATTCATTGCAACCTCAAGAGATTTGTGTACACGACATAACCTAAAAAGGTTAATTTAGTTGTTGTAATCATTATTTGTTTATTCAACCTCTTAATTTATTTGCTTAAGGGAAAATTGGACGTAGCTCACATTTTGGGACAAACCAATATAAATCTTGTTGAGTTTTTTGCTTGATTTGATATAAGACAATCTAGTCTAGTTTGTCTCAAGAAATAGTCTATAGTCTCTATTCAACCTTAGCCCTCTTCTAGTTGTGCCAACAGTTGGTATCAAAGATAACCACTGGGTTATTTCTCAACAAGACAAGAGGAAATGATTTAGATAGACTCTATGGACTCTAAAGGTCAAACTATCAACCCTCCATCCATGTTTAAGTGTGAGAAGTATGAGTTATGAAAAGTTAAGATGGTTGTTTTATTTAGTTTAACAAAATAGACCTACTAGAAGAAACTGGGAATGGCATTCCTACTTTGTTTCATGCCACTAGAAGGTTGCTACCTCGAGATGTCTAGACTGAATATCAAAGAGGAGATATCAGCTAAATGCCAAAGACATATTCAGATATGTGTCTTTTTGAAAAGGAGATTTCTAAATTCCATGCTATGAGAAGTTCTAAAGAGATGTGGGAGATCATGGCACTATCACACAAAAGATCAAAAGAGGTCAAGAGAAACAAGTTGACTCTACTTAAATGCTAGTATTAGATGTTCAGAATGAAGAACAATGAGACTATCCAATCTATGGTTGCTAGGTTGCAAACTACTCTTAATATTGTAAGATCTCTTGAAACCATCATCAACTAGTATGAGAATAATGGCAAGGTGTTGAGGACCCTTCCCTCTTTGTAGAAAGCTCAAGAGACAACCTGAAGAGCATCTGAGGACCAGAAAGTTATGCCTTTGAATGAACTAGTAAATATACTTAAGCCAAGGAAGAAGAAAGAATACAAGGAGAAGATTGTCTGCTATGACTATAAGAATCCTAGACACTTTAGAGCAGAATGTCTACACTAGGAAAACAATGAAAAGGAGAAGGATAGGAAAAAATTTACAAAAAGAAGAGCTTCATGTCCATGTGGGAAGATCTTGACTCTTCCAATTCTAAGTTAAAACAAGAGGAGGCAAGTATAGGTATGATAGTTAACACCGTCTACAACTCAACATCAGATGAGTTTGACGAAGAGTTAGAATTGTTTGACTTGCATTCTCTTTAGTTAGCATACCATGAAGCTTTATCAAATACTTCTAAAATAACCACTACCTTTAAAGATATGAAAAGGAGTTTTAAGAATGCTTGTAAAGATAAGAACAAAAATAAGACAATAAAACTCTTGAGACTCTCAAATATGAAATCACAATAAGATTTTCATTTAATGTATAAAAAAAGGGTTTACAAATATAGGAGATTCCCTCGTATAGAAGGTGAGTTCGTACAAGGAGTGGAAAAGACAACAAAGTTGAATTAACTTTACTAATCAAGAGTTAACTCTACTAAGCATGATTAATACATGTTAATCACTTGAAATTAGCGAGTTCACATGGCTATTTCATTGAATCTACGTAGAGTATTGATGACTCTTTGACAAGTAATGATGACTCTTGCAGAAGTCGCATGTTAGGAACCTATTTCTCTAGTGGACACAAGAAGACTCTTGAAAGCTTAAAGGATCATGTGGAAGAGTCAAATTACCTCATGTGCACTTGAAAGTGACATGTGGTAGTTTATATGCTTCAAAAGACACTTTAAACTTCAAGACTTCTAGAATTTCATCCAAGCTTGCTCAAGTTTAAACCAAGAGGTCTTAACTTCTCTCAAGTTCATGTAAAGACTAAGAAACTACATATGTATATGTCTTCTAATCTCCTCTTTCAAAGCTTGGAGTTTTCCTCTTGTTAGCGTTCCTTAGAATCTCCCTTTTATTTTTTCTTGTATGTTCTTCTTTGTCATGCTTTTTGTCTTGTCCTTATCCTTTAATCGATTAGCATTCTTTTCTATTAATTAATATGAGTGTATTTTGTTGTTGTGTTGTTTCTTTTAATTAATTAATTAAAACATAGTTTAATCAGTTATTTGTGAGTGTTTTAATTTGGGATTTTTTGTTTTAATAATTATCATAGATAATAATTGATTATTTACGTGTTATTCAAATGGTTAACTTTTAAGAACAATTTAATCAATTACCTAAATTTTTAATTGATTAATGTTACTATTTTTTGTTGTTATAACCGATTGAAATGATTATATTTTGCATAATAATTCATGTCAATTGATTGTAACTTAGATTTTTGTGCAAAAATGGTAATATTTTGGCCTATAAGTATAATTGAAACATGGTTAACTATCATAATTATTGTTTGTTGAAATCGAACTCTTTTCTGAGCATTATTCATTCTCTAGTTCTCTCCACTCTCTCAAAAAGCACAACTTCACAAATGACATCCCCTTCTCTTCCTACAAGAGTTAAGAGGCATACAATTAAGTGAGGAAAGGCTCCAAGACTACAGAGAAGAATAAAGAAGTCACAGAGCTAGATAATCGATCAACAAATTACAAGGACTTTGCACTTGTTTGGGCTTCTAATAAGACATTTAGGATAAAGTTCAAAATTGAATGATTACTCAAGAGTTTTTGGAGCATCAAGAAAATAAGACATCTATTTGTAAAAATTGTATATAATAGTGTAGAATTTATTTTGAGCCTTGTATTTTGGGCCACGTAGTGTAGGATTTCTTTTTGGACCTTGAAATTGGGTCAAGCTTTGAAAAGACCAAAAACTAACCTTGAGAGAGAGTGAAAGCACCACCTGTGGTAAAAACCCTAGCTTAAGCACCAAGTTAGGTAAAAACCCTAACTTGCATGGCAAGCTAGGGTTAGGCGCCTCCCATAGGCACAGTGCCACATGGCACTCTCCCAATGGAGAGGATTCTCTCCAATCATGGCTTGCCACTTGTCATGCTCTTAGTTGAGAGTTTTTGATAAAATTGCAAGACAAGTTAGGGTTAGGGTTAGTCATCTTTTGAACTGTCAAAAACTTTGATGATATAATGAATTGTTGCCAAAAAATTTCTAGCACTTCTAACTTGTTAAGGTTCTCTCTAGACTAGTCTTTTTCAAGAAATTTTTGTAAACTTCCTCCTACGTGTTGACCTAATCTCACACTAGGAATTCAACATATTCTCCATCTCATCTTCAAATCGTAACATCTTTTATATGTTATTCATGCTTCTGCACTACTACTTTACACTTTCATGCAAATAAATCCAAACAAAACTCGAATTTGAAGAAGATATGCTTGGCGCAAGCTTCATGGAAGGTGTTCATCCATCATGTGGTATCTAAAGTCATGGTCTTCAAGATCTAAGTGTTTCTTCTTCAATTTAGTGTTGTTTACATCAATTCTTATATGTTTTAAGTAGTTTTTACCAATGAAAATTATATGTCTTGTTTTATGGTTCAAATTGTTTGTTCTTACTTGAACCTTCATTTTTGCGTTTTAGGTGTTTATATGATGTGTGTTGAAACTATTTTTGTATTTTTTTGAGTTTTTCTTCAATTTCAAAGGTGGGGGATCACTTTGTTTTTAAGTAATTTTTGGTTTATAATCCTTACATGTTATGTCTAATGTTGTGTGAATCCAAATATGTCATAAATTTTGTGAGTAGAAAGTTGTTTATAAGGTGTTTGTGAAAATATTTAGGCTATATCTACTATGTGTTTATTGAAATGACTTATGTATGTAAATTGAACTTGTATTGTGCTTTTCAGTTTTTGAATTTATGTTCCTTAGCTTGTTATTCGATCATTAGCATGTTTCTTACAGATAATTTTTCTTTATGTCTTGCAGTCTTGCTCAATTTCGTTGGCTTCTTGTAGGTTTCACCTCTCGAAAACTGTTTGATATTAACAATAGATTGTAAAAATTAATGCAAAAAGAATTACGCAATATTTTTAGTGAAATTTTATATTTAAACACTTTAATATGTTAGAAATATTGTGTTAAAAAGGTGCATCCAAATTCAAAATAGAAAAAAGATGATAAATCATAAGAGTCAGGATGCTACATATTCGAAAACAAAGTTCTCTCTTTACATGTTATTCTCCGATCTAAATTTTTTTGAAAATTTTTCCAGTGTTTTTTTTTTATCTAAATTTGTTATGGCCTATATTATGTGTGGATCTGAAAATTTCAAGGTCAAATTATAAAAGTATTGACATAATTTTTTTGAAGCATCATTGCAAGTTCACTCTAGTTTTTAATTTTTTTTGTATTCCATTCGCAAAACAATCCTATTTTGTATTCCACTCGAGAACCAATCTTAGGTTTTCTTATTGTGTGTCTACTTTCTTCCTAAATTTAGTTTTTTTTTTCTTGAATAAATTATGCAAAAAAAAAAGTCCAATTTTTATTTCTTCATAATTTTTGTTGAATAAAACAAAAACATATATTACAAGAAAAAAAAAAACTATTTAGATACCAATTTTAGCTACCAAATAAAATGATTTTTAATTGTGACTAAAATAACTACCAAATTAGGTTTTTGTTACTAAATAACTAGAAAATAAAAGCAATAATTGAATTTAATGACCAATTAAGTCAAGATAATTAGTATCTAATATTAGCTACTAAGGTGTGTAAGTGGCTAAAATTTTGATAGCTAATGTTAGATACTAATTATCTTGACTTAAGTTGTCACTAAATTCAATCATTATTTTTATTTTGTAGTTATTTAACAACCAAAACCTAATTTGATGATTATTTTGGTCACAATTAGAATCCATTTTATTTGATAACTAAAATTTGTGTTTAAATAATTTTTTTTAGAGATAAATGAAGGAATATTAACTTAACAAGTACTATACTATTCTCTTACCTAAACTGTTGAAAAACGTTTTGGATGTTACACATCAAGTCAAAAAAATTAAAAAGGTGCAAACCCTTTATTTTATAAAATTAATTTAGATAAAAAAGTGTTAAAGGATTAAGTATATAAATAATTTAGTTTAAAATTTATTTAAATATTATTTTTTAATTATTATTATAGAAATTAATTTATCAAATAAAAATAACAATAGTAATATCAAACATTTTTTAAGAATAATAAATCTTTAAAAATTACATAAAAAGCTTTAAACTTAAATTTTTAATATTTTTTTAAACAAAAGATGAACTGGTCTGTCTTAACCCGTTAGCGACCAGCCAGGTTGCAGATATGTTACTACGAGCTGACAATTTTAATTAACTGGTTTGTGTTCTATTTTTTTTTTTCTTTTATGGAATGATATATTGGATTCAAGCCATTTTGTACCTTCTGTCGGATAGAAAAGGAAAATAATAATAGAAAAAGTAAAACAAGTGTAGTTTAGTTAATTGAGTCTGGTACGAAGTTGTTGTAAACTTCTAACATTGTTTCCTGCTAAAATAAAATTGAATGTATCATTTCATGGATAAGCCTGTTACAAATTATTTCATATTATATCTTGTTTTGAGTTAAAAGATTAGATATATAGTTATACTAAATATCTAAAACAATTCTTTTTCTATAGTAATTTTATATGATTTTAACATTAAATCTGAATGTTTTTTTTAAGACAAATAAACTATTTATTGATTTTTTAAGTAATTTATAAGTTAATTTAATCAACATAAAGTATTTAATAAACTAATGCTACAAACTACTTCAAATATATTTTAACTTATAATTTAACTTTTTTTTCCTTTATATTATAATATATTTATTAGCGTGAATATATTTTAATATATTTAATGAGCATTTTTAACATTTAACATATTAAATATTGTTATTTTCACACTACTAATAATACTTATTGAGCTATTTTTTATTTTTTTATTTAATTCAGATTAAAACAATTTTAATATTACAAATTATTATAAATTGAATTAAGTAATGGTTTATTCAATGAAGTTTATGTGAAAATTATATATAATAAAAATTGGAAAAAATAAATATAATGTGACGATGATATAAATTGAGAAATTAAAAATTTTAAATATCTAGAAGTAAATAAAAAATTAATTTGATTAATATTCAATAGATCAACTCATTTAAATAAAATTATTATCCCAATAAAGAAGCATAATAATTATTTAAAAATAAAACAAGCACTTAAACATTTAAAATAATTTAGTTATTTTTTAAAAATCTAAAATTATAATAATATAATTATATTTTTTCTTAAAAAATACAAATTTTTATTTGTATAATTAAAGTTGAGTAGTTATATCGTTTTATATTAACTAATTAATTTATTAGCTAATTTTATCCAGTTTTTTTCATTTAATAAATTAATTTATTAATTTGAAATTTATAAATAAGAGTTTATGAACCAAAAAAATAACTTATAAATGAGTTTTGACAAACACACTTCTAACTACCAAATTCCAATCCAAGTCACTAAATATGAGCTTCTTTTTTAGCCTTGAGTAATTACTCATTGTTTGCTCATAAAAAGAAAAGAAAACAGCTATTAATTTCCCTTAATAATTTTGTACATGTATATGATATGATGCTCAACGCCATACAGCTTTGTTAGCAAACTCAGACTCGATAATTTGTCAAAGGGGGCACATATGGTTTCAGAGGTTTATTAAAATTTAGTTGAAATTACAAAATAACTTGTACGCTTTTATACATTTTTAAACTTATTTTAATAATTTGTATAATTAATTTTGTGAAAAACTCTGTTTTTAATTAAGACTTTTAGTATTCAGAAATATAATTAAAATGTTTATACAATTACTCAGAACTATTGCTTTGGATTGGAAGTAAAACTGCAGCGATGTAAGGAGTAGATTTACAATAATCATACATAATACTCAATGCTTTTGTAAATAACTTTTATTATTTTTGCTATTTCACATGAAAAAGAAGAGGAAAATGGTAAAAATAAAAAACTAGTCGATTGTGTTGGAATGTTTAAAAGTAAGATTTAATTAAAGGATTAATTAAGTTTTAAGATTGTCGTAAATTTAGAAAAAAAAATATTTTCATTGAGTTCTCATTTCAACAAATTGTTTCTTATCATTTTGAACCAAAACAATAAAAATTATTTATTATTAAATGTCTCACAAACAGGTTTCATTAAATGCGTTTCACTACCTTCACCCCTATTCAACTCCACACTTGTTTCATAGTCTTCAAAACTCATATTTAGGTTTTCATTTTTTTTTCCTTTTCATTTTCCTTTATTCTCATCTAACAATAAAAGTCACTTTATGCCACAAAACTACGTAATTTAATATTAACATAAAATAATATGCAAAGACAACTAAAGTAAAGTGACAGATAAGACAACAATCATGTCATCCAATTAAAAAATAAATAAAACTTTAATAGCAGGGACTCAATAAAAAATATAGATTTATTTTTATAATAAATTTTAAAACAAAAATAATTCAAATTTAATTAAAATAATCAAGTTTATGAGAAAATTGAAATTTAATTAAATATTTAATTAAAATAAAGAAATAAAATAAAGATGTATTTCACCCAAAAAAAAATTAAATTTACATTATGTTAGAGGGGCAAACTCATCTACGCTTTCACGAGTGCATTTAGGGAACAATAGAGAGATAAAGATACCTATAGCTAAATTTAGTTTGAAGGGAGCAAAATATGACCTGGGTGATTAATATAGAGACTTTATGACAACTTCAAGTTCTGTAAATTTTCATAATCGTTTAATTTTTTTTATTCAATATATAAATGTTAATATTTTTTATTTTTAAGGGATTTAATATATTTGTTTTATTTAACAAATCTCTAATAAAATATATTTTAAATAATTAAAATTTATAAAAAAAAAAGTTAAGTAATTTGCGTTGATCATTTCTGAAATTTTGTGAAATTACATAACTTTTTATTTGTTTTTTTTTTTACAATTAGGATAATATTTTTTTATAGATAATACAAAGCAATATTTGTTTTGAGATAATTAAGTAGAGTTACAAGAATATTAGTGTAACATTTTTAAATATTTAAAAAATATGTGTGTAGTGTTATTCATAACCATTAAAAATATCAACGTAGACATTGGGACAATCGTATAACTTTATGAAAAGAATTTAGACTAAACTACTTTTTGAAATATACATGATAAGTAGTTTCTTATATTGAAAATATAAAATATAAATTTTATTGTATTATATGATTCTTAAACAAGTTGTATCCAATTTATCTCAGAAGAAATTTTAAGAAATTCTAAAGAATTTTGTATTTCATATTTTTTTTTTCCTTTTTGTTTTCTATGTCTTTTTCTTGTTTCAAAATATTGTTTTTTTTTATCGATAAGCAACATATGTTTACTAAAACGACTTTATTTTTTTTAAAATAATGTTCATGTGACTTTATATTTCTCAAATAAAAAATTATTTCGTGTAACTGATATTTTTTTCAAGTACATAATGTTAAAAAATAAATAGATTAATTCTATAACATAACTCATATGAAATATAATTATAGATTTAAATGTGATTTATAAACTAAAAGAATATGAACAATTATTTTTTAAGATACGATGATAACTGATGAATGTTGACAAAAATAAAGAACACGAAATATGTTTCTGGAGTGGAAGCTCTTGTGTGTTAACTACCAAGAATTGAGAAAGAAAAATGATTAGGAAAAGATAGACTAAAAGAGAATTAAAAAAATTTATTTCATTGAATGTATCATGAATGAGATTAAGATAAAATTTTCTCACTACAAGAGAATAATAGATTTTAAAATTCTTATAATGTAAATTAATTTATTATTATACGCTTACTCTCCTCTTTTATTCAGTAATAGTACAATAACTGTTGATGTAAACATGTGAAGAAAATAACTTATCAAGTAGTACATCACCAAAGCATGTCACATATTAAATAATCCAACTGTCTGTTGGTTATTCCTTTAATAATGATCTGAAATATGAAAGTGAATAGATGTAATCTATTTATTCTTTATCTAAGTTAAAGGGGTCCACTTCAGACATAAATTTTAACAGTAACTATTAGTTCAGAAGTTAATATATATAAGTTTTTATATCAAAGAAACTGAACACAAATTCATTCGGATCAACCCGTTGGTTTATATTATAAGAATAAAATTTTAATTATTAGTGAATAATATAAAATATATTTTTATTCTCAAATACATATTCTTGTCTCACAAGTTCATTCATTTATAAAAAGTTATATGCGAATTTTAAGCTTTGCAAGGGAAGTCATGTATAGTCCCTTCATAACTTCTCAACTTGTTACAAATAATTGGACCAGAAGAAGTTATGGACTATCTTAAATATAGATTCCTAACGAACTCTTGAACAATAACTTTAGGGGTAAAAATATGCATTTAAATTAACCGCATAATATTCATATAAAATTGTTACAGTCCATTCTTTATTAGTTGTATAGGTATTAGGTAGTATAGGTGGGTATGTCTTCCTCCATTACATGTCTATATCAGTAAACTACAAACAAAATGAAATAATTACGTTCTATTTAATCACTGAAAAACCCTAATTATGCTATTAAGAGAAATGTTTTAAAATCAATGAATCTGATGATGAGTTGGAAGGTTGATATGAGCTCCAAAATATGCATGCTTGGTAAATTTATAAAACATTATTCATATTTAACAAGTTTAATGAATAAATCTAATTCCTTTGATACAATATTATTGTCAATGTTTAATTTCGATTCTCACAGTTGATTTTAGTATCTTCTATAAAAGTCCTTTTAAAATACTAATTAAATCATGTCCAGAATAAAGTAGAAGATATGAAGGATGCCAAATGTCACAAAACCAATTTAAATGCTAATCTAAGATATTGAAATGCTACATGCATGAGTGAGTTATATTCTGTGTAGGTGGAAGCGTAATATGAGCCCACGTGTACTAGGTTAAGTATGTGCAAATGCTGAACAAACAAGTGTCTTTGCTCTGATGGTTTCACATGGATCATGCTACCTTCCCTTCATACAAAAGTTCAACCAGTGTTGTCAAGATGGAAATAATACAATCAAAATATGAACAGCACCATCCACTACCTAATTGAAGGCTTAATTAAGCAATTAATGTGAGATCTTTCAATTCTCTTAAACTGGTAAAATTGCTACACGTGGATTTATGAAGGTCTCAAGTCTCACCAAGATAATGCATAACCGTTTTTTATGGATTCAATTGCACATCTATAGTTCAGATAGCTGTTTCTTTTTTCTCTAACAAGCTAAATAGCCATATTATGAGGTAGTTATTAGTCATAAAACTAATGGCCCAAAAACATTTAATTTTCTTTTCTTAATTTAACGATTGATTCGGTAATCGCAAGAGAAAGGCTAGTATATCTGTCATTACATTATATAGATGTCAATACATGTAAAGATAAAGATATGAGATATTTGGTAAAGGAACCATAACTTAATTTACAACTAGTTGTAATTTGAATGGGAAAATGCTTTTTTGCAACTGAAAAATTAATTCAGTGTCTAAATTAATGCTAAATACACTGTGTGTTTCTCTTTAATATATTGTTTAAAAATTGGTCATTTTAAGAAATGTAATACCCTAGAAAATAGCTATAGAATAAAAACTAAACCAAAATTTAATTTTAGAGATAAATAAGATAATACCTATTTTTTTTAACAGAAGAGTTGTTTAAGTAAATAAAAGATAATTATTTACTTTTTATTTTTATAGCAAACATCAACTCTCTCCCTTAAAAGATATTCTGTTTTATTCTAATAAAAACTACCAACTCTCTCTCTAAGATATTCTATCTCTCTAAGAAGATATTATATTTTATTCTAATAAAAATCATCAATTATCTCTAAGAAGATATTTTATCTCTCTAAAAAG
>Ga0209700_100795_pt1 | contig 63236 bp, 41 predicted proteins | sample SiratroredBW_FD_187528 | JGI IMG/M metagenome (GOLD analysis project Ga0209700, IMG submission 187528) | Root nodule microbial communities of legume samples collected from California, USA - Siratro red BW (SPAdes) (version 2) | ecosystem: Host-associated > Plants > Roots > Nodule | place: USA...
GACAATGTTCTTTATGTCCCTGGGTCACCTTTTAATTTATTATCTATCAATCGTCTCACTCGTTCTCTTGATTGTATTATTTCTTTTACCAAAGATTCTGTTTGTTTACAGGACCGGAGTTCGGGGCGGATGATTGGCACCGGATGTGAGTCTCATGGTCTTTACTGTTTATGAACATCTGCTCATGTTGGCATGGTCATAGACTCTTCATCTCTTCTTCATGCTCAATTAGGACATCCTAGTCTTGCCAAGATGCAGCAACTTGTTCCAAGTTTATCTAAGTTATCCAGTTTGTCTTGTGAGTCGTGTCTTTTAGGGAAACATAGTCGTAGTTCTTTTCCTAGTAGTGTCTCTCAACGTGCTTCGTCCCTATTTGCCTTAGTTCACTCAGACATTTGGGGACCAAGTCGTTTTAAGTCTAATTTAGGATTTCAATATTTTGTTACTTTTATTGATGATTATTCCAGATGTACTTGGTTATTTTTAATGAAAAATCGTTCTGAGTTATTTTCAATATTTCAATATTTTTTTAATGAGATTAAAAATCAATTTGGTGTTTCAATTCGAATCTTACGGAGTGATAATGCTCGTGAGTATCTTTCTCAGTCTTTTACGACTTTTATGAAATCTCATGGCATTCTTCACCAAATCTCTTGTGCTTATACACCTCAACAAAATGGGGTAGCTGAGCGCAAAAATAAACATCTTGTTGAAACTACTCGTACTATTTTAATTCATGGTGGGGTTCCTCAATGTTTTTGGGGTGATGCTATTCTTAGTGCATGTTATCTTATTAATCGTATGCAATCTTCAGTTTTAGAAAATAAAATTCCTCATTCTATTTTGTTTCCTCATGAGTCTCTCCATCTATTACCCCCTAAAGTTTTTGGGTCTACTTGTTTTGTTCACAATTTTAGTCCCGTACTTGATAAATTATCTGCTCGGTCACATAAATGTGTCTTTTTAGGGTTCACTAGATCTCAAAAAGGATATAAATGTTTTTCACCCTTGCTTAATCGTTATTTCATTTCTGCAGATGTTACCTTTATTGAATCTTCTTTTTATTTTAAGTCTTCATCTTCTCCTCTTGTGTCTTCATCTAATCAAACACATATTCCAATTGTCTGTAATTCTCCTGCTGTCATGTCTAATGTTCCTACTGAGTCGCCTCCTTCACCACCTCTTAAGGTGTATAGTCGTCGTCAAACTTACCAACGTCCACCTAGTGATTCTCCTCTGGTGCCACATATTCCGCCCCCTCCGGCTCCGACAGTTGAACCTGATCTTCCCGTTGCCATTCGTAAAGGTATACGTTCTACCCGTAATCCATCTCCCCACTATACTGCCCTGAGTTATCATAGACTATCTCAACCTTTTTATGCTTGTCTATCATCCATTTCTTCAGTGTCTATTCCAAAATCTGTAGGTGATGCTTTAGCTCATCTTGGTTGACGTCAAGCTATGCTTGATGAACTCAGTGCTCTTCAGAACAGTGGAACTTGGGAACTCGTTTCTTTACCCTCTAGGAAATCTATTGTTGGTTGCAGGTGGGTCTTTGCTATCAAAGTTGGTCCAAATGGCACTATTGATCGTCTCAAAGCTCGCCTTGTGGCTAAAGGCTACACCCAAATTTTTGGTTTGGACTATAGTGATACTTTTTCTCCAGTGGCAAAAATGACATCTGTTCGCCTATTTATAGCCATGACAGCTCTTCAAAGATGGCCTCTTTATCAACTGGATGTCAAAAATGTTTTTCTTAATGGGGATTTGCAGGAAGAAATTTATATGGAGCAACTTCCAGGTTTTGTTGCTCAGGGGGAGTCTTCTGGATTGGTATGTCGTCTTCGCAAATCTTTATATGGTCTCAAACAGTCTCCCAGGGCCTGGTTTGGAAAGTTTAGTAGTGTTGTTAAAGAATTTGGTATGACTCGCAGTGAGGCAGATCATTCAGTTTTTTATCGTCATTCGAATGCTGGGTGTATCTATCTAGTTGTCTATGTTGATGACATTGTTCTTACAGGTAGTGATCACCATGGTATTTCTCAACTTAAACAGCATATTTGTCACCATTTTCAGACCAAAGATCTTGGTAAACTTAGATATTTCTTGGGGATTGAGGTAGCACAATCCAATCATGGTATTGTTATCTCTCAAAGAAAGTATGCATTGGATCTTTTGGAAGAAACTGGGTTACTGAATTCTAAATCTGTTGAGACACCCATGGACCCTAATGCCAAACTTCTACCTAGTCAGGGGGAGCTCCTCTCAGATCCTGAGAAGTATAGAAGATTAGTTGGAAAACTGAATTATCTTACTGTTACTCGTCCTGATATTTCTTTTGCAGTTAGTGTGGTGAGTCAATTCCTTAACTCTCCATGTGTTGATCATTTGAATGCGGTTACTCGTATATTGAAGTACATTAAAGGTTCTCCTGGAAAAGGCCTACTATATGGTCATAATGACCATACTGGAGTTGTATGTTATACAGATGCGGATTGGGCAGGATCTCCATCAGATAGAAGATCTACTTCCGGATATTGTGTTTCTATTGGTGGTAATTTGATATCTTGGAAGAGTAAGAAACAACATGTTGTGGCAAGATCTAGTGCTGAAGCTGAATATAGAGCCATGGCCTTAGCTGCCTGTGAACTTATTTGGCTCAAACAGTTACTAAAAGAATTGCAATTTTGAGAGGTCACTCAAATGATACTCATATGTGATAATCAGGCTGCTCTTCATATTAGCTCAAATCCCGTCTTTCACGAGAGGACTAAACATATTGAAGTTGATTGTCATTTTGTTCAAGAAAAAATTACATCCGGAGACATCAAGACCGGGTTTGTTAATTCAGATGATCAATTGGCAGACATTTTCACCAAATCTTTAAGGGGTCTCAGGATTGATTATATTTGTAACAAGCTTGGTACATACAATTTATATACACCAGCTTGAGGGGGAGTGTTGAATATAACAGGCTTAACCCATATTCTCTGTTATTTTGTTACTATTTTTATGTGTATTTACACACAATGAAATTAATCCTATACCTATTTCTCTATTTTAATATCTACCAAACGTGAGGAATGCAACGAAATTTCACTTTACTTAAAACGAATAAGCTTTTCTCTAAATACTTATAAAAGAATAAATAAATAAGAAAAAAAATTGATTCTTAAATTATAATTTATTTATGCATGATTTACAAATAAGCTTTGAAAAACAAACACAAGATATTTTAACATAATATAATTTCTACTATTTAATTTATTTATTTTTCTTATTTAATTTTTCAGTAAATAGTTAAAGAAAACAATTATTTCACTATAGTATTAGCGTGTGTTTGTTTTGTAGTGATCATAGACATTTGTATCCATTATTACACTAAAAACGTAAAAGCTAACGCGCAATGCTTAAAAAAAGCTAGTGTTAAGTGGCATTGGATACAAATGTTTGAGAAATTTTGTTCACAAACATTTTAAAATAAAAAATAAATCTAAAGACATTATATAAAAATAGATATTTCTTTTCTTCTAAAGTCCTTAGTATAAAATATAAACACTGGAAAACAAGTGCTAGCATTTTTCGGAAAAGAGAAAACAACTATCATCTTATATGAACACTTAGAAGAGTTGAAAAATAAATCAAACTTTCATTTCTTGCATGGGATATTGAGGGTTGAAGAAATCAATAAATGGACCAAATGTCTGCCAATAGGCCCATTTTGCTTTTGTAAACTTAGGCTAACCCATCCTGCACCCCTACAATTTCAACTTACACCCGTAAAGATTTTAAATTTCCAAATTTACTTTTTCAGTTTTGAATTGTAATACGAAGTACGATCCAAAACATAAATCATCAATATGTTTGTATTTCAGAACTTATAATCTGAAAAATAAAATTTTTAGTTTGAGTTACACATTCTAAAATATAAATTTTACATTCTGAATAATTTAATCTAAAATAAAAAAATAAATAATTTATTCTAGATATTTTGAAATACGAATTTGTATTTTTATTATATATTTTATATTATTAATTGTATAATTTGAAATATAAAATAAAAAATATATTTTAGATTAATTCATAATTCAGAAGACAAAATAAAATATATTCTAAATTACACAATTCAAAATATAAATGTGCAATCTCTCTTGCAATATAAATAATTTATTTTCTATTATTTTTTACCTATAGAGTATCTTCTTAATTATTTTTTAGGTTTACTTAATTGATATATCATTTATATAATAATTTTTCTAATATAATGGTTGGTTATCCATTTTTTTAAGTGTTCATCGATATGTCATATATGCCTTCATAATTCCAAACTAAATTCATGGGAGGCAAATATTGATAGTGAAAGTTTCACTAATAACACTTCAAAAGCAAGGGTGAATTGATAAATCTTAAGATGAAAACAAGTAGAGGGGTTGGTGGAAGAGGAAGAAGATAAAGAGAGAAGATAAGAAAAAACTAGACATGTCATCACTCTATGGGGTGCAACTTCAAATTGTGGGATGTAAAATTCAATTATCACAAACTTAATGTGCATTTTGGTGTTATGGGCTATAATCACATAGTTATTTTAAGAGTCACTTTTAGCACTATTAAGGGAATTTTTTATTCTACCTCTATATATTATGTCCTGTATCCCCATATATCAAAAGTTCTCATTTTGTCTTTTTTAAATTGTGCAATCTATAATTCATTTTCAATTTTTAGATTGCATAATTCATAAGTCATTTTTCATTTTTGGATTCCACAATTCAAAATTTATTTTTGACCTTTGAGTTACACAATTTGAAACTGATAACAAGCTAAGACCTACTAAGAAAATATCAAAGCTCATATGGTTTAAATATTTCATCTAGATGATTAGTTGTCACTTTATCATACATGGGAATATTTTTTATTAGAAGAAACAAATATCCCTTAAGGATTGGCTCACAAATAATCCAAGGTTCTTATAAGATCTATCCATGTAACAAGAAGGACAAAGAATAAAATTTGAATTTTTCTTCTTTCCTAGTTAGTTCATTTATCTTTTTTTCCTGCACGTTGTCAATTGGTGTTTCTATTTACCTACCTTCATTTCTCCCAAACCAAATAAAGCGTTAGATGAAACATTCCAAATCATTTAAGGCAAATTAGTCAACCTTCAAACACAACTCCACACAACTTAAGAATATTATAAAGGTTGTTACTCGTCCTTTAACTGACTCTAGAAACTTGTCAAATGACCATGTGAACCGAATACGACACCTTGAACCATTTCCTCACTAATATATTAACCAGATTATCTTCTTAAACTACCATACTCTAGAAACTTGTCAAATGACCATGTGAACCGAATACGACACCTTGAACCATTTCCTCACTAATATATTAACTAGATTATCTTCTTAAACTACCATTCCACCACGCCATGATCTCACATTTCGTGCTCTCCACCCGTCAATAGATACCACGTCTTTTGTTCCATCCTAATTTCAAGTCCTTTTTAGAATATTTTACCAAAACAACCACCACCAACATTCCCCCTTTTCACTCACATCCACCCCACCTCATCCATTATACGTCTACCAAAAATCCAGTTGTCTTTCTTTGATGACACTGATATGTTAGATTGACTATTTTAGGCTTATCAATCTTTCAATTTTACAACATTTTTTGGGATTCTCAATTAAATATGTTTTTTTTATTTGAAAGGTGAGACACTTAGTTGGTTTTAATGGATGTATCAAAACCACAAACTTAGTGATTAGATGTACCCCCTCCTTCACCCAAACCCACAACCCTCATATTTTCTCAAAACATACCTTGTTCTTCTGGCCTGGCATGTATTCTGACACCAAGACATACATCAAGGAATGTCTTCCCTTGTCAACAAAACAAGCCAATTAACTAGAAACTTTAGGCCTACTTCAACCTATACCCACCCTCGTCAAACTTTGAGACGAATTAACCACAAATTTTATCACACATTTACCTTTGTTGCTTAGCCAAACAATCATATAGGTAGTTTGTGATAAACTGCTCAAATATGCCCATTTCATTACCTTTCCTACATATTCAATGCCACTCATTTAATTAACCAATTTTCTGTTGAGATTTGCAAGTTACAAGTGTTTCTCGGTCCATTGTCTTTGATCATATGACTCATATGACGTTCTTCAACCGTTAGTAGAATGAACTTTTTTCACATACAAGGCACACAGTTAAAATTCAGCACTGCCTATTATCCACAAAGCAATGGTTAAACAAAACTCATCAGTAGAGGTTTAGGGATTTTCTTGAGATGATTTACCAACGACAACCCAAAAACTTGGTACAGATACTTGCATCTCGCAAAGTTTTGGTACCACTTATCTTACCATTCTGCCATCAAAACTACTACTTTTCAAGCTCTATACGAACGACCTCCACCCAATATACCTAATTACAGTTTGGGTAATGTTACTAAGCCCATCTTTAATACCACGCTACAAGAATGATCGCAAATGCTCAATCAGTTGAAGGCTACAAAGACAAATGGAACACATTGCTACCTGGTCTTGTCGCCACCACAATTTCAACATTGGCGACTGGTTCCTCCTCCATCATCATGCATACTACCAAACATCCCTCACATCAAGACCTCACAATAAGCTCTCTTATAAATTTTACGAACCTTACCCCATTAAACATTGCATAGGTGATGTCGCTTATGAACTAGCCCTGTCACCCTCTTCCCAAATCCACCCTATTTTTCCTATCTCTCTACTAAAACCTTAACATGGTCTGAAATTGCCCCTCACGTTCCACCACCCTTCAGAGAAAGACCCTCAATCTTCCACATTACACTCACTACCTACACTTTTTCCAATCTTTGAACAAAACCCTTCAACCATTTTATCCCTTACATTAAATACAAATCCACCTACCCCACTCGCTTTTTTCACATCTTCTACCACGAGTCATGTATCAACCTCTAATCCTATCATAAACAACTTCCACTTAGAGCCAACCCTCCTAACTCGATTGTTAACACACTAAAACTGCACCTGTAACCCATCTCTCACCCATCCCCACGCTGTAGAACCTTCTCCAAAACCAGTCCAAAACACACATAACACCCAACTTACTTGGGCTCACTCAAAACGACCCACATAACTTACAAAACACATCCCTATGCACCCCTCAGGTTACCCAAACTACACAAATGAAATCCTAAATTCTTGCCCATTAACCATTTTTCTACTAAACTACCCTTTTTCGTAACCACATCTAGAAACCATGAGAACAAAGTTTATTCACTAGAGAAGGCATTCGATAGCAAGGTATCAATGTCAAGGTCCTTTAGAAAAATATCAAGGCTTATATGGTTTAAGGATTTTATTTAGATGATTAACTATTTCTTTGTTATACTTATTTTCTATTAGAAGAAATAAATGTCTCTTAGGAATTGACTACATATAATCCAAACTCCTTATAAGATCTATCTAAAAGACAGAGAATAAAATTTGAATTTTATTTCTTTCTTAATTTTGAATTTTATTTCTTTCTTAATTCGTTTATCTTTTTTCTTGATACCATATAAAGAAGTTATTTTAAAAAAAAAAAGACTTCATACATTTTTAAAATTATTTTAACTTTCAAATTATATAATCCAGAAGTTATCGAGATTATGTAATTGAAAGCTAAAGATGACTATAGATTTGTGCAGCTTGAAAGCCTCTTTTAAGACAAAAATAATTTCTAGATTATGTAATATAGAAATAAAAAAATAATTGTAAATTATACAATTTAGAAGATATTTTTGAATTTAAATATATAATTAAAAAAAGATATAATGAAAATTTACAAATTTATAAGATAAAAGATGAAAATATTAAGTGGAAAAAGAAATGGCCTCATATAACCCTAATCAAATCCATTATAATTTTTTTAACGGTGTTCATCAAAAATAAACAATTAAACATAGGTAAATTCACAAAAGTATGCTGATCAAATTATTATATAATTCTAAACCACTATTTTAAGTTCATTTTTGTTTTTTCATTCAACTCTGATACGTTTGATGTAATTTTATATAAAGATTGCATTTAAAATATATTTTACAAAAAGATCATGACCTCCTTTGAACGAGGGCTTTTGTCCACTTTTTTACTTATTTATCAGTAGACCATAATTTTATGACTCTAATATATTAAGACCAAGACCGGTTCACTGTTTTAATTCTTATTTTTAAAATAGTTGTTAATTTTAATTTTTAAAATTAAAAAGACCTTTGCAAATAAACTTTATTCTTTATGGTTGTTTATTTTGTCTAAAAGAATTAAAAAAATAAGAAGTGTGGGTTATAGTAAATAAATATAAATAGGTAAGTGAAAGGTTATTGAAGAAGTAGAGGCAAGGGTTTTAGGGGTTTTTGGAGGCTTTAAGCAGAGCAAAGCATCTCTTCTTTCTTTCCTTCTTGTTGTTGTGGGTGCTGTAACCACCATGTCCACACCTCCGAAGGAAGCTCCGAAGGACCAATCCGATGCGAAAGCGCAGGATCTCCCTGCCGATCCGGCAGGTTCGGAGTCCCCCGAAGCAGAGGAAGAGGAAGAAGAAGGAGAGTGCGGGTTCTGCCTCTTCATGAAAGGCGGCGGCTGCCGCGACGCCTTCATCGGATGGGAGAAGTGCGTTCAAGATGCCGAGGCCAACAACGATGACCTCCTCGAAAAGTGTGCCCATGTCACCGCCGCCTTGAAGCAGTGTATGGACGCCCACTCCAACTACTACGAGCCCATCCTCCGCGCCGAGAAGCTTGCCGAAGAACAGGCCATTGTTGAACTCGAAAAGGAAAACCAAAATTCCCAGCAAGACCAAAAGTGAGACCAAAATTCCTTATTTCCTTTCTCTCAATAATTTGAATGCCCAATATTATATTCTCTTAGTTTATGTTCCCTTCATCGATCTATGCCTGTTTAGCTCTAGGTTAGCCAATATTTCTGTTACTCAATGTCACGTTAGGTTTTCCTTTTGTTATGATCGGAGGGGAATGCATTAGTGTTGACTTTGCAGGTTTTAACTGCTGAAACTGTAGTCAATAAGAATTAGAAAGTGAGAAGTAACTTCATCACGATATTCTCATGTAAGAGGATCATTTTTCGGATGTTTAGGGAAGAAAATAAATAGTTAAATTGTATCAGTTTCTTTTCACAACCTATGTATCTTGGTAATGTTTTAATTTGTGGTGGTCGTAGTCGCCGTGAGAAATTGTGGACAAATGTGGCTGCAATTAGATCACAGCGTTATTTAGAACTTTATATCTTTGCTTTTCTGAAAAGTAAGATGAGAGAACTTTTGAAAGGGTTGAGAGTGATAAATTAATTTTGAAATGGAGAAAATTTGAGTTATTTTGTCTTTTTGGTTTTTCTTCTCCTATAAGTACGTTCTGGAAGTTTGTCAATCTCAACTCATTTAACTTTAATAGAGGTAAAAATGAAAAGTTAATTTTAGCTTGTGAAAGAGGTTTGATTCGTTTTACTTTTTTTTTTAAATTTTTTTTCTCTTATTAGTGTTTTTAGCTAAGTTAAACCAAATTAGCAGCTGTTTTATGCAGATTCTGCAAATTGAAATTCACATTCTTTTCCTTAAACAGCAGCGTTTCTGTTTTAACTCTGTAGTTCTGTTGTATTTTCATTTCCATTTTGAAATAAATAAATAGTTTGGCTTTGATTAAGTGTTAATGCGCGAAACTTGTAGCCTGTTTGTTTTACCCCCAAATATCTTGCTGGTTTGAAACATCAGTTATTAGAAATCAATTATATCAATGTCAATAAGAATGCCTCTAAAATCTTGACAAAATAGACTCTTCACAAAGGGAACAAAATAGCCTTTGACATAATATTGATGGAAATCTTGAGGATGAAGTATGAAGTGGTGAAGCTTGGATATTTGAATTACAGATATTCTGTAGTGAAATTTAAAATATTAGAGCAGTGTATGATGCTTATTCTGATTACTACAAATTCTTTCTCAGGTCCGATCGAGTTGCTGAGGAAGTAGCCACCATTGAGTTAGTAGAGGAAAAGAAAAATTTGTTGCCTAATGAATCCCAAGCTCCTTCTCCTTCTAGTCAAGACCCAAAGTGAGACCTCATTTCATTGCCCTTTTGTGTTTCTTAACAAGCTGTCATACCTATATTGTCAATGCAAATAGATTACAATCATTTGTAACTGACTCATTTTTGTAACAATAATTGGAAGGACAAATATTTTCTTGGATTCAAACCTGTATCAATTTTCAATTTTTAACTTGCGATATGGCTGTGTTGTATCAGTTGTTATCTTACTGTCTAGTCAGTGATTCATGCCGTAGTAACAAAAGTGTGTGCTCTATGCGTGTCTAATTCTGTTTAGTTTAACCCACTCTAAGATAACAAATATTCAGTTACCGAATGTGACGTTGGGATTCTTGCTTAGTGATTCTTTTATAACTTTATAATGGTGGGAATGTTTTGCTGTTGATTTGAGGAATTAAAAATTGCTAGAGCTAGTAGTGAAAAAGAAATGAGAAACTGCTATTCTCAATTAAGATCTACTTTGGATAATTTGTTTGGCAAATAGTTAGTTATAAGAGCAGAAAATAAAGAGGTAAAATAAAATGAATATATTTTTTTTTCACAAGTTATGAATGGCTTACATATCTTATTGAGGTTATAAATTGTGATCGCAGTTTTATTGCGATCATTGCTGTGGAGAATTGTGGTTGTATTGACGCCAAAAATCTTAATGTAGCAGCTGAAATTGTAGTTGCCGACTTGTTTTTGAAATCTTGTATCTGAGCTTGTTGAGAAGAAGAATTAGGGAGCTTTCGGAAAGGGTTGAGCTGGAAGCTTTAATTTTAACTTCAAGAAGAAAAATTATTTATTTTACTTGTAAGAAATTTATTTAATCTCAATTCATATTACTAAAAAATTTTGTAACATCAATTATTTCGGTGTCAATTCTTCTAAAAAGCAAAGCTACTAAAATATAAGCCGAAGGGAGTCTTAGCTATCATATGATGTGTAAGTCATAAAGGTTGTTTTGGGAGTTGTATTTTTTAGGATCAGTATATAACTTTTGACGTACTGACGTTATAAATGGATGAACTATGAAGTGTTCTAGCATGAACATTTTACTAATTTTCTAGTGAAATTTGCCATCCTTCTGTTTATCATCCCTTGTTTTTTTTTTTTTTTTAAATAAGAATGACAGTATCACCCTATTATTTCTCCATAATATTATTATTTCTCCATAATATAGTGCGTTGCCGGAAAAGAGAGGGGAAGGGAGCAAATTATAGAAATAACTTGTTTGACAGAAAAAAGAATTAATGAGGTTAAAATCCTTCTCCTCTTCACTATCGTGTTTACATTAATTTGAATACGTGTACTCAACAATTTTATTTGCTTACTGTATAAGTATAATTAGTAAATTAGTTTATTTTTCTTGCGTTTCTCTTCCAAGTAGCTCCTCTGTAAGTTTAAACATTTTATTGTCATCACAACCACTTTTTATGTGTGCTCGATCAAACGAACGATGTGCATGCATATATTGAATTGTAATACATTTCCTTGTTTGTATTATGGACACTAACAAAAATGTGAGCGGGTGTAACATCCTCTCCCCTCGGCAATATTTTCAGCCACCCTTAAAATGCACCTTTGTTGAACCGAAAAGCCAAATAGTTACTCTTGAATTCCCAGTTCATATGAAGAAGGATAGAAGTAAAGAATGAACAAAATGATGATTTAGAAAAAGGAAAGAGGAAAACAATAAAATCCATGTTCTAGCCCAGTCCTCATCACTCATCTTTATCTTCATCTTCGTCGTAATTGAAGGGTAGAGGCACAGACTTGAATGCACGGTACTTGCCAACGTTGTTCAAGTGCTCATTTTCCAATCTGGAAAGTTAGAAATGTAGCAATCAATTATCAGATGAATCAAACGTACTAAGTTATCCTTGTTTCTCCAAATGGAGTTGGAATACCAATTTCTAATGCACTAGTTAAAGAAAATTGATTACACTCAGTTCGAAATTATGGTCCGTGCAACTGCAATGTATAGTGATTTTGGTAGTCACTGAAATCCTTATTAATTTGATGATGTTTACCTGAAGAAGTTCCATATGCCACGACGAATGATCTCTAGACATGCAACAATGGTAGTCATGGCCTGTTTATGCAAGAAGCTGACGTTGAATCTCAAGACAGTCTGCAACCAGGCAAACCTCAACAAGACGTTAAGGACCTGCACGGGTTCAATTTGTTAGCATTTTCCAATTTAAAAGGCATTGAGAAACGACAACATGAATTATAAATGCAAAACATGTGTGATAATTTGAAGCACAGTTGTTATACCATAGCTATAAAATATACACTTTTATGAGGGATTGCGAGTTTGTCCCTCAACCAGCGATTCTTGGAACGTCTTTGCAAAAGGCCCCAGTCTATTACAAGGTCCCAATATGTAGAAGCAACTGCTGCAAATATTGAGAAAACCCAGGCCAAAACTTTCCACACCATTGAATTGTTAAGACTATAAGCTATCCTTAGGCAAACAGCAATAATTGTGAGGAAGTATTTCAATCCGTTATATCCTTGCATTGGATCTTTCTCTTCGAACAGCCGCCTAAGACACTGCAACACATTCAACAACATTTTTTTTTTCAAAGTTTCAAATTTTGTTCATCACCGTTTCACCCCCAGTATTTATGATGCGTAAATACTGATAACAAGCAAATGAAGAAAGTAAAAAGCAATTTGGGGTGTCCAAATTTCAGGGTTTAGGTTTTCTGTAAGATATTAGTCACTTGCAAGAAAATTAAAAGAAAGGGTGTTTCAGCTATGCTCATATCTGTTTTTACCTCCAACAAACACAGTTCTAAAAGTTGAAAAAAATGAACAAATTTAGTCACCTGCAGGAAACGGGACCAGTAGGGAATAACAGCCACGATGAATGAAAACGTGATGAATACGTTGCTAGAGTTGCAAGTGTTTTCTCTCTGTTTGAAATTACCCCAGCCGTAGTAGCAAATGTAGAACTCAAAACTTCTCAAGGCTTGCACCTGAGTACACAAAAGGGTCAGATTGTAATACGTGGCAAAGAGCGTAAGAAAAGAATATTAATCCATGGTTTAAAGTTGGAAATAAACCTGGCTAGTAAATTGATCTGCCAAGAAAAAATCCGGGAGTGTGACCTGAAATACATAGAAAACAACAAGTGTTAGACGACCCTAGAAAGTTAGGAAATGCAAAGACCTTGTGTTTGCAAGGATGTTTCTATACCTTGTAAAGAGGTGCACATATACAGTGAAATAGGCATATCAGGAGGAAAACCCTGCTTGAGCGATAAAAGATGTTTATGGGGCACAATAGTATAGCAATCACAATCTGCAGAGAAATAATGAATGAATGAGTGAATGAATTCGTTATGTACTTCAGTACTAGTTAAAATATTTAATGGCAAAATCTTTCAAACATTGACCCCTTACAAGAAGCAAGATCAGTGGAATGAGTTCAGTCAATGTTTGGTAATCTTTTGTCTGCGGATCTATCTGCATGTCTAGGTTTGCAAGCACACCACCCAGTGCCAACACTGCTAGACCAAAACCGATTAGAAGGACTTGATTGTAGCCTAAGTCAGTGCCTTGCTTAAAGCCAAATATGAATGAGTGGTTCACTCTGTACCGCCTCCAGAAGTATATATCAGCAGCATACATCAGCAAGTGTAGAACTACGAATCCATACAGACTGCAAAACACAAAGTTCAACATGGTAACTACTCAGCACCAAGTTTTAGAGACATAGTTGCTTATTTTTCCCTATGCAGATCACTTATCTCCTATATGTTGATTTTGGTGGGGGCCCTTGTACCAAAGCTACTAACTTTTCAAATGGGCTATTGTTAATCATGATGAGCTATGGAGTTTGGAAAAATTACCTATGCAGTGGGAACAAGGTTTCCATGTACTTAGTACTCCCTGAGTGATCCAATATTTCTCTGGTACGAACGATTAGAATAAGGGCTATCACCAGAGCTACTGAGCATCCTGCTAAGAAACCTGAGAATAGGTTGACATTGTCAACAACATAAAGAAGAGAGAATCAAAATTTGTTCGCTTTCCCCCCAAAATAATAAGACTTTAAACTATACATAGTATCTTGGTGCTTACCCATGGAAAATGTAACTCTGTGTCTTTCCCTCTTTGCTTTTGGTCTTAAGATATTCATGGCTTTACTACGATTTGAGTTGCAGAAGTGCTTAGTAAATGTTTTTTCAACCCTATCCATGAGTTTAGTAACCTGCCACAGGAAGTGTCAAATGAAAACATTGAGAAACTCATATAATAGTATGAAAGGTTTTGCACTGTGTCCATCCCAACCTGATATGTATGTTAATCTTAATAATAGTTACATTAAAAATCATATTTATGCTAATTTCTGATTAATTGACATCATAAAAATTTTACACTGACTGGTGTATTGAAACCAAACTCATAAGAATACTGAATCTCAATGCCAGGCCTTCTCTTTGGCACTCTCACCTCCTCAGAGTTTCCAAGCTGGGTGTTGTCTACCATTTTCATATAAGCCTTAGCTGCATCTCTTGTTGTGATCTGCATTATGAATTTACTATATGAAGTGACAGTGGAGACAAAGTTGTATGTTAAAAAGTGAAAATGAGTAGAATGAAGAGAAAGAGTAATTGAATTTCCACCTTATCATATTTCTTCATTATCTTTGAAAATGCCAAGGTATTTAGAAAGCTGTTAATTTGATGAAAAGGGTTAGATAATAATGAGCTAGGAGAAACATGAAGTAGCAGAACACACTAGCTTCTTCCATTACCTAAAGCTTTTTAGAAGCCTAAGCTTGCGGTAGAATTCAATGAATGAGCGTTGAAGTTGTTCCTCAACTTTGTTCAGATTTTTTCTGCTGAATTGTAGTTCTGTGTGGCCAGGGAAATTGAGAACACCTTTTATAGTTGAACGTGGAGTTTCAAAGGTGTGGTTGAATTGCACATGATCAAGTACATCCAAAGGAGCTGGTCTAGTGCCCCTCATCTTATGTGGCTTCTTTTCCTCAACTTTTGGTTTAACAGTTTCTTTTATTTGTTCTTCTTGATCATCATTAGAATCATCTGATTGTTCATGACGAGTACTACCCTCTTCAATAACTTCCATAATCATCGAAGCTTTTCCTGTAATCACCATAATGAACACTGTCACACATCCAATGCACCCAAACACATACACAAGTTGCAAAGCTATCTCAAACTTTTCAATAACACTTGCATATTCTTGTTAAAGTAATTTTGTTTAAGGAAAGGTTTAAATTTATAATCTTAAACTATTATTTGTATAAATTTTAAGATAGTTGTTACAAAATTAATAGTTATATTATACGTAATGATTTATAATTACATGACAACATAAAACTGTTTTACATTATTAGTACACATTTTGTTTATATTTAAACTAATTGCTTTATTCAAATAGTTCAGAAAACATAGGTGAAAGAAGTTTTAATCAGTAATCTTTATAATAAGATCATAAATATTTAGATTGATATATTTTATACTATAAGCAAAACCTTTTATCAATCATTATTGGAAAGCACTTTGACTTTGAAGATTTCTTCAAATAACTCACGAATGGTCAATAATGATATATTATTAAAATAAATAAATAATCACTATGGTCAATAATGATATATTATTCAAACAACACGTGCAACTTGCTCATAATTTCTGTTTCCACAACATTATGCGAACCAACGGCGTTGGCCAAAAATAAAATAAAGAAGCCGCGTATCTCACTAAAATTGCAAAAGATTAAAAAAAAAAGAAGAAAAAAGCAGCGTATCTCCCTAAAATTGCAAAAATGATAAGCCATGACATGATTAACATCTGAACATACCCTTTCTTTGCACGTCACTTCAAGTCAAATGAATTTAACTACAATAAAGGCTTTTATAACACAATTTAATATATTAATTACGTGTGATAAAATTGTCAACATTTATAATAATTATTTAACATAATTTTAATCAATAATATTTTTTATTGTTATTAACACTTTGAATAAACTTTTTCAAGTATTCATAACATTAATATATATATATTGACAATTTTTGAGTTCATAAATTATAAGACCTAAGAGAAAAATTTACAAATTTATTTAAAAATAATTTCTTATGGGTATATATTTATTTTAATATTTTAATTATAGAGGGCAATATTTCTATTTTATATATGAGTTTATTAGCTTGTATTCGATGTGGGACATGAACGACCTGCACCGGAAGTTCAACGTTTGGTGGAAAAGTTGAGAAACAGATGAGAGGGTGGATTTTTTAGTTTGAAAAAAAGAAAGAAAGGAAGGAAGTTGAAGGGATGAAAAAGAATTACTGTTGAGTTTGGCCCCTCTGGGTGTGGAAGCAGAGAGAACAGCGGTTGAAGAAGCAACATCGGAGGCAAGACGAGTCATCTCGATGGAGCTATGGAAGGAGGCAGTGGGGTTCTCAACTTTGATCCTGAAAGCGATCAAAGCGTCCATTTGCCTGTTCAGCATTGCAGCTTCCTTCATCACCTCTTCCACTTTCCCTCTGTAGAACTTCTCCACCTTGTTCAACTCGTCGTCCAGTCTCTTGAAGTACACCAACTCGTACTCCCCCCCTTCGTCCGAGCTCATCAGGAACGTCGTTTCGTATCTCTCCGACCCTCCCCGGTTCACCGCCTGCACCACGATGTGCTGCTGGCTCTCGATGTCGCCGGCGGGACTCAGAGGGTGGTACTGTCTGTTTGTCAGACCACTGAAGGCTCTGTACAGTGTTAGCTTTCGCCTCAGCCCTCTTGGTGTCGCTGCAGGAGCTTTTCTCCTCTGTCTGAAACGTTGCACTTCCTTCAACTGGGATTTCAGAAAATTGTAATCCATGTACGCCTCTTGCCACTCCGGCACCATTTGGGATTTGTATTCTTTTCCAAACTTCATTTTGTGTGCTTGTGTTGCACCAGAAACAACTTAATTAACTCTTTGGATAAAAAGGGCAAGAGAGAAAGTGAAGATAACGATTGAGATGGTGAATGGTGGATAGTGGATGGTGTTATTTATATGATGAATATAGTAAAAACTTGAAGGTGTGTTTGTTTGAGAGAGTTGGTAGACTAGGTACAGAAGACTGATTCAAATCATGTCTGTCTTATAAAACAAGTTGAACGTTGGAATAGAAGAAAAGGCAAAAGGGTACACAACAACTACTTTTGAGACCAAAGTGGAAAGTGAGTGCCTTTTCATTTGTCTTGAGGGTGCCCTACAAGTAGATGTTGTTATGAGTTTTCTAGGAAGAAGGGGTTCATGGAAAAGAAGAAAAGACTTGTTTTTTCGTTCGGTTTTGCTTTGGTAAACTTTGGTTCACTCCCCTTTACCATCCACTGCTGGGGGTGTTTATGTAAGATATGAGATCACGAGACATTTATAGAAAGATAAGATATTGTGACACAGCAATTTGTTAGTTGATTCCTATATTTTACTTGCTATTATTAGCGACAAGTTCTATCATGCATATATAATAATCTAATAGATAAAAGTAAGACCAATAAATAATGGTCGAAGTTGACAAGTATTGGCATCTGAAGATATAAAAAATAAGAATGGTTGACCGTGATGAATGGGAAAATGGATGTCAAAATAAAGAATGATCTATTATTCTCTGGTTCAAATCTGAGTGCAGAAGGTACCTATGTACGATCAAACGAACACATGATGTTTCTTTCTTTCTTCGTTTCATTTTAGTGAGTTGAAAATTGAGACTTTACTACGCGGCGTCACATGCACCTTTTTTTTACCATCAAAATAACTTTACTTGTACGCTTCTGATTGATTTAAGTAAATGCAGGGGCTAGTTTATTTTAACAATAAATGTTTTTTTTTTAAATAAGATTAAACAAACATGCTCAAATTGGAGGATGAAATCCATGTTTAGATTCACGTTACCAGTTGCATTTTTAATTCTCATAAACTAATCTGAAAAAATGGAGATAAAAACCATAATTTAAAAAGTATATATAACCAATATATATGATAAAACGTGACTCTCTTTAATGTTGTTATTTAAAACACAGACTAAATTGATTAACACAATAAATATATAAAAAAATGTTAAAATAAAGAAATTGAAAAAAAAAGTTGTGAGATAATAGATAAGTATATTTGTTAATCAGTATTTTGTAATTAGTTGGCCTTAGTTTTTTTTAGGCACAACTTTATACATACAAGAATAAAAATGGAAAGTTAAATAGTGTTTGGTGGTTAAGACTTAATACACTGCTTAAATAGTTTTAAAGTGGTTAGGGTGGTTGCACCGAAGAGAAGCTCCATCATTAGCTTCTCGTCTTCTTGTTTAACTTTCTCATCGACAAAAAAATGGAAATATTTGTAGGAATTAATCTGGAATAAAAGATTATTTTTGTATTTTTAATTAATGTATTTATGAAATTTTAATCTTCGTTTCTTTTAATTTATTATTTGACTGATTTTAACTTTAAATTATTTTAAATTACCAATAGCTAACATAATTTTATATTATAATATAAATTATTTGTCATAAATCTATAATATAATTTGTATTTAAAATCATTATATCTAATAGCTATAACATAATCATACTATCAAAATATTTTCTCTTGTCAAGAATAAAAATCCCGAATTTAATTATTTTGAGAACGAGTTAGAACCCTTTTTTATTAGCAAAAGATAAAAGAGGTATGCATTTATATATGGTATGAAAACAATAACCTTTTATTTTAAAAATGAAAAAGATAAAGAAATAATTTCTCTCTCTTTAACTTTCTTATTTAAAACCATAATGGTTTTTCCCTACATTGTAGGCTTAGGTATTAATGACCCTATAACGTATTATGCAGATCCCTAAGATATTTTTTAACAAAAAAATAAAAAATAAAAAATTAATATCGGATTTGGGTCTTGACCCGATAAAATAAACCATATAAGTTAATGATAAAATATGTATAATTTATTTAATATTGATTATTGGCACTTTTATGAGCAATTATATTTATTAGAATAAAATAGTTTGCTCATTTTCTTAAAACAAAAACTGATCCAATATAAATAAGTATAACGCGCATGTTGAATTAAGGTTAAAAGTACAACAAATCATGTATATTAAACATGTAATTTTTTATTAAAATTTATAAAAACCGTTCAATAATTTCAAAGAATATTTTTCTACAATCATAATTTTAGTTTCGAATAGGTTTGAATATGATACCCTTTACTTGTAGTTTTATCTAAACATTTCTAAAAGCTTTATCTAAAAACGTATTAACGAAACAAATGTTTTATCTAAAAATTGAATGAAGTTTTTCGTTTTAAAAAACACACTGCTGACTTTTACAGTTTACCGAATCATCATAGACTTAATCTAACGTGTTAATCGACCTGATGCATACTAAAAAGCAATTATATCTTGATTTGAAGATAATGATAACGCTCGTTCAAAATTAGTGTATATTGATTATATTATCAGATTGGGTATTGTAAATCTAATTTAATCCAAAATACACCCTATGTATTGATTTATATATCTTCAAATCTAATAACTTTAGCTTGAGCATTTTTAAATTTGTTTCCTCATTATTTCTAATTCTGTGAATTTTTAAAAATTAAATATATTACATGAAGTTTTATTGTTTTTATAAATGTCTTATTTGTGTAAATACTAGTATTTTAATCTGTGTACAGGACAACTACTTATTTGATATTGTAATTAAAATTTATGATAAATAAACATTTTTAGCCAAATAAATTGTATTTTAAATTTATAATAAATATTTCATATCATATGAAGTTAATTATTTTCACTATTGATAATTTTTATTTTTTTGAATTTATTTTTAGAAAATCGATTGAAGGAAATAAAAAGTCAAGAAAATATTTGAAAAGGTTTGACAGAACCCAACTCGAACGAATACAAGTATACAGCCTGATTTTTGTGGAACTATTCAAAAAGTTTGACAAAGTAACAGTGTTTGATGAATATTGAAAAAGTTGGAGAATAGCTGTTATATGAGAAAGGAATGCAAATAAAATTCTTGAATTATAACTCTATTATCACATTAGTCTCTCAAAGGCTTTAGCAACAATTAAAGGGTTCTTATAGTAGCAATTAAAGGATTGTTAGTAGCAATTAAAGAGACGGACGCTATGATATTTGGTTGGATTGTCTCACTTGGTAAAACAGTTTTTAATTTAGTTTAGGCGTGTTCAAAATTGTCAACTAATTAAAACTCTTTAATTCTTATAATACAATTTCAAAGCCTTTGATAATCCCTGAAAGAAGGAAAAGGGGAATATGATAATGAAGCACATCGAATTAAAATCAAGTAGAACCGGCATTGTGGTTTGGGATGTTGACTCATCAACATATACATAACCTTTTGATTCCCTATTGCTATCAGTGGATCTTTATTTCCTTAGACAAATAAAATGATCGTATCAGAACTCAAAATACTTGAATTGTACCGGGAAAACCTTGGCTAGAAGGAGGGTCCAAAAAAGTTTTCATGTTGGGATTGTTGTTGGGTTTGCTTTGGTTTGCTCATGTTAAAAGATCCTCATTTTGCAAGGTTGTAAACTCCGGATCCTTCCCTCTGAAATATAATGTGTTTATTTTTTTTTTTCTTCAATGTCAATTTTAATGTTTCAAATTTCTATTCATGAATTTTAATTTATTGAAAGCTTTAGCACTTTAACACTTGATAACCTTTTTATTAGTTACTTCCTCTTGCTCTACTCTTAAACTTCCACTATCACTATTATACTTTCCTTAAACATTTTGAATATCTCTAAGATCACTTTCTTAGTTGTTGTTTGAGTCATATTTTAGTGGTCCTCTCCTATTTTTAATAGTGACTGAAAGGTTAGCAAGGGTGGTAAAATAAACAACTAAGAAAAATTTATATGAAAGTGCGAAAGCAAGAAGAAATAGTATTAAGGTGAGTCTATTCTATTTTTATTGTTTGCTGACAATACTTTATTTCTATGTAAACCTAAGCATCAAAATATAATGGTTATAAAAACTATCTTGAGAAGCTTGTATTTGTTATATGATCTTGGAGTTAACTTCCACATAAATCAAATAAGAGTTATTGATGTTATACTAAGGAATAAAAAAAATATATATAATTCTGAAAATATGTAGTAAAAGAAGTTAGGAACAAACTCAAAAGATGGAAGAGAAACATATTGTCTTTTACTGGACTTGTTTGACTCACTACTAAGTCAGTAATCACTGTTTTACCTTTATTTTATCTATCCTTTTATAAAGTCCCTAAAAAGTATACGTAAAGCTATAACAAAACTTTTTTTAGGATTGGGACTATGAAGACAGAAAGATATCATAGATTAAATGGAAAAACTTGTGTAAGTTAAAGGAGGAAGGAGACCTTGGTATAAAAGATATAGAAAAGTTCAACATAATCCTACTACTAAAATAAAAATAAAGACTTGGTATGAAAAGTGAGAGACTATGAGAGGATATCCTAACCTTTAAGTAGGTTATATAGCGTGGGCCAAAAGTCCATGCAAAATATGAAAAACCCACGCATATGCGTGGGTATCAAATTTTAGACAAAGTGCAGAGGCAAGACTCGAACCCAGAACCTCTCAGCAGTTGGACAACACCCATTACCATTAGATCTGAAGAACTTTATTGTCTTATTACACTTAATATTATACTTATTAATTCGATAAAAATTATTGTAATATTGTGGTGCGTGGGTCTGACCCACGCTACTTGCAATTAATTAATTACAAATAATATTATGTTGTGTGGGTCTGGCCCACGCTGGGTTTTATTTTTATGTTTTTAATTTTCTGTTGCGTTTTGCGTGGGTCTAGCCCACGCTGCTTCAAATTAATTATTTAGAAATAATAATGTGATGCGTGGGTCTGGCCCCCGCTTGATTTTACTTTTACTTTTTTGAATTTTCTTTTGCGTTTTGCGTGGGTCTAGCCCACGCTGTTGGGCTCCGCTTGATTTTAATTTCTTTTTCAAATTTTCTTGTGTTTTGCTTGGGTCTAGCCCACGCAGATTGCAATTAATTAATTGCAAATAATATTGTGCTGCGTGGGTCTAGCCCCCGCTTAGCTTTATTTTCTTTTTCAAATTTTTTTATTCAGATTGCGTGGGCTATGACATTTTAGAGTGGGTTTGGCCCACGCTTCTTGCTTGGGTCATTAACCCGCGCATATTTTTGGTAGCTATTTAGCTGATTTCTTGTAGTGAGAGAAATTTAAATATGGACACTATAGATAAGAATCAATCATGATAGTGAACAGACATGTACTTAATGTCTAGTGAAGGTAAGTTAGTTAATTAGTTGAATAATAGAAGTTAAAACATATATGATAAGAAATTTAAATAAATCAATATGTTGTGAATCACGATATATGTTGTTATGTTAAGTCCAATATCCTATAATACATCTATCTCATGTACATCTATCTCATGTAAATTGGGTAGAATGAACTAATCCGGACACTTTAAATACACAATTTGTAGGATAAGGAAAGTTGCAAAACCTTAAATAATGTTTTATATACTTGTTAGAATATCTCTTAAATGTTCTACATTATTCATTTTATTGGTTGACAATAAAATAATAAAAATAAACTTGATGTTGAAAGGGCCTTGCACTGGGAGGAGAAGTGTGACATTTGAGAAATACAATAACATTTTAGTCTCATTTCTTATATATCTACGATACCTAGTAAGGAAGTGTGTCTGGTGACACTTATCTATTGACGCAAAAGAAATGTATCGGGTGACACTTATCTATTGACGCAGAGTTCTCTTAATAATCTAACTAACTCCATATTCATGAATTCCTTGCTTTTTCAAAATAAAATAAATTGGAACCACTCGTAATCGGGTTTCAATTTGTGTTGCCATAAATTTTTAAACATGGGAAAAAGATAAGAACGCACAGTGAATGATATAGTTGAGATTTTATTTTTAATTCAACTCCATCCAAATGTGCTCTATAACAGCGGTTTTAATCAAATAATTAATTATATTGCGTGTACTACCATCTATGACGTATTACTGAAAAAACTTAAATAAATAAACAAAATAGTCAATCTAAAAGCTACACAGATTCCGTGTCAGACATACATGTATAAGCTATAAAAAATTTGATGCATCAGAATCCATGTCTTATAGATTAGGATCCTCATAAGTTTTGTTTAAGTTAACTGCGATGGAGCACTATTTTTGCTGCCTGCAGGAGAAGTTGTTAGAAATTGCGAGGGTCAATATTCATAGTGGAGAGTGATTTTTCAGTGGGCGTGATTTTTCTTAACCATAGAAATTAACTCATTGATATCACTCAATCATTGTATACAATACAACTCATTTTCATGAAGTTTCTCAATAAATTTTAGCGGATTTGATTTGCATTTCTTAAATTACTATTAAAACTATTTATGCTGATAAAGAAAACTGTTAAAGCTATTTATATTTAGCAGAAATGTTACATTAAACTAATTTTCTAAAACTTGTCTGTCCTAGGTGCATAAAATTATTTTACACATAACATATCTTGTTTACTTTTCTGTACTGTTTTTACCACTCAAAAGTAACGTAGTTTGATACAAATGAAAATGTAATGGACCTGTGCTTGCTGTTCCTGCCAAATTACCCCTCCTTATCTCCATCTTCATCATCTTCGTCGTAGTTGAAGGGTAGAGGCACAGACTTGAATGCACGGTACTTACCAACATTGTTCAAATGCTCATTCTCCACTCTGAACCACGTAACAGTAAGAATGAATACACGATGCAAATGAACTTTTGAAATAAAGTATACGAGTAAAATAAAGATGTTCTTTTCCTCTTGGTTACCTAAAGAAGTTCCATATGCCACGACGAATGATCTCTAAGCTGGCAACAATGCTGATCATGGCTTGTCTATGCAAGAAGGAGAATTTGAAATTCAATACTGTATGTAACCATGCAAACCTTAACAACACATTCAGCACCTGTGTACGGTTTCAACAAATCATCAACTTCCACAAATTAAACACACTAAAAAACAATCCATATAGTCTAATGAGAATGGTATATATATGAGAGTATGTTCAAGTCGAATAAGCTTCTGTTCCCGTTGTTAAGTTCATACCATAGCTGCGAAATATACAGTTTTATGAGGGAGTAGGAGTTTGTCTCTGAGCCATCGGTTCTTGGAGTGTCTTTGGAGGAGGCCCCAATCTATAACAAGGTCCCAGTATGTGGAGAAAATGGCTGTAGATATTGAGAATATCCAGGCCATCACTTTCCAACGCATTCCTCCATCAAGACTATCAGCTGTTCTCAGGCAAACAGCTGCAATAGTGAGGAAATACTTCAGTCCGTTATATCCTTGCATTATATCTTTCTCCTCGTAAAGGCGCCTTAGGCACTGACATGACAAAGAAGAAGATCATTTCACAGTCTCAATCATTTCTTAATCAATAGCATGCACATTTACTTTCTTAATCAGGAGCATGTTTCAATAAACTGCTTAAGTTAACTCTTACTTCATGTTTGGATAAACTTTTCTACAAGCACTTATACAAGAAAACATATATATTACACAGGAGTTTATCTTATAAGCGCTTATTTTGATAACTTCACTATGAATCTTGTTTAAATCAGCGAAAAAAAGCCTATAAGAGGGTCATAGTTCACTTTCAGAAACATAACCTAACACAGTTGCTTATGTTATAGAAACCCTTCCAAATGCTCCATGCGTACCTTTATTGTTGTTTTATGACCTAACAGCTAAAATGTCTGCGGAGGAGAATGGAATGAAGTGTGTACCTGAAGAAAGCGAGACCAGTATGGAATCACAGCGACAATGAATGAGAAAGCTATGAATACCCTTGTTGACTTGCAATTTGTTTCTCTGTGTTTGAAGTCACCCCAACCATAGTAGCATATGTAGAACTCAAAACTTCTCAAGGCTTGAACCTGAATAGGTGTGAAGAAATTATATTATCTGACTGACATTGATCATGGAAGGGACAATGGGACTACAAGCTGTAATATTGGAGGCAGAAAAGTAAAGTAGAATCCCATGGCGTTTCACTGACCTGGCTTGTAAATTGATCAGCCATGAAGAAATCTGGCAGTGTAACCTGAACCAGTGTTAGAGATCCGAACAAAATCATTTTCAAAATAAATGGGGATCTTTAGTAACTTATCTTGGCTACAATTTCTCTTTACCTTGTATAGAGGAGCACAGATGCAGTGAAACAGACATGTAAGGAAGAACACTCGGCTTGATCGATATACGATGTTTAATGGGCATAACAAAATGGCAATCACAATCTGCAGAGTAAAAATTAATTCACTACGTAACTTTACAAAAGAACTCCATGAAAAACTTAACGTGATAGACTAAAATAGCCTTACCAGAAGCAAGATAAGGGGCAAAAGTTCAGTGAATAATTTGTAATCTTTGGTCACAGGATCTATTTGCATGTCTAGATTTACAAGCACGCTGGTTAGCGCCAATGCTGCCAGGACAAAACTAAGGAGAAGGACTTGATTGTAGCCTAAGTCAGTGCCTTGCTTAAAACCAAATATGAATGAATGGTTCACTCTGTATCGCCTCCAGAAGTATATATTAGCAGCATACATCAGCATGTGTAAAACTACAAATCCAAATAAACTGCATAGAGTTTGAAAACGACAAGTTAGATACATTTTTCTGCTTCCTTTTCAGATTGGAAAGGCATAGGAGTTTAGAGACAGACAAGACGTCTATTTCAAAATCAGCATATAAATTTGCCTGTAAAGAGGAAACATGATATCCATGTATTTGCTACTTCCTGAATGATCCATGATTTTACGTGTACGGACAATTAGAATAAGAGCCACTGTTAGAGCAGCAGTGCATCCGGCAGAAAAACCTGAGGAGCAGTTACATGTCATGTGAAGATTGTTCAAGACCATGAATATGTATGATAACCTTGAGCCATGTAATGGTTTCTCATGAAGTTTGTGAATATGCAAAGTTAGGAAAAAGTACACATTGCACAGCAAAATTCCATATTTTTTTATGCATATCTATGTAACATGCACACACACACACACATCAAGTACTGGTTTACCCATGGAAAATGTAATCCTGTGCCTTTCTCTCTTTGGTTTAGGTCGCAGGATGCTCATTCCTTTATTTCGATTTGAGTTGGAAAAGTGCTTAATGAATACATTTTCCACCCTCTCCATAAGCCTGGTGACCTGCAGGGAAAAGAGTTTCACAAAACTAAGTAATAAGCATTTCACGTGCATTCAAAATGATTATGCCAAGGCTTACGTCCATATATGCAATTCTCACCTCATCAGAGCTCCCAAGGCAGGAGTTATCAACCATTTTCATGTAAGCTTTTGCAGCACCTCTTGATGTGATCTAAAGCATGAAGCAAATTGAGGTGAATAAGCAATTTTGTTTTGCATTAAGAGGCTTCAAGTTTTTGGAAGTTGAGTAATTACCTTGTCATATTTCTTCATTATCTTTGAAAATGCCAACACATTTAGAAATCTGTTTCATGAAGTACATACAAAATCCATAAGAAACGTTAAGGTACCAAAACTATTGATGTAAAAGAGATTGTGATAGCATCTACTACGTGTAGTTCTTTAGAAGTCGAAGCTTCTGATAAAACTCAATGAAAGCCCGTTTGAGTGTTTCTTCTACTTTGCTCAAATTTTCCTTGGTGAAATTTAACTCTGCTTGGCCAGGGTATTTGATGATGCCTCTTATAGTTGAACGAGGAGTCTCATACGTGTTATTTAGCTGCACTCGGTTAAGTATTTCCACAGAAGCAGGTTTGATGGGTTTGATAGGTCTGATATTCTTCTTCCTGTTCTGTACTTCAACTTTTTTGTTGGTAATTTCAATCACTTTACCTTCATCATTGTCAAACTTCTCTAAATGTCCTTCATGGGAACTTCCTTCCTCTTTGATATCTTCAATTACCGCGGAAATCCTTCCTGTCCATGCACCAGAAAACGACTCAACGCATAAACTGAGAACTTCTCTACCATTCACCATAAACATTGGAATTGAGTATACCATAATGATGTTATGGATGAGGTTATAAAGATGGATTCATCAAATGATACTATACTATAAGATTATGTCATCAGATGCAGGGAAAAGCAAAACCAGTATGTGAAATATAAAAACCAACACATGTAGTTATACGACTAAAAAAGCATAGAAGCAAAACTATAAATTGTATACTCTAATTATGAAACCCCTAAGCACAACAGAAAACTAAATCATAGATATACGAATGAAAAGGATAGAAGCAAAACTGGTATATTGCCTACTGTAATCATGTAACTTCTAAGCACAGCAAAATAGTAAATTATGTCTAACTAAAAAGTAGGACACCATTGGCCTGCGACGACAACTGGTTTTGTGCTACTAAAAGCAACCTTAAACAAAGCTTACAATCAAACAATAAAAAATAACTCTCTCTCTTGACGCACATGACGGTGAAATAAATTATTTCTCATGCAAAAAGAATTTGTTTGTATATGAAAAAAAATGTTTAGAATATAAGAATTTGAAGAGTGATATTTTCTCTTCTTTTTCAATTACAATTTTTTTAAATATTTTTGTATGAAAATTTGTTTTAAGAATATACAATGAAATTTTGTGTCATATGTTTTTAACCAGATTTTAATTATGACTTATTTATTATAGGTTTTCCTAATTACATATCTCAAAATTTTAATTATTGATGAATTTAAGAATTTGAAGGAATGAACGCAATCCTTTAAACATGTGTTACTTTTCATATAGTTATAGTTATATAAGGTTAGGTATTATTTTTGTTGTATTGTGACGAAGATAATATATATATATATATATATATATATATATATATATATATATATATATATATATATATATATATATATATATATATATATGAAGTATATTTTGATTCCTTCAAAATTATTAGTCACTGTCACTTAGAATGAGATATGTTTAGATTTAAAAATCATCTCTATTTTTTGGATTTGGTTTCCTTTTTATATATAAGAATGCACAATGTATCAACAAAACTTAATAAAATAAGAAGAATCAGGTCTAATATTAGAATGGTTTTTTTCTTTTAGTTACAAAAATGAATAAAAAAAAATTATTTACTGAAATAGACAAAAGTCATGCAATGTGAGCAAGACTTTACTGGAAGAAGTCCTCAGTTCAGATATTCAACCATACCAAAGTCGTGATACAAGAACACGACTTTCGTTCAAAACCCTAAATAAAGGGATAAAATAATACAATTATACTTTGGATGTGATTATGGTTAGTTAAAATTATGTCACTGAAGCATGATTTTGGTGTAAAATAATACAATTAAAGTTGTGTCACTCATGGACGACTTCGATCGTATTGTTTTACACGACTGATTCAAACCGATGAAATTGATCGATTTACCACTCGGCTAACTCCCATCTTATTTAGTCTTTTCCTATTTCTAAGTAAACCCTGCCCCGTGGATTCCATGCACAACTTCACATTATCATACAAAAGCGCGTTCTTATCTATTTTTTTGTTTAGAATTTTAAAAAAGGTTACTTTTGTATTTATTTTGTATGTTTGGAATTTAAGAAAAAAATGTTAGATTTAAATGATTAAATATAGGATTAGTGATTAGGGTTTAGAGTTGCAATTTAGGTTTTAGGTTAAGGTTCAAGGTTAGGAAAGATTTATGGTTAGGCTTACACTAATTGTTAATGTTTGGGGTTTAAGATTTATGTTAATAAGGATTGAGGGAGTAAGGTTACTAATTTAGGATTAAAAGTTAAGGTTATCAAATAGGGTTTGGAGGTTAAAACTTAAGGTTTAAAAGTAATTGTACATATAAAATAACGAGGATGAAAAACTTTAGATTTGTAATAGTGCAAGAATGATAAATAGTTTAATGACATAGTAAGTATACTAAATAAAGAATATAGCAAAGCCAAAGTTTATAATCACAACTTCATGGTTTGTTTACAAATGAAGACAATTTATTGTCTATACGAGCAACTGCTCTTATCGTGTCCTTCATTTTTACAGTAAAAGCATTTTTCGGTTTGTTCCGATCAAGTTGATCCATTTCATTATTGATACATGTATTACGTCTCATACGAGGGTCTGCAATGAATTTCAGTCTAATATAAGGAGACCAGTATTCTTCATTTGGTAATGGATGAAATGACACCTCATAAACCTTAAAAATATTTTGGAGAATCTATATTGGATGAACAAATGTTAGTAAGTTTAAGTGACAAAAAAAACAAACAGCTATAACATGAGAACAAAGTTGACATCCTCGTAGTCGCATCACCATTCATTTAATAGGTTGACATCAAATTCTGAATTTTCTTGACTATATCTCTGTACATGACACATGACAAATTGTTGCTAATTTTTCCTTAGAAAAAGCAATAATATCTTTAGGAAACCGATGACCAGCTCGTAACATAGATGTTGCTTCAGTATCTCGATCAACAAACTATGAATTCATTCTTTCGAATATTGTCTTAACAAGAACCCAAATGGGTAAAGATCATGTCCCCCACAAGATAGAATTCAATCATTTAGCCAGATTAGTTGTCTTATGTATGTATCTTTTGTCGTCGTAATATGCCCGAGTTCACTTTTTTAGTGATTTTTGATCTATCCACCAAGTTACCTAGCAGAATTCAACTCGCAACTGAGATAACTTGGTCTGAAACCTCTGTTGTTTTATTTCATAACCTGATACACAACTTCATACATGAAATTACAAATTTCATTCAAATTGGAAAATCTATATAAAAAAGAAGTTAAGGAATATCCATACTCATGTTTATTAGTTATCTCATAACCTCCGCATTTTTAAACTTCATGTTGAAGTTTGATGCAATGTGACTAACGCAAAACACTGATTGCAGCCCATCTACTTCCCAACCAACCTCTTTAGATTGTATTGCTGACACTATAGTGGTTCCTCTTTCAGTTCTAAGGTACTTGGTCGAGGTGTCACTTATACATGTAATAATTAAAAAAATCATATCATGGCTTTTTTTGTTTCTCCTTCAACAATTGCAAAAGTCAATAGAAAGATGTTGTGGTTCTCGTTTTAACCAATTTCAATTAACAAAGTTCCATGATATTTTTTGATTAAAAATGCTCCGACAACTTGGACGATGGGCTTGTAATAATTAAGCCTGTCAATGCAAGGTTTGAAAGCCAAAAAGACACTCTCTAATATGTAACAAGAACTATTTTGTATGCCATCAAGAACAATTGACTGAGTAACATATTATATAATTGTTCTCGAAAGACATTCTTGTAAAGCTTGCAACCATCTGAGTAGATAATTTAATGAGTCCTCCCAATCTCCGATTTCCACAACAAGAGTTTTTTGCTTTGTAATCTAGACTTTTCTGTTTTCTACAATATAACCATAACAATTTTTTATCTTTACAATTAAACTTGTTATCAGGATGAAAAGATTTTGTGTTGACTAAATTCATCATAATGCATGTAATTTGGTTTGAATCCAAACTGACGTATATTGGAAAAGTATAGTAGATAGATACACGTAAGATGCTTCAATTTTTTTAATCTCCCATTAGTCTTTAACTTTTCTATAAGCTTGAAATTGCCCCTAACAACCGTTGTCATATTGAATGGAACTTGTCACATATATGTCTATCTTTAATTCGACAACCACATCTTTATAATCTTATTGAAAGGATATTTAGCTCTAATATTGGATTGATTTGGATGGATTGAGTTTGTGGGACAACCATCTACTTGATCCATGACATCTTCATCTCCATCTTTCGAGTTTAAATCATTCATGTCTCGTATAATTGGTTCTTCCTCAATCATCCTAGACCTACCAACATCATAAAAGTTGTCCATCTAATACTTACAAAATATAAGAAGTTATTATCACAAAATATATCTACCAAACATGCATAAAGATGAATAACACTTACATTATTATTATACCTATACAAGTCATAACCACTACACCAGCATCAACTATGCAACCATATACTCATTGTTATTATTCTTATAATGACCCTTATTATTATTATTGTCAATATAATATTAATAATACTAAAATAATAATATTATTATCTTTAATAATAATAATAATAATAATAATCATATTAATAATAATATTAATAATCATGTTAATATTAATATTAATAATACTAATACTATTATTCCTAATAATATTAATATTAATAATAATAATAATTAAAAAAATAATATTAAATATAATAATAATATTTTTAATTATATAAGTTAACAATAATAATATTTATTTTAATAATAATATTAATAATAATTCTAATAATATTAATAAATATAATATCAAAGGTAATATTAATAATATAATATTAAAATTAATCTTATTAAAAATTTTAATATTAATATTAAAATAATCATATTATTAATTATATATATTAATAATATGTATATACCAATTTTAATAATATTATTTCTTTTTATTAATAATAATAATGTTAATGTAATTAATAATAATTATTATTAGTAATAATATTAAAATAATAATGATGTTAATAATAAAAATTATAATTTTGATAAAATTAATTATTAATATTATCTACGGAAAAATTCGTAGATAAATTACATATGGATTTAGATTTGTATGTAAAATCGGCATATAAAATTCATATGTAAGAAATCCGTATGAAAAATCCATATGTAATGAATCCATATGTAAAATTCGTAAGTAATTATATATGAATTAGGATCCGTAGGTAATATATCCTCATGTAAAATTCATATGTAATGAATCCATATGTAAAATCTATATATAATAAATCCGCATATAAAATCTATATATAATGTTAAATTTAAATACAGATAAAAATCTGTATGTAATAATCTGAATGTAAATCAAGAATTTTCTGTAGTGTACAAGTTTATAATTTACTTAATTTTTCATTCAATTTCATATCAATACAGCTTATATTACATTATTTACACCCAAAACACAAGATTAAAGGTTACCAAATTCAATATCGTTTTTGCTTTAAAGAAATTTAGTTAATCATTTTTCAATTAGAAAATAAACAATTCCACATTCAATAAAGTTATAAATTTGTGGTCGTCAAATCAAAGATAGACAAATATGTGGCAAAATGCATTCAACATGACAATAATTGTCAATGGCGATTTCGGGTTTCTTATAGTAAAATTAGAAACCAATAGGAGATTAAAACAATTGAAGCGCCTCACGTGTTTGTCTACTGTACTTTTCCAAGATCACATCAAATTGGAATTATTGCATCTATTGTGATGAATTTAGTCAACACAAATCATTCCATCTCGATTAAAAGTTTAAATGCAGAGATAAAAAATTGTCATGGTTATATAATAACCTACGGAAAAGCCTAGATTGCAAAACAAAAAATTCTTGCCATGTAATTCGAGGATTGGGAGTACTCATACAATTATCCACCCAAATGGTTGACCAATTATCCGGACACAAGTGTACAATATGATACTTGACCAATTATTCTTGACGATGTACAAGACAACTCTTACTACATATTATAGCGTGTCTTTTGGGATTTCAAACCTTTTGGGATTTCAAACCTTACATTAACGGATTTAATGATAGCAACCCATCATCCAAGTTGATGGAACATTTTTAGTTGGAAAATATCATGGAACTTTGTTGACTGCAATTTTTCAAGACGAAAACCGTAACATATTTCTATTGGCTTTTGTAATTGTTGAATGAGAAACAAAGGAAGTCAATATATGGTTATTTCAATTATGCCAAATGTTTGGCTCATAACTGGTAGAGGAACCACCAAACTATCAACATTACAATTTGCAGATGTTAGTTGAAAAGCATATGAGCTGCAATTAGTGTTTTGCATATGTCACATTGCATCAAACTTCAACAAGAAGTTTAAAAACACGGAGCTTAAGAGACAACTAATAAACATAGGTATGTATATTCCTTAACTTTCCTTTTATACACACATTCTCTAATTTGAATGATTTTTGTAATTTCATGTATGGAGTTGCATACTAGGTTATGAAATGAAACAACCCAAACTTCAAGCCAAATTATCCGTTGCAAGTTGAATTCCGCCAAACAGCTTTATGAATAGATCAAATACCACTAGAAAAGTGGACTCAGACCCATGACAACAATAAAAGATACGGACATATGATAACTAATATGGCCGAATGCACGAATTCGAATGAACCACGATCGTTACCTATTCGGACTTTTGTTAAGACAACCTTTGAAAGAATGAATTCATTGTTAGTTGATCGCGGTACCAAGACAACACCTATGTTACGAGTTGATAATTAGTTTCCTAAAGATAATATTGTTTTACTAAGGAAAAATCAACAACAATCTGCCATGTGTCATGTGCAAATATATAATCAAGAAAAATTTAGACTTTGAAATGCAAGAGATAGTCACTCCTTATCTTCGAGTTCAAGATATATGTCGTTCAAAGTGAAATTAAATGAATGGTGATGAGACTGGTGGGAGTTTCAAGCTTTTCAGCTACCTTATTCATGTTATCGTTGTTTGTTCTTGTTGCCACTTGAACTTACACATGTTTGTTGAACCAGTTTGCAATCTCCAAAATGTTTATAAGACTTATGAGATGTCATTTCATTCAGTGTAAAATGAGAAATATTGGTCTCCTTATACTAAACCAAATTTCATTCTAGACCCTCATATGAGACGTAAAGAATCTGAAAAACCAACAACCGTAATGAAATGGATCAACTTGATCAGAAAAAACCGAAAAAATGCTTACTGTAAAATGAAGGACACAGTAGTAGCAATTGTTCGTATGGACAATAAATTGTCATTCGTAAACAAACTATGAAATTGTGATTATAAACTTTTGCTTTGTTATATTCTTTATTTAGGATACTTATTATGTCATTAAACTATTTATAATTCTTGCACTATTATAATCTTAAGTTAGTTTTAACTCCTAAACCCTAATCTGTAATCCTACTTTCTTAATCCTTATAATCATAAATCTTAAATCCTAAATACTACACAATTAGCTAATTTTTTTTTAATTCCAAACATGAAATAAATACAAAACTAACCTTTCTTTTAATTCCAATCATAAAAAATAAATATGATTGTAGTCCTATGCAACCTGAAGTCGTGCATGGAGTTCATGACTTCAGTGCAAGATATTCGTATCAACCATGCACAACTTTAGTTGTATTGATGTGATTTTAACCATGATCACATTTAAAGCAAAGTCATTTAGCTATCTCACGATTTTTATTTAGGGTTTTAAACCAAAGTTGTGTCTTGATATCACAACTTTGGCCTCATTGAATGCTAAATTTAAAGTCGTTTAGAAGTTCACGACTTCTTTAGGTAAAGTCCTTATCTATTTCAATAAATAATTTTTTTTCCATTCTCGTTGTTTCAAAACAAAATTACACCCTCCTGAAAAAGAAACCTAAGAATGAAGTGTTGATGTAAAAAAGAATTTGAAACAGATGAAATAGGCAATCACATACAGGAGACATGGAAAAAGGAAATAAGAGTACAAGTAGAAATAACTAACAAAGAATTACATTTGGTATATCAAGTAAATATATAAGGATTGATGAATGAAAGAAAACAAGTGGTGGAATGTGTGAGTGGTCTCTTTCTCTATGTGGCGCTTTCTTAGGGATTTCATTTTCCTCCTAACCGTTGTTGCTTTATATTAGTGGTGGCTCTTTAATAACAAGATTCCCTGTTGTATGAAAAATCGTATTTTGTTAAGACGATACAAATTTTTCCTTCACTCTATTTTATCATATTCTTATATTTTTTATATGTATTTTGTACCTTATAATGGTGCTTTCGTTGAGAGGCGCATAACTGAAAATACCTGATTAGATAGAGAAGTAGGGTACGCATGTTATTATCGCCAACCGTAAAAGTTCCCGCAGTTTTTCATAGCTTCTCATGTAAAGGTGTTTAGGATCAACAATGCATTTCACTAACACTGATGTCTAAGGTGTTGGGTCCAATAGTCCAACCAAGTTAGTTACTGAAGCATCATTAGAGGGCAACCCTATCTCCCTCATGTATTAGCCTAATGGAGGGTTTAGATGGAACCGACAATTCTTCCTTTGAAAGATTATACTTCAATGAGACTATCTAGCTTCAATATGAGGATAAGGTTGATTTTGATGGGAGAGGCATTGTCACGAGTGAGAAAAAGCATTGGTAGAAAAAAAAAACTTGAGAGATATAGGCAATCATACACAGACATGTGACAGAAAAAAAAAAAAAAAAGTGTAAGGCAGAAAAGAACTAACTCTACAGTGAAGGATTATCTTTGGGAGTAACAAAATATATATATATATATATAAGGATTCATGAAAGGGAATCATTGGGTGGAATGTCTGTGAATTGTCCCTTTCTCTATAAGTTGTTCCTTTCATCTATTTTATCACATTTATATTTTTATATATTTTATAATTTACAATGAGTCATAGGAGTCATTGCTTTAATCAAATTAGTTCAATTGTTTACTATCCATCTTAAATGAGCCTTTAAGTGTTAGCATATACCATGGCAGATAGGAAAACTATCAAACTATAGGACTTGGTCTCTCCTACAAGAGCGAGTTGTTCAGCTCTTTGTACGGTTTGCTTTATCCTATCTTATTTTATCTTTATTTATAATAATATAGAATAAAATTTTGTATTTGATATATACATAAATTATTTATAATGAAAATAAAAAACAAAAGTACAGTCGAAAAACAAAACAAAACAGAAATTAACAAAACTAAATTAAAAAAAAAGTGTTCATATTCTTATAATTCAGCTGTTTAGAATATTTGACTAATTAAATCTTTTTATTATAATGCAATTTAATATAATGTATTATGAATACTTATTATTTTTATATAATAAATAAAGTCACATAAAATAAAAATTATATATATTAAGACAGGTAATAAAAAATGCAATGTAAACAATAATGGATGTGTCCCAACAGCAATCAGATAAGATTGACCAGTACTTTTTTTAAACATAGTCCACACATAAGTGATAACTATAAGTTACCCCTACCAACATAAAATCACTGATTTTTCTACAACTATGCGCAAATACTCAAGTGCTAAAAATACATTTTAAGGGATTTGATAACTTGTCTGCTCTCAAGTAAGGAAAAATAGTTATATTTTAGTAACAAAGATTACTTCTTTTTTCACCTTTAAACTGAAAATTGAAACCACTAACTTTACTCTCTAAACACTTAAATTCTAGAATTTAACTCCTGTGAAGCCAAGATTGGTTCAAAAGAATTGTTCAAACAGTAAAGTAAACCGTGATTGAGATTGTAACTAGAACACACATACTCACATAAGGTTAAAAATTGTATGGGGAAACAATCTACAAGACTCTAAACTGAAACTGAAGAAGCATGAGCTGAAAACTTACTGTTGAGCTGGACCCCTCTTGGTGTATTAGCATGCAAAACTGTGGTTGAAGCAGACACATCAGAAGCAAGACGAGTCATCTCAACTGAACAATCAAATGACTCAGTTGGATTCTCAACTTTTACCCTGAATGCTACCAAAGCATCCATTTGCTTGTTCAACTCAGCAGCTTCCTTCATTACTTCTTCAACTTTGGACCTATAGAACCTCACCACTTTGTTGAACTCATCATCAAGTCTCCTAAAGTACACCAGCTCGTACTCTCCACCTTCTTCTGTGGCCATAAGAAAGGTAGTTTCATATTTTTCATGACCATCTCGCACCACTGAGTGCACCAAAATGGGTTGGTTCTCAATATCCTGCTCCGGGCTCAAGGGTTGGTAGTGTCTCTGTGTGAGGCCACTGAAAGTTCTGTAGAGTGATAACTTTCTCTTTAGACCTGATGGGGTGGCACTGGAATGATGAGGCTTGTTTCTTTGGTTGTGAAGTATGATTTCTTTCAAGAGGGATTTTAGGTAGCCATAATCCATGTATGCTTGCTCCCATTCTGGTACCATTTGTGCAGCAAATTCCTTCCCAAACTTCATTTTTTTGGCTTCTTTGTGCAATCTTGATTCTAGCTTGGAAGTTTGAAGAGTGATGGGAAGTTATGAGGAACTAATGGATGACACCAACTGGCAAAAGAGAACAAAAAAGTGTTTCCTTCGAGGCTTCTGATCATCTTTGCAAAGTGGAAATCATAGAGCAAAGTTTTTATTACGGAAGGTGGAGTCCACGTTGTCCTATACAGGCATTAATAATTGGTTAGGTTGTGTTTCTTTTTGTACTTTGAGTGGCACACATACACCTCACTTTCTGTATACAGTGAGGCTTTTGTGTCATGTAAACCAATGCCTGGGGCTCAACTTCGTGTGATCGAATGTTATAGTTTGTGGTGATAATTCATATTATGGTTTTTTTGTTTAAAAATTAGTATATATCTTTTTAATTTAGAAACTTGATTAAAATTTTAAATAATTCAGAATTTGTTGATTAAATTAACCTAGAAGTAAATATAGAGGTTAGATGTAGTAGACTACGCCATTGGTTAAAGCACAGTTGTTGAAAAGTCTTGGTTACCGTATATAATTTCAATTTGAATAATAAAGCACAGTTGATTTTAAAGGAATTAATTCACGGCCAAAATCTTTTACCTAATGTTCTATTCGGGGCAGGTTCACAATATTCACAGGTAAAAACAAAAATTAGAGGTATCCATGATTTTGAATTTTGAAAAACAAAATCAAATTACATGTTAGGATGCACATGTGCAAACTATTTAGTTGATAACTAAACTAATTTAGTTTTTGTTTATTCCTAATTTACTATTCAATATTCAATTTTGAAATTATTAATTTAGACTAAAAAAATCAAAGTTGATACAGGTATTGGTGATTCTTTTACTTTGTATCACCTTAGACCTGCGCCAACGTTTACTAATTATTTTAATTTCTAAAAATATAAAATATATTAATGTTAAATAAAAATTAAAAATAATTTTATTGATAAATAGCTTGACAGGTGAGTTACATTTTGAAATATCCAGAAATCAGGAAGCATGTTGGAAAACATTAAATGGTGTGACGTGGTTTCTTAAAAAATGTTATCAGCTTTCTCTGTTACGTAAATGTCATTAATGTGTTTGTTTTCTTCTGGATTTACTTTACAACTCATGCATGTTGTACATCAAGCCCTGTTCATTTGTGTTTGTAGGGTTCCTTTCTCTAATTTGTTTGTTAGAGCTAAAACAAGACATCTGTAATAAATGTTGAAATTTGGTGAGAATAAATAATGGTGGTGAGTGGTACGAAAAGTGAAGGTGGGTTTCTTCTGGCAGAGTTTGCTACAACGGACACCACTTTCTGCATAAGTGTCACTGTGAAGCTTGAATCTTGACCCACATCCATTAAAGTTTCTCAGACATGAACGTTTTTTATTATTAGAGATGGTCCAAATCAAACTTCATAACATTACATAACACCCAACTCTCTTTTCAAATGCTACCATCTAATGAAAAGAAGTTTAGATTATATCTAATAAGCAAGTCAAATTAAACATTTGTTTGAGATATAAAATTAGATCTTACTTATTAATATCTACAAAACATTGGTTAATTTTTTATTTTTTTTTATAAAAGACTATAAGAAAACATATTTCTGCCCATCTCAATAATGTTTTTTCTCATACTTTTTATATGTTTGCATTGTTCTTATACTATTTTATCTTATTGAGTTAAAATTTAATTGATGTAATCATTTATATTATATATATGTGTGTATCAATTTAAAATTTAATATACTATTTCAACATTTATTTATTTTTATGTTGTTTTGTTTAAATTTAAGATATTATTTAAGAAATTTAAATTTAAAATCAAAGACATTTGTAATAATTGATTAAAAATGTAATGAAATGTGAAAAAGTAAAGGACGTCAAAGTTATAAATAACAAATAGATCTGAATGCTGACAAAGAAAAACAAATAAATCTGAATAGAGAGAAATATATTTGATGGTTATTTAAAAGAGGAAGAGAATATATAATAAAATAAATAAAATAATACTTATATAAATTAAAGGGTGTATTAAGAAGTAAAACGTGTAAAAAATAATTTATATATAGTTTAATTTAATTTATATAAATAAAAGTTTAATTTAATTTTTACTATTTTTATGTACAATATTTTTGTTAAAAAGTTATCTGTGACTTTTCATAAGACCCCTATATCATTAAATAAAGTATTTTAATTTTTTTCTAAACTGTTTTTAGTAAAATATTTGAAATAAATTACAAAAAAAAAATATACAAATATTTGCAGATACCAAAGTTCTTTTAACTACTTTAACTTAAATATATAAGGATGGCGTTGGGACAATAATATAAATAATTAATAAATATTGTTTTCAACTGGTCAAATGAACCTTTTAAAATGTAAATTAATTAAAATGGTTTTAAAAATAAAGATTGTACTGTATGAATATTAGTTGTAAATTCGTACTTTTAAACTGGTTATAAATATAATGTATACAATAGATGGCATTAGTATCAACTTCTGATAATTGATTATACAGATGACTAGTCCTATCAAATCTGCAAATAGAGTGCATAATTATATTGAATTCAGTTCTCTTCCGTCAGTATTAATGGCCACATCTGTGCAAGAACTGCCAATGGCGGCCAATTAAAGGTTAAGCATAAAATATGAATTAAATATACTCAACATCAACATTCTCCTTTAGGTAAAGTATTTATCCATCGTTCATTATAACATACATAAATTAAAGATATGATACATATATAATTCTTTTAGTCGTTTAAAAATACAATATGTCAGACAAATTGTATCAATATCCTTCTATTATATTCCAAATCTAACTACATATCTTATAAACCTATCATCTTTTATTATGTTTTAATATAATATATTTTATAATGACATCATAAGACTAATTAAAGACAAATTTTACAATGAATCATTAATTTTCAATTTGTAGAAAATCCCAAGTATTATGCGAAAAGATGTAAAAAGAAAAAATGACAAGCATATGCATGAATGCAATGACGAAAATGAGCTTTTACAATTTCATAATAAGATATTACAATTTAAAAATAATTAATGTCTTTCAACTGAAGACAGCTATATATAGATTTTCATAAAATAATGTTAAATTGAACTTGCAACATTATATATTAATATCAGAATGTTGATTAATAAAGAATTACACACAAAAACGTAAGTCGCAAATCAATTACAACTTATACATTTCAAACATAACTTAGTGTTAACGAAATCAACTCAATTATTAACCTAATGTTCAAGCTCGTGAACAAATCCACAATCATCCTCTTCATACTAAGTACCATACCAAGTCAAAAACGACAAAAACTTGATCGATAATTAGTAGTCTCATGTGACTTATCAATATAGGACAGCAAAGTTTTGCTTGCACATATCGAGCAAACCTTACATTTATCACCAAGTGGTTCACAACTTACCTTTATCACGAAGTTCAAACCAAATTCATCTTAAAACACTATATTTTAGGCAATTGCTTTCTGTACCCCTCATTTGCTCTTTACACTCCATTATATTTTTAAAATACTAAAGTTACTCTTGAGAATGTAAAAATGGCTTCCAAAATAAACGGGTAAAAAAATGACTTCCGAATTTGGTTTTTAGAATTAATTTTGAGGGTGCAAAAAGCATTTTGGGAAAAGGGTTTTTAGAATTTAAAAATGACTTTTAGAATGTATTTTTTTAAAATACATAATTGACTTTTAAAAATATCCTTTCCGAAAATATATTTCGGAAAACGTTTTTAGAAAATCAATTTTACATTAGGAAAAACGTTTTTCAAAAGTTATTTTTGAATTCTGAAAAATATTTTTCCAAAGTTAAAAACCAACTACAAAAAATATTTTCCGTAAATATTTTCGGGCACCTCTCATCGGCTTCCGGAATTCATTTTCTGCAAGCCATTTTCAGAAACCAATTTCTAAAATGTCTTATCCTACATACGAAACCAAAACGCTTAAACCAAAAGTCACTCACCTCCAGTCACCAAGAACACCCCTTGCCAAAAAACTCTACACTGCATCACGAACCGGCTACCACACAACTCGAAACAGTCCAACCACCACAACTCCTCCTTCCTTTCAATAATCTGTCAAGTGGTAATAGTGGTATTTCCAAAATGTGATGGGGTGCAGGAAACAAATGTGGGAGTGTAGAAAACAATTGCCTATATTTTGTCTTGCACATTCAAGTGGGTTAGTCACAGGCCCAAGGTGGATTACGAAAAAAAAAACAAATATATTTTAGGCCTATCCTTTTATATATATAATTTCTTTTAATATATTTTTTTCTCTGACTTTGAATTCAATTTCAATATTAATTTTGTTAAAGTAATCAATAATTAAAAATTAAGAATTAAACACTATTAGCTCCTATAATATACTTATTCTATCTTAACATGTTTAAACTATTTCTTTGAACAGCCATTTTCAACCTTTTGTTAGTTGTTAGCACTATTAAGTTTCAATTGACTATTACTTTGACCTATCATATTATTTTATACAAATTTTAGTTTATTCCTTGTAAATATATCTCATTTTATTTTAGTTTCCCTACCTTTTTATTTTAGTTTCTAACTCATTATTCACCTCCATAATTAAAAGCCACAAAGTAACAGGACAGAATAATGCCAAAAGAAATTGAATATTGTAGGGACTATTTAGAAGAAATTGAAGGGCTAAAATAAAATGATAAGTATATTATAAGAATTTCAAACATATTTTTCAAAATAATTTTATATAACAATTTAAAGATTTACATATTAAATTTTGTAATTATATTTAACCAACCAATAATCTGTTTAAAGCAAAAGGGGTTAGTCTATGATACGGGATAAATAAAACTGTTGAATATGTATTAGGCCAAAAAAAGAAAAAGCAATAAAAAGAGGTGATAGCAGCAAGATAGAAAGAATCTTATCCACAAAGTCGGAGGGATCGAAGTCGGAGGGATCGAAGTCTCTCATCTTAGAAACACAACATAGCAGAATACACCACAATATACAAAAGCAGTAAGCAGAGAAAAATGGCTAGTGTCTTTTCTGCGTGTTCAGGTTCTGCTTCTCTTTTTCAAGGCAGAAACTTCTTCCCCTTTGCAGCCAAAGGGTCTCCTCTGCACCTGAAAAGGCCACTCTCTGCCAAATTTGTAGCTTCTCTGGGATCTGAGATATCAGTGTCTCCAGCAGTTGACACTTTCTGGAAGTGGCTCAAGGAAGAGGGTGTTGTCTCTGGCAAAACACCAGTGAAGCCTGGTGTGGTGGCAGAAGGCCTAGGACTGGTTGCACTCAAAGACATTTCTAGGAATGAGGTTGTGTTACAGGTGCCCAAGAGGCTGTGGATTAACCCTGATGCAGTGGCAGCTTCAGAGATTGGGAAAGTGTGTAGTGGATTGAAGCCTTGGTTGGCTGTTGCGTTGTTTCTGATAAGAGAGAGGTCAAAGGATGATTCTCTTTGGAAGCACTACTTCGGTGTTCTGCCCAAGGAAACTGACTCTACTATATATTGGTGGGTTTCTTTTGGTTTGCTTGTTTAACATGCTTAATGGGGATTTTGGTTGTTTTCATATGGTTGGTTGATTTAGTTGGTAATTGGTTATTCCAGTGCAGGTCAGAGGAGGAGCTCTCAGAGCTACAAGGTTAGTTAGTTACTTAGTTGTGTCAATGTTTTAATGCAAAAGGATGTAAATAAATGGTGGAAAGATTGTGCTTTGGAGTAGTTACCTTTGGAAATGCTTGTTTTGTGCTGAGGTTTTCAGTACTACTGATTGAACTGATTTGTGTAGGGACTCAACTTCTGAACACAACACTGAGTGTGAAAGAGTATGTAAAGAAGGAGTTTATGAGACTGGAAGAAGAAATTATACTCCCTAATAGAAAGCTTTTCCCTTCTCCTATTACAATTGATGACTTTTTCTGGGCATTTGGAATTCTAAGATCAAGGGCATTTTCTCGCCTTCGCAATGAAAATCTAGTTGTGATTCCATTTGCTGACTTGGTAAGGTCCTTTTCATTTTCTCTCTTACAGGAATAACAAGTTTTACTCCTTAAGTACACACTTTACTTGTTTTGTGTCTGATATTGTATTTTCCAAATTCAATTTCTTGATCAGATAAACCATAGTGCCAGAGTAACTACAGAAGATCATGCTTATGAAATTAAAGGAGCAGCAGGTCTTTTCTCTTGGGATTACCTATTTTCCCTGAGGAGCCCTCTTTCTCTCAAGGCTGGGGATCAGGTAAAGTGCCCTTGCCTCTGATTTTTTTTCTCTTCTCACGTTCCATTTATACACAATATATCCTTTAATAATAAATGCATCAATGTCCATGGAAGGAGTTTTAGCCGATAGGAGCATAATAGTGTCTAAGAAGCTTATACATGAACTAGCAAGCAGCTCTTACTAATCAAAGAAAAAAAGGAATGTGTGTTACGAACTAGGACATGTTTGAAAAACCTTTTCCGTAAGAACTTTTAAGAGAAAAAGATAAGAAATGAAATGAACTTCTCCATAAGTTAAAATTTGCTTATGCATGAACAAATTGTGAAACTTCTCTGATTAGTTTCTTTACATTTTTAATGTTTTACTTGTTGTATAAGCTAATAATAGCTTATGAGAATTTCATTTCATTTTTTCTTTTTATTTTTACTTTGTACAAGTCCTTAAGGAGAACTTTGTCCATGTTGTATTTAGAAGAACAATCCGTGCAGTTGGTGACATAAAATACAATCGTACTATACTTACACATAACAATGGAAGGAACTTTTTACTGTAGGTGTATATCCAATATGATTTGAATAAAAGCAATGCTGAGCTGGCTCTGGACTACGGTTTCATTGAACCAAATGCAGAGCGGAATGCATATACCTTGGTACTGCAGATATCTGAGTTAGACCCCTTTTTTGGTGACAAAGTAGACATTGCTGAGTCCAATGGTTTTGGTGAGACGGCATACTTTGACATCTTCTACAATCGCCCACTTCCACCGGGGCTGCTTCCATATCTGAGACTAGTAGCTCTTGGGGGCACTGATGCTTTCCTTTTGGAGTCAATATTTAGAAATTCCATTTGGGGTCATCTTGAATTGCCTGTGAGCCGTGACAATGAGGAGCTAATATGCAGAGTGATTAGAGAGTCCTGCAAAATTGCCCTTGCTGGTTTTCATACAACCATTGAAGAGGTATGTATGATTTGTATACTAATTTAGGGGAGGAAAACCATGCACACTAAAACATTGCCTCTAGTTTATAGGTATAAAGTATCTATATATCCCATTTATAGGATACCTGAAACCGTATAAGGTGTCATTATATCCGCATCACGAGGTTTGGTTAATGTAACTGGCCCTCTAGAGGAACCACATGACATCTTAGAGTGCACATGTGTGTGTGGAAGAGAGGAGAAAAAATATGGATTACAAAGCATTTTCATTTGTTTGATGGGAAAGAATGTGGTAGGAAAAGGAACAAAAAAACTGTCTTTTAGAAACAAAATTTTGAACTTTTCTATACTTAGATTTTCTCCCCAATTCATATTCATTTTTTTTTTCTCATATCACTTTCTTTCGTCCCAATCGAAAGGAACCTAAATTGGGAAAATTTTGATGCTGATTGAGCTAAACAAATGACTAACAAAGCACGTGAATGGCAGGATCAAAAGTTGAAAGCAGCAAAGCTAGATTACAGGCTTGCTATAGCAGTGGGAATTAGAGAAGGGGAGAAGCAGCTCCTGCAGCAAATTGACGAGATATTTAAGGAGAAAGAATTGGAACTGGCCCAGTTAGAATATTATCAAGAAAGGAGGCTCAAGGACCTTGGACTTTGCGGGGAAACTGGTGATATCCTTGGGGACCTTGGAAAATTCTTTTAGGAGGAAGAATCAGAAGCATTGCAACCGTTAAGGAAACGCTCTTGTCTCCATTTCCAAAGGACGAGAAAACATAAACTCTTGGTAGATCACAGAAGGAGGCTTCCAAGACTAATCCATGGCATCCATCCAATTTATCTTTGAAGAGTATCATAATCAAGTTTTTGACTCGCCCCCGTTTATTACAACCTATTACTTGATTGTTGTTTGTAAAGAGGAAGATGCAGTGAACTTCTAGAATGCGTATGAAAAATTGTTATATAGCGATACTGAACTCAAATTTGGATAAATAAATAAATTAATTAATTAAGAGTGAAATTGAAGATACATCTTTGCTTGCCTCAATAGAAGCAGATATTTCCCTTTCTATTTTTTTTTTCTTCCTTTTTCTCCTCGTTACTTTCTTTTCCATGGTTCTCTACAAATTCATGTGTACATATATATTTAAGATGTACATATATATTTAAGAAGGCCATCATCATGTGTACAGCACTTGAGCAATTAACTGGAAAGGACGGAGCATTTTTACATTATGCAGCTTCTATTCATTGTATTTGACTCGAGTTAAGAGCACCTAGCAAGTCATCACACTTTGTTCCCTCGCAGAGGCACTCGTAAGGGTTGGCATAGAAATAATCTTCTTCCTTTGGCTTGTCTGCTTCAACTCTACGACGAGTTGGTTGTCCCATTCTTCCTTCATGAACCTTCCGCACAGCATTTGCAAACTCATTCCATGAAAAGGTTCCATTTTGATGCATATCAAGCAATTCTACAAGCTTTTTCCGATCCAATAAGATGGACTTTTTAAAGCCAGAATATCTGCAGGAGGACAAATTAGAATTTATTTTGTGGATTTTTATCAAGGCCACTTTAGGTGAGTAAACCATCATTTTGACTCCTGAAAAATGTGTGACTTAGCACATTAGTCCCTGAAACTATCGAAATTCCAAATAAATATGAAATTTCCAGTTGTTTCATTAAAGTACTTGAACTTAATCACTTCCTGTTAATTTAGTTCCTAAAATTATGTGATATTATTACTCCAGTCCCATTTTTTTTCAAAAACATTTGGGCTATATACACTTTTAGGGATCCAGATGGTGGTTTACTTGCCTTGGCCTTCTAATATAAATCAAATTGTAAGTAGCAAGAGAGTGCATGCACACCTGCGGTGGCCTTCGACAAGTTTTGCCATGTTACCATAATATGTTGGAATAAAGGTGTTACTCGCTACAGAAACAATAAAATCCAAAGCTGCCATTTGTGATGAATGATTCCGAAACTGCTGCAACTCATCATTGGCCAGCAATGTCTCTTTCTTAATCTAAAAGTCAAAACAATATTGAGACATGCAGAAACCATGGTAAGAGAGAATACATAACGTCAGGTAGGTAAAGAATATAGAATTTCTTTCAAAAGTATTTTGTTGAATTTGTAATATAATATTTGTCATATGAACTGTAAATGGATGGTCCTGCAGAATCCTCTGGAAATCCATTACAGCATTTTATTAAATCTGAGTTAAAAACACATGTCAACTCATAGTATATTACTATCTTTGCCACGGTTTGCAATCCTTATCTCAGCTTAAAGCTTCTGGTGAATCAGTGCGATTGTAAAGTAAAATAGTAGGATTGGTGGTCGTGTGATCCCACAGTGTTACAATCTGATCCATTGTTTTTTTTTTTTTTTTTTTTTTTTTTTCACTTAAATTAAAAACCAATGGGAAACCTATTTTTGACCCAGTTCCACTGAAACCCTGAATACTTTTTTCGGATGCATCTCTCTTATAGTTCTTGAGGGCCTGTCCTTCTGCCTAATGCATCACTGCTTCTGTCTCATCTCTCTCATCTACTCTCCATTCTTTGATTCTGATGATATTTTGTGTTTGGAGTTGTTAAATTAAGTTGTTACTAGTTTATGAGTTATGTACGACATTATGATTTTAGTTTAAGCAAGGGTTTTGCAGTGATTTAAAGTCTTTTCTCTCTTGTTTATGTTATTTTATATGCATTACATTAAATTTAAATTCAAATACGTGTATTTATTATGGATTTGGTAGGTTCTTTGAAACGGTGTAATGATCGAATTATTTACGATGTTTAGCTCCCTTCTAGATCCTCAGTAGCTTCTCAATTTTAACTATTTAGATTATATCAAATACAGAACCCCAAAATATAAACAGAAATGACGTGGGGATGGGGTATTAGAGAACCTACAATTCTTGGAAAAGCAGCTCTCAGAGGTGCTAATCTACGTTCGCCACCATAAATTTCGCCAGCTGCAATATATATTGGTGTCTCCCTATCAAAACCCAAGGCTTGCAGAATTAAGGCTGTCTCCTCTGGTGTCAAAGGACAGAGACCCTGTGATCTCCTTTCTTCTGACACTATCTCCTTTTCTCTCCACGAAGGGAATGCATACCTGAATTACTCAAGCAAGATCAAAATTTTACATGAGATAGACCCTTCTTATGCCAGCTCATTACAAATAACTTTGACAACATGAATATTTATTTTTTATAGAGGTAACTAATGTGTATTGTCAAAGCATGCAAAAACCAACATGTCAGGTTACTCATGAACTACAGATACACTACTCTCCAACTAGACGGTTCCTCCACCAACATGGAAAATAGCATCCGGGACTCCACAGTATAGAACAGGAGGCATAATTAATTGTCTAGAATCAATGACATTAAGCTATGATAGAGAAAAAAAACTCTAGTGATCAAAATCTTCACCAGCAACTGTCTGATAAGAAGCACCTACCTCTCACAAAAACCAATGCTTAAATATATGTATAGTAAAACAAGAAATATACAATACCTCATCCGCTTGAGCTCCTCAGCTTCTTCATTAGAGCAACCAAGCGTACAACCTGAGAAAGCCAGCATGTCCATCTCATATCTCAGATGCAATGCCACAAAGGGTCCATTCTTACTAAGTATCCGAATCAATTTTTGGCCCAAATTCTCAAGTTCAGGCGTGAATTTAAGTGCCTGGAAATTTACACGACACCGAAGTTTCTGTAGATCAAGTGGGAGACCATTGTTTGCTAGACGCGCATCTGTTTTGTTGAAATGTACCACCTTATGCTTGCCAAAAAGCGGAAGAATCTGCAATGCGGAGTCCAAGGCATCGAATTAAGCTCAAGATATGTATAACTCAAAATGAGACATGGAGAAAGAGAATATAATCATGATTCTGATAATACAATCAATACAACCCTAAACATCTGTATACTCCATTTTTTATTTCCTCTCTAAAGGACAGGTCAACAATAATGCATCTAGTAATTTACAAATTACCAGTCCACAACTGATAATTGCCATCCTCTCAATAACTTTGGGAGAAGGGGGGAGTGTCAAGTCTTTCAGTGAAGAAGATCGTATAGCCAAAAATTCAATGGGTATTGATAAGGAGAAATAAGAACTTTAGAGTTGCCAGATGGAAGAAAATCCGTAGTTACCATTTCTCCATTCACCCGCATGGACACGTGTAAAAAACTAGAGAATCAATTTATTACTGAGATAAATATTAGCAATTTTGTGGAAATCCTATTTTATATACAAGTGATCCCTGCTTTTATAGTATAGACGTAGCTAACAACAAAATCAAGAGTACAACTCTACAGCATAAGTGCATAACTATCAATCAGTGACAATTATAATTCAGATTTGACATCTATAATAATAGATACTCCCATCCCATTTATTTTGGCAAGAATACAATTTCTGACATTTGTCATCTGCCTTGGCATCGTTATCATGTAATAAAACTTAGAATAAAATGACCATTACAAGCCTACAATCACTGTTCCAATACATTCCTTAAAACTTCCTTCCATGAACACAGAAAGCAATTGAGGGAAATGTTAGAATACTGTATATTATACTAAAACCAGACCCTCAATATAAATCTGACGGGCCTAAAAGGAAATATCCACTCAAATGTAATCTGATCACAAAACACAGTCTTCCCTTGTAAAATGTTAAAGAAGCATACAGTCCACAGACGTTAAGTATTATTGTCTTAGAACTGAATACAGTTTAAGGTGAAGACTCATTAATCAATCATTTTATCAAACCTTAAATTACCAAATAAGAGAAAGCTTGATTAACATACAGTACATAGTTTTAGCCCAAATGCAGCCAATACAATCTGCTGACCTGCTCCAAGTAATACTTTTCATTTGACCAACTAACAGGAGGCATCTTCAGGGTAGTCTCTCCACTTTTCCTATTAAACCTTTTGGGCACTCTTTTCACTATTCGAACTTCATCTTGTAGAGAATCAATGAAATGTCTCACGTCAAAAATGTCCTCAAAATTGCTGCAAAAAGAGAACTACAAAACTTTAAAATGATATGGAAGCCAACAGATATTTACTCTTCATTTTAAAAACAAATGATATACCTTGGATCTGCCCAAAATGATTTTTTATCAAGCTCTGGAACAACCAATGTGAGATTCAAAAGTCGAGAAATGGCCACCATGTCACAAATCTGAAATGCCAAATCTGCTATATGAACATTTAAGATTACAATAGAATGGGAACACCGAAATAACAGCAAAAATAAAAATAAAAAATACAAACCGCTGCACGCATTTGATTCAAGCCACCATTGCAGGACACTCTCAGAAAACCATTACTGGTATAATTTCCTGAAATATTTCAGGTCACGGGGTTTTAACATTTACTAGAATGTGTAATAGTATACTAACACCCCATCCATCAAATCATATATCAATATGCATTGATTTATATTACATATACTTGATTCACATGTAGTCCTTTTGAAAATTAAGAATACCCAACATTGAAAATCAAAAGATGAGGCAACCAAGATGAGTTAGGAATTAAGTGTGAGTCTAAGTCCCACATTGAATAGAAGTGAGAAAGTTTCACATTGAATAGAAGTGAGAAAGTTGAGCAACACATAAGTAATAAGACCCAAAAACTCATTGCCTTAAGGTTTAGAGTTGGAGATGGTATCAATTCCTTAGGTGGATTTGGCTCAAATCTCATTGTTGTGACATCTCCACCCTCGAAACATCCAATAAATGGTATTAAAGCTTCTACAAAAGCAGTTCATAAATAAACGCTCTACTCAGGAAAATTGTGGAACAGGTAAATAGTGATTTAAATATAAAATTCGTTAGGCCAAACTTGAGGAGGACCTACACAACAAACTCCTCCTCCTCCGACTCAAGAGATGACAAATCTTTGTCATCATATCAGAACAACTGTCATCTATAAGAATCTTCTGAAACTCCAATATTTTAGAGTCCGAAACATCATGGATCCAATAATACAGCACATCAATGTTTAGATCTACATGAAAAGTAGACTTCTTGCCAAGATAGATAACACTCTGACTATCACAAAATAAAACATACTTCTATTGTTGAAAACCAAGTTTTTGCACAAATTTCTTCCTCCAAAGTAACTCTTTACAAGCACGGTAATACCAATGAACTCAACCTCAGTTGTAGATAATCAAGTTTTTGCACAAATTTCTTCATCCAAAGTAACTCTTTACAAGTGTGGCAATACCAATGAACTCAACCTCAATTGTAGACAATGCAACACACTTTTGCAATCTGGATTGCCAAGCCACAACTCTCCCTACGAAGGTAATCAAATAGTCAGAAGTAGATTTTCTAGAATCAACATCTCCTACCATATCAGAATGAGTAACCACAAAGAATAGGTTTTCCAATTTCAAAACACAATTTCAAATTTGAAGTACCACAGAGATATCTCAAGATCCACTTTACAACTTTCTAATGTTCAAGACTAGGATTAGAAAGAAAAAGGCTAACAACAATATGAGCTATATCAAGCCTAGTACAAAACATTGTATACATTAAACTTACTACTGCAGATGTATAGGGAACAAGTTGCGTATCTTCTTTTTCTTTGTCATTAGAAGCTAGAATTAAGCTTAAAATGTAAAGTCTAAGATGTATTTACAACTTTAGCTTTATGCATATGAAAACGTGGAAGTACCTTCTCAATATACCTTTCTTGTGACAACCACTATTTCTTGGCCTCTCGATCACAAGAAATATGCATGCCAAAAATTTGCCTTGTTGGTCCCAAGTCTTTCATTACAAACGACTTGCTAAGTTCCTTTTTCAACCTACCAATTCTAGACAAATTATGACCAACAATCAACCTGTCATCAATATAAAGCAATAAAATGATGAAATTGTTGAGAGAATTTTTGCACAAAAACACAGTGATCAAAATTAGTCTTTTTGAATCCCTGTTGAATCATAACTGACTTAAACTTTTTGTACCACTGCCTCACGGTTTGTTTCAACCCATACAAACTTTTCTTCAACTCGCAGACATAAGTCTCTTTACCTTACATCACAAAACTTTCAGGTTGCTCGATGTAAATTTTTTCCTCCAAATCACCACGAATGGAAACAGTTTTAACATCCATTTGCCAACTTCTGCCTCAAGGTTGATTGTTAAACCAAGAACAACACGGATAGAAGACCATTTAACAACAGAAGAGAAAATCTCATCAAAGTCAACATCCTTCTTTTGATGACCGTCTTTGACAATTAATCTTGCTTTGTATTGTGGAGTGGAATCATTTTCTTCAATCTTCAACATGTAAATCCATCGATTTTGCAAAACTTTCATGTTCATTCACAACTTGACAAGCTCAAAGGTATGGTTATCATGCAAAGATTTCATTTTATCTTCTATAACTACAACCCATATCTTTTTATGCTCACTCTCCATAGTTTTTTCATAACATTCAGGTTCTCTCCCTTCAGTAAAAACACGTATTCGTTAGATGATTAGTGAACAGAGGGCACTTTCAATGATGGACTTTACTTTGTCACTTTCATTGATGATTCATTCAAGAAAGCTTTGGGTTTATGTTCTGAAGACAAAGGACTAGGTGTTTGGTGTCTTTAAACAATTTCAAGCTTTAGTTGAAAGAGAAATCAAAAAGAAGTTCAAATGTGTTCGCATTGATAATGGTGACAAATATTATGGACCTTTCGATAAATATTGTAGGCAGCAAGGTATTCGACACCAGAAAATATTCCCCAAGACTCCTCAGCTCAATGTCTTGGCTGAAAGGATGAACAAGACATTGATGGAGAGAGTCAAATGTTTGCTTTCTAAAACAAAATTGCCTATATCTTTTTAGGATGAGGCTTCATATATTGTTGCACATGTTATAAATTTATATCTTGTTTTGTCGGCTGATGTACCTGACAAAGTGTGATATGGGAAAGATGTCTTCTATAACCTCCTTCATCTACTGAATATGTGTTTCTCACTGACGAGAAAGAACTTGAATGCTATGGAGAGTAAACATAAGAAGAAATGAGTTGCAACTACTGAAGATGAAATGAAATTTTTGCTTGGTAATCATACCTTTGAACTAAGCAAGTTGCTAAAGGATATTAAAGCTTTGCAAAATTGGTAGTTTTGTAGGTTGAAGACCAAAGAGAATGGTTTTACTCCACAATAAAAAGCAAGACCAAATGTCAAAGGCTACCGTCAGAACAAGGGTGTTGGATTTGTTGAGATTTTCTCTCTTGTTAAATTGTCTTCTATCCGAGTTGTTCCTGGTTTAGCTGTCAGTCTTGATTTAGAAGTTGAATAGATGGATGTTAAAAGTGCTTTCCTTCGTGGTGATTTGGTGGAAGAAATTTACATTGAGCAACCTGAAGGTTTTGTGATGAAAGGTAAAGAGACTTATGTTTGCAAGCTGAACAAAAGTTTGCATGAGTTGAAACTAGTCCCAAAACAGTGTGATACAAGAAGTTTGAGTCAGTTATGATCCAATAGGGATTCGAAAAGACTACTTCTGATCATTCTACTTTTGTGCAGAAATTCTCATACCGATTTCATTTTATTACTCTATGTTGATGACATGTTGATTATTGGTCATAATTTGCCTAGAATTGGCAGGATGAAAAGGGAGTTTAGCAAGTCGTTTGCAATGAAGGACTTGGGACCTGTAAAACAAATCCTTGACATGCATATTTCTCGTGATTGAGAGACTAAGAAATTATGATTGTCACAAGAAAGGTACATCGAGAAGGTACTTCAACGTTTTCATATGCATAAAATTAAAGTTGTAAGTACATTTCTTTCTTTACTTTAAGCTTAGCTCTAGACAAGCTCCTTCTAGTGACAGAAAAAAAAAAAAAGACATGCAACTTGTTCTCTGTACATCTGCAGTAGGAAGTTTAATGTATATAATGGTTTGTACATGTTATTGGAGTTGTTAATCACTTTCTTTCTAATCCTAGTCTTGAGTATTGGAAAGCTATAAAGTGCATCTTGAGATATTTTTGTGGTATTTCAAATTTGAAACTATGTTTTGAAATTGGAAAATTTGTTTTTTGTGGTTACTCAGATTCTGATATGGCAGGGGATGTTGATTCTAGAAAATCTACTTCTGACTATTTAATTATCTTCGCAAGAGGAGTTGTGGCTTGTCAATCCAGACTGCAAAGTGTGTTGCATTGTCTACCACTGAGACTGAGTTCATTGCTATCACCGAGACTTGCAAAAGTTTCTTTGGATGAAGAAATTTGTGTAAGACTTGGTTTTGTGATAATCAAAGTGTTATTGATCTTGGCAAGAATCCTACTTTTCATGGTAGATCTAAACATATTGATGTGTAATATCATTAGATTCGTGATGTTTTGGACTCTAAACTATTAGACCTTGAGAAGATTCATACAAATAACAATCGTTCTAATATAATGACAAAGACTACTAAAGGGAAAGTTTGAAACTTGTCGATTTATTTCTAGATTGGCATTTGCCCTCTCTTGAGTCAGAGGGGGAGTTTGTTGTGTGGGTCTTCCTCAAGTTAGGCCTAACATTTTATATTTAAAATAAAAATACTTTGACAGTCCAAAGGGTTTTTAAGTGAGTAACCAAATGTGACTTTTTAGGGTTTTTACTCATAACACAACAAAAGGAGACAAGATATGTGTGTCATCTTTAACAATTTTGGAGTTCTTGCTTAGTTTTAGTGACTATTTGAATACTCATTTATGCTCTGATTTAGATAAAATTTCATCCACTTGTTCCTCTCATTATAGACATCAATCTGGTCTAATTGAATTTTCCTTTGAGAATATAGTGTTTATTTGTAAAGTTTTTTTTGTAGAAGCTCTGTGTTGTATTCTTTGATATTTTATAATTGAGATTTTTCTGGATTAGATTATGTGTTTTTTATCCCTCTTATTGGTGATTTTCACCTTAAAATTGTTATGTGCTCTTCTTACTCTTGCATATTTTTTTTTCTACTCTCTCGAATTTTTGGATTGCCACGCTTGTCTTATTTCTTTCAAGTATGAAATGTTTTATTTTATACGCATATAATTTGTATAATTTTTCGTTGCATAATCTTGTCTTTTCCAACAAGTGGTATCTAGTTATGATCTAGGGACCTGCAGCATATGGACCACCACGCTTTAGTATGAATCCCCTAGAAAGACCCAACAAGATCTTTGTGGACGGCTCAAGCGAGTTCATTATGATCCCTGTATCGAAAGTTTTTCTGATGGAGGTTTCAAACAAACATTATGATAAATAGCGGTACAAGTAAAGATCGTTACAGGTGCTCGTGATTAAAATGGCTTCCGCTTGAGGAGATGTACCAATGTGGATGGGACTTTCACTTGAGGGGGAGATTGTTAGAAATCTAAGTGAGTCTAAATTCCATATTGAGTGAAGTGAGAAAGTTGAATAATGTATAAGAAACAAGACTCACAAACCCATGTATGTGGATTTGACTCAGGTTTCATTATTGTGAGATCTTTCTGATGAATCTCCTTGTAAGACCTAACAAGATGTTTGTGGGTGTGGGAGCCCATCAAAAACAAGGCACAATATTGATCCAGCAATTGGGCAACTATCAATATTATACATCACAATTATTATGCATTTGCATACATTTAATCATAATCTTATCTCTTGGTGTCTCGTTCAATGGCCATAGATTCTCACTTTTCTCTCTAAAATGAATCTCTGACTTTGAATGAGAAAAATCCCTTACAAACATGTCTTGAAACATGCCAGTACAAAGAAGGGAATCTATAGTTATAGTCTTATTTGTTTCCCAATTTTCCGTTAAGTGACTGAAGATTGTAGCGGACATCACATTCCAAATTCAAGCAAGGTAAGAAATTGATAAATGCTTCATTGCTGCAAGTATAATTTCGTGATTACAAAATGCCCACGAAAATTCAATTGAACAGCTATAGAATCAGAAATGTTGTATGGAGGTGATGGGCCAGCAGTGAAGAGTCAACAAGTGCCAAGGATAAGTGTAGCTGAGAATAGAATATTGAGGTCGATCAGTAGATATACAAGAAAATATATGAAAGGGAAATCGGCCTAATGTAGATCAGTTATGCGAGAAAAAAATCAAAAGATGCTTAAATGAGAATATTAGATCAAATGGAAAATAATTAGACAGGGATAGGCTGTGGAGGAAGAGTCCAAAAGTCAGATTTTCAAACTTTTGGTCTTGGGTAGAATCGAAAGGCATCAATTCATTGAGGTAGCTGACTCACCTAGAAGAATATAACCTGATTGTTGTTTTCTAAGGCCATCAACAGTGTAAACTATAAATCAATTCATCCTTGGCAGGATTCCACAAAACAATGATCTTAAATGCCAAATTAATATTGACTTCATAAATCATAATTCACTATGATATCTGCATTTAAAGTTGAAGGCATATATATTTCTATTCTTCCTCCTCATAACTGAGTGTGAAACCCATAAATCTACTTCAGAACAAGCACCAATCCAAAAAGAAAATATTTTCTAAGAGATTCTTCAGCACATAAACATTCATTCATCGCCTCCAGACAACAAATACAACTCAGACTCAACAATATGGATTTCACTGCTCAAATAATATCCGAAAATCCGAAGGGGAGAAATAGCGAGAAGATCTTCACAAATGAGTCACACACACGAAAGGTTGCATCATCACATAACCGAAGCTACAGTTGTCCAAACCCGCATCCATAATCACTTAACCAAACCAAAACTACAAGCATGAAGTAAAGAAAAACTAACTTGGGGGAAGAAAAGTTGGAGGCGGATGAACGAGTTCATTATGTGCTTGGAGAGGACGTTGAATTGTGTTCTGTATTCGACTTGTAATCCCCAAAAAGAACTGGGAACGCCATAGTTCACTCACTGTCACTAGCTGAAACAGACATGTCCACAGCACAATGCTCGAACACGCTCGGATGAACCAAACCCGAAAACGGCTCCTCGGATTCACAGCACCACCACCCTGAAGCTTATCGCTCCTCCCCTGAACACCCTCCATTCCTCCGCCACACACCTCATTGCCACGTCATCACCACAACCTTCACACGGTTTCCAACAATCCAATTACAACAAAATCAACACCAACCGCAAAAACAAAACAAGAGAAAGTCATTCATAAACATTGCATTTACAATACCACAAAATTGCAGACTCACCCCAGATATACTCAATAATGCCACGAACTCAATCCGCGCTGCTCGCCACCTTTGAAGAAATTGAAACGGACCCAGAATTGAATTTGAAGCGGGTGATTGCGGGCAAGGCTCAAAATAAGATCTTTTTGTGCCCCAATTGGTTTAACAGAATTTGAAGCTCTTATTCGAGAACCAGAGAAAGTGGGAAGAGAGAAAAGGGAGAGGTTGTTGTGGAGAACGAAGATAGGGAGAACAACGAGGGTAAGATCGAAGAAGGAGGATGACGATCAAATCGGAACAGTTAAACACAGAAGATTCATGCAAATTCCTTCCCTTTTCTGGGAAAAAATTGTTTCTTTATCTCAAACGCTCTATCCTCTTTTTCTTTCTGTTATTTTGTTCCACCCAACAATTCCAATCGGAAATTAAAGCTGTCTATTTCTAGAAAACAAAATGTTCATTTTCTCTCTCACACTGGCTGATCAACCTTTGCATGAATTTGAATTTTGAAGTTGTCATGCATTTAATGTAGAACAAAAATTAACTTTTTAATTCAAATCACATTAACCTTTTTATTCCCTTTAGCGCTTTCTAATTATTTTTCTTTAAATTATTCACTCACCATCTTATTGATATGAAGTAAATATAGTTCTTTTTATACGAAATTAAGACGAAATTAAGACTTATTTTTAACTCCACACCATAGTATGATGTCTTTGTTATAAAACTTTTGTGACCAAAAAGAAAAGGAATGCTCGAGCTTTTAGGACAAAGAAATCTACAGGTTCTGCAAAAGATTGATTGTGAACTAAGTCTTAGATTTATTTATTATAAGACAAAGTGATCAATGGCGGTGTAATTTTTTTTTTTCTCTTATGTTCTTACTAAGAATATTATGATAACAATTTTATTTATTTATTTTTGCTTTTGCCTAAAAGGATATTTATTTGGAAAGGAGATCAAGAAATAAAATCAAGAGAGTGCATTAGCCGAAATTAAATTCATCTTCACTCATTTATCAAGAAAAGGATACAAATTAATGACTTGAAATTTATATGCATATAAATTGCGAAGTGATGACCATTCAAAAAGGTAAGGAAAAGATTCTATAACAGAACAAAGCCAAAAGGAATCCCAAGAGAAATTTAGCTTTCAAAAACTTTTCAACAAATTGCAAAATGTGTCAGGTTTCCCTTTCATGACAAATCTGCATTGTCATCACAACATAAAATAGAAAATAGAGTCCAAGCACAATGATATACAAGACCAAAGATGTTTATGTATTAATTAAGCTAAACTCATCAATATTATGTATCTCAATCATTAAAGGACCATTGAAAAAGGAGGAATTTGGGTTTTGCCCATGTCCACTTGCAAGTATATAAAAAGGAGAGAGATTAGGACATTTTACCTTCAATCTTTCAAGAATAAAAGAATGGGATTTGATTTCATTGTTAATGATTATAATCGTGCACTAAGAATAATCATTCAGTAATTGATGAAAGTTAGACTTGCATGTTCTTACATGCATGAACTTTGTAAGATTGTTAATATAAACATTATGAATATATATCTATTAATAATATTTCTTTCAGATCTAGTGTTTTTATTTTGTCAGAATTTCTCTCTTAATCACGTTTCTTTTATTATTTATATGATGATTCAAATTTAAAATCTTATTTAAGAAAATCAAACCTTATATATTACAAGAATCGTATTATTAGATATGCAGGTTTAGTCCATAGTGTTTAAATTAATAAAATATCATGTACTATTTTAACTAATAATAATTTATTAATGTTAAATTTGAGAGTAATATATATTATTAGATAAAACATTTTATTGTTAATATAAATTCATAAATTATAATTCATACTAACAGAAGACTAATTACTAAGATAAAAGCTTGCACATCACAAACAAGATGAATGAGAATTTGTCCTGGATAATTCTCATGAGAGAATTTTATTAAACTTTTTCCATTGAAAAACCCTTCGCTGGACCAATAACTGTACATTAATAGAATGAAAAAACTGATGAGGATTTGTAGAAGTGCATGACCCACATTTTGCTCCATATTTTGGCAAAAGCATGAGCATGTGGGTGTGTGTATGTATGTATGACACTTGGCTTATCTTTTAATATGGATCTAACTGGAACAATATTGTGGATAGCTGGCCACACTGTACAGATGCTTTGGTTGCCTGTTGGTAGTGCGTGAGATGTCCATCATTTATGTCATACTTCATGTTTTCTCCTCTCCACTACCTGCATCTCTTGAAAGTTTAGACAGAAAATTTTGGAAGAACTATGACTCTCTCTGAACTCTTTAAAAACTCACCACTAATTACAAATGTAGAATATCAATATCATAATGTATTATGCATCATGGCATATAATATTCGAATTCATTATCAGAATCTATTAACTTATAATAGATAGAAACTAATTTTAACTAATTATCCGAACAACAAGAATTCTTAATTATAATTCCTATCATATTAAGGTAATTTGTTATTACATAAAGCTTTTCATAAGATTTATATTATATTAAGTATCTCTCACTAAATATTAACATCTCATTTATTAAAAACATCACTTATAAGCCAACATCAAAATTTTATGTTAAGTTGTTCATTGGGGCATCTTTGTAAAGTATGTTCCAAGAACTTCTTTTAACTTCTCACCACATTAGTGAAATTAGGATATTGTATCTTCTTAAATGATTCTTATATTAAATATATGATTATGATAACAACCAAGATATTATATGTATATGTGTGTAGTACTCATTTATTATACTTATATCTTTTTTCAACTAGACCAACTTATTATGTAAGTAATTTATCAATTATATCAATCTAATTCATCTCTTTTCAATCTCAAGCATAGTAATTCCTACAAAAATATTATTAATGAAATTTTAATTTCAATCTCAAGCATAGCAATTCCTACAAAAACATTATTAATGAAATTTACATTAAAATATATAATTTACCACATGGGATATTATTTGCGCAAGACATTTTGATTAAGCAACTAGAAGAGAGAGAATTGTCTCGTTTCTTTCTCGCTAAAACATGGGATGGTCACTTGAGCAATAAAACTTGTCGCTTGAATGTCCAATATAAGGCTTCGAGTGATGAAACTCTCAAAGGACAGAAAATTAACACAAGTTCTCTCACGAATGCTCAACGATAGTTTGAGTGTTAGATCTACTTGCTTTAGCACATATGATCACCTAAATTGGGTGAGCAATCAACATAAATTAATTCTTTGATTCTATTTAAATCAAAACAAGTTTTTTTTCAATCTAAACAATTTCTCTTACATATATCATTTCATGTTAGTTTTTCAGAGCTACCTTGAGCATATATAGCTGTAACAAAGTGCAAATCATAGAGGTATGATGCATATCCATCAGGGTTTGTATAGTAGTGTGCCTGAAGGTCAATTTAACTCGTGAATGACCCCTGACTAGTTTAGCTCCTATGTAGCATGGTCTGGGGACAAGCATATTTTCTCTGGGGGAAGGAGCAGTAGCTATAAGAGGAGGATCTTCTAGAGATACAACAGGGGAGGATTTGGAGGAAGAACATCAGGATGAGAATTTTGACAGTGATCTTTATAGGGTTATGAAAGCACATTGATTATGCATCCTGATACAAAACACTGGTTTCAATTATTTTGTTATAATTTATGTTAGATAGCTTAGTTTTCTAACATTTAAATATTGTAGTATTCTTGTTTTATATTTCAATTTAGTATTTTACTTTTGTTGATTGTATGTTGTTAAATGTAGTATTTAGACATAGTTTCTAAAACAATTACTTATTTTTGAAGGTATGTACAGAGTAGTTAAAATTTTTTGAGAATAATTGTAAATCTTTCTTGAATTATGGTTGAACAAAAATTAGACTTAGTAAGTGTTCATACTTACACATTTTCTCAACTAAACCAACTTACCACCTAAGTAATTTACCAATCATATCAATCTAATTCATCTCTTTTCAATCTCAAGCATAACAATCCTACAAAAACATTATTAATGAAATTTATATTAAAATGTATAATCTACTACATGGGATATTATTTGAACAAGAAATTTTCACTCGAGCAATGTTTCTCTAGAGGAGAGAGAATTGTCTCATTTCTTTCTCGTTAAAACACAAGATGGTTTGTTGAGCAATAAAACTTGTCACTTGAATGTCCAATATAAGACTTGAAGTTATGAAACTCTCAAAGAACAAAAAATTAACATGAGTTTTCTCACTCAAATGCTCAATAGTGGTTTGAGTGTTATATCTACTTGCTTAAGCGACATATGATTACCTAAGTTGGGTGAGTAATCAACATAAATCAATTCTTTAGTTCTATTTAAATAAAAAAAATTATTTTTTTCAATCTAAACAATTTCTCTCACATATATCATTTTGTTAGTTTTTTCAATTTAATTAGATTCAAAGCACTCAACATGTTTAACAACATAGTATTTAAAGTTAATAATACAATTATCATATGAGTTTAACAATAATTTAATAACAATCTAAATTTAAGTAATTTAATATAAATTAATATAACATAAAAAATCAAAGAGTATGCATAAACTATATTATATGAAGAGTAATTTTGCAAACATCTGAACTTATCAAAGACACCTTGTTAACAAAACTTGTAAGGTTCTAACTCGTCATTCAACTCTAAACAATGACTACAAATAGTAGTCTAAGAGACTAACAATTTGTTGTTCTCAACTCTTCTAGATTAAGAAATAATTAAAGGACTACAATGTTTATAAGAGTAGCATTCCTATCCTTTGAGATAATAACACTATTTTAGTCTTTTAAAAAATCTCATATTGCATTCATATGACACACATATTAAAATTAAGCATAAATTTATGAGGGATTATGTTAAAAATCGGATTATAGATTTACAATTTGTATTCACAAATAATAAACTAGTTGATATCTTCACAAAACCCATAGAAGAAGATAAACTTCTCCATATAAAAAATCCTATAATGAGGATTTATATGACTGCCTAAATTAGTAATGATGAGGATGAAAAGCCACCCAACCAAACTTTCTTCTAACTCCTCGATTAAGAGATTGTGAGCATGAACCTTGGGTTAAAGGAGTTTGCTACACCTATGCATCATCCACAACCTACCTAAACTTACCTCCCAACATAATCCAATACTTAAAGACCATGTGGACTAGACCCATATTTACCTTAACCTCGAACACTTAGATGGACCTTTCCTACCACATCTTAACACCATTAGAGTGGTACAACCTAAGGAAGACACCCTTACTCCCTACGATAAATTGCAAAGTGACTAGTGACAAGCAATGTTGAGACTACGCCATTTACATCTAGTTGTTGTATCAAATAATGTGTTCGAACCAATAAGACGAAGATGAAGGTTGTAACCATATGTGTTGAGAAAGAGGCAAACTTACAAATTGCATTAGCTTTCAATTTGTTAGATATAACATTATTGGTCAATTTGTCAAGGACCTAAGCATCTATCTCAACCTATCCTATTTTCTCTCGAAAAGGACTTTCCCAAATCCTTCTTTATCTCTTCCTCTAAAACCAAGTTCAAGAAATCCACCATCTCTTGACATTGGAACTAACATAACCTTCTAATGGTATCTAGATCAAATATCCCCAATATACCACCTCCTAACTTTAACAATAGAAAATTCATCCTTAAAGAAGATCATGACGTTGTCATGTCATCCTCCATTAAACCTTTCTTAACCAACTTGTCCAATGACTAGTGTCATGTCTTTAATAGATAATGTTTCACAAGGACCCTCATTAATGTTGAGAGTACACGAATTTCTAACAACAAGGCATCTACTACAACTCTTTCACATCCAACAACTTTGATGAATTTTTGGGTCGTATAACTCCAATGTCGTGGCTAACTACTTAGTTGTCATTAATGGCTTGCATCTTCATCTTGAAGACACTAACATTATGTTCTTTCAGTATCACAGTGAAGTTTTCCAGCTTATTTCCACCCTCTCTTTTAAGCTCTATATCGCAACATACATCAACCTTCACATTATAATTTTAGGGGACGATTTGCCTGAGCTCAACTAGAATACAAGAGAGTGTTGCAAGACAAGACATTGTTACAAAGGAGAAAATAGAGATTTCTCAATGACAAGCTGGAGCACAAGCTAAAATGAAATCAAAGGTCAATTTTAAATCAAGGGTTTTAATCATAACAAATAGTATCCAATTTTGATGAATTAAAGATTTCATTTACGTATAGTAAAAGAAAAAAAGATTATCCATCCACAAGTCACCATAGTATCAACATCAAAACATCTATTTTAAATCCTAAACATATATAACATAAGAATACTAAACCAATATGTACTTTGACACATAAGACACACTTATTCAAGATGTGAATTTTTTTCTTTTTTAATTTGTCATATCATTTACAACATATAGAAATGAACTAACAAAATCAAACATGACAAACAAAACTTTCTCTATATGTATGCTGGATAAGATGTTGCTAATATAATAAAAGAATAATTAGAGTGCACTACTTTATTTTTTACAAGTGTAACAAGAAAAGTGTCATTTAGGATCCGTTTGTTTCCATGAATTTACAAAGAAAAATACAAGCAAAGAAAGAAAAAAAAAAAACACAAAAGTCAATAAATATAAAAATAATT
>Ga0209700_100796_pt1 | contig 63207 bp, 27 predicted proteins | sample SiratroredBW_FD_187528 | JGI IMG/M metagenome (GOLD analysis project Ga0209700, IMG submission 187528) | Root nodule microbial communities of legume samples collected from California, USA - Siratro red BW (SPAdes) (version 2) | ecosystem: Host-associated > Plants > Roots > Nodule | place: USA...
TTGTAATGGAAAAGTTCAAATTTTATTTAATTTTTATCATTATTATTATTTCAAAAATACTTAAACTAATAAATATATTTTTATGTTATTATTGATTTTTATTTCTTTTTATTTTTATCATTATGCTTTAATTTAAAAGATTACCTGAACAAAATCGGGTGTTGACAACACGTATATACGACTTTGTAAAAATAATATTAAAAAATTATATGGCTACTGTTAGGAAAAAAAAGTTATTTAGTTATTTTGGAATAAATAGAAATTATACAATTATTTGTTTCATTAAAAATAAATAAATAAATTATTTTGATTTTGTGTGTATTACTATTTTTACTAAAAAATATATAAATAAATTATTTTTTATTTATTAAAGGATAAAATTGTGCAATCCAAATATAACACTAGAAAAAAATATTAAATGTGCTTTTTAGAGTTTAGAGTTTAGAATTTACGATTTTATATGTGTATGACTGTAAAAATATTATTAAAGAATTATGTGATCTGAGAAAAGATAAGTTATTTAGTTTTTTTGAAATAAAGAGAATTTATTCAATTATTTTTTATTAAAAGTATAGATAAATAAATTATTTTTTATTAAAGGATAAAATTGTGCAATTCAAATGTGACAAGATAATGTTACCAAATCATGTATCTTCTCTATATGATATAGATATAATTTTATTATTTCATAAGGTTAGGATTTAGGATATGAGATTTAAGATATTATATATATATATATATATATGATTTTGTAAAAATACTATTAAAAAATTATGTGACCGTTATTTGAAAAAAATAAGTCATTTACTTATTTTTAAACAAATATAAAAATTATTTAATTATTTATTTTATTAAGAAAATAAATAAATAAATTATTAAAGTATAAAATTTTCCAATTCAAATATAACATCAGAGAAAGTTACCAAATGATGTATCCTCCTTAAATGACGATACAGATATAATTTTATTATTTTTAAGGGTTTTATGTTTTGGATTTGGTGTATATATATATATATATATATATATATATATATATATATATATATATATTTTGTAGAAATAGTATGAAAAAATTATATGGTTGTGATTTGGAAAATGAGAGTATATTTAGTTATTTTGAAATAAAGCAAAGTTACTCGTTTATTTATTTTATTAAAAAAATAAATAAATTATATTTTCTTTATTATGGGATAAAATTATTGAACTTAAAGAGGACATCGGAGAAAGCTATGAGATGATGTATCCTCTTTATATATGATGGTATAAATATATTTCTATTATTTTTTAAAATTTTAAGTTTTGAGTTTATGATTTAGTGTGTATATATATGCCTTTTGTAAAAATAGTATTAACAAAGTATATGATTATTATTTGAGAAAAGATAAGTTATTTAATTATTTATAAATAATGCAAAGTTATTTAATTGTTTATTTTAAATAAAATATTGTTTATTTGTGAAAGGATAAAATTTTCCAATTCAAATAAGACAACAGACAAAGAAGACATTAGAGAAAGTTATCAGGTATAGATATAATTATATTATTCTTTTAAGGTTTACGCTTTAGGATTTATTTATTATTTGTATAAAAATAATATTGAAAAAGTATATGATTATTTTTTGGAAAAAAAAAGTTATTTAATTATTTATTTTTAAAAAAATAAGTTATTTTTCATTTATTAGAGGATAAAATTGTACAATTTAAAGATGACACCATAAAAATTAGAAAAATGATGTATTCACTTATATGATAGTATAAATATAATTTTATTGTTTTTTAAGGTTTAAGATTTAAGATTTGAGATTTTACAATATATATAATTTTGTAACAATAACATTAAAAGAAATGTGGTCGTTATTTAGTTTTAAAATAAAAAGAAGTTATTCAATTATTTATTTCATTCAAAAGATAAATAAATAAATCATTCTTTAGTAATTAAAAGAAAGAATTGTCCAATTCAATGTATCCTCTTATACGATGTATATATATTATTTTGTTATTTTTTTAGAGCTTAGGATATAATGTTGGTGTATATAGATGATGATACAGATATAATTTTATTATTTTTAAGGGTTTTGGATTTAGGATTTAATATCTATATATATGACTTTGTAGAAATAGTATGAAAAAAAATTATGTGGTTGTGATTTGGAAAAATAAAATTTATTTAGTTATTTTGAAACGAAGCAAAGTTATATGACTGTTATTTAAAACATTTAATTATTTATTCTAAGACAAAGAGATATTATTCAATTATTTATTTAAAAAAGAAATAAATATATTATTTTTTTCATTTATTAAAGAATAAAATTATGCAATTCAAATATGATACCGAATAAAGTTACAAAATCATATATTTTCTTTAGATGATGGTATAGAGATAATTTTTTAAAATTATATATAGACATTGTAAAAATAGTATTAAGAAATTATATGTTAGTTATTTGAAAAAGAAAAGTTATTTAGTAATTTTTAACAAAGTGAAATTATATAATTATTTATTTTCTTAAAGAAATATTGTGTGTGAGTGAATTATTTTTATTTATTAAAAAATAAAATTTTCCAATTCAAAAATGACACCAGAAAAAGTTACCACATCAGGTATGCTCTTTATGATGTATAGATATAACCTTATTTTTTTAAGGTTTCGAGTTTAGCGAGTGTTTGCTTTTATATATATAATTTTCAAAACACATTATTAAGAAATATATGATCGTTATTTGAAAAAGAGAAATTATTTAGTTATTTTAAAATAAAGTGAAGTTATTCTATTATTTATTTTAGTAAAAATAAATAAGTAAATTATTTTTATTTATTAAAGAATAAAATATTTTAATGAAATATGATATTAAAGAAAGTTATTTATATGATTGTTGTAACACCCCACAAAATTAAAGCTTTTATTAAGACAACTAAAGTATTAACATCATGTATATCTTATAATACTTCATAGTTAACATGCATTAAGATTACATAATAATGCTAAACTGAAATTTCAAAACATATTTACAATATCAGATACAATTTTTAAAATATAATATTATTCCTAACAGCATCCTTCAACCTAGATGATCTCCCAAAGATCCATCTGCACACTATCTGTTCCCGTGTCAAAACACAATCATACAGATAAAAAATCAAACACAATACAACCAAAAACAAAGGGTAAGCTAACCGAATTTTAACAAATCAAAAACATTTAATTTCATGTATCATCACAATATAAGAATCTAACACACTACAAACATGACTTTACTTCCGGAAGATTCGTGCATTGAATAGACCCCGAGATATGTACCTGTTATACATCTCCACGTTGTGAATCCACACAGCCTCCACATAAATGAATCACCAATCATGTATGACAGGGTTAGTCCCCCTGAGACTTTTCTGACTAACTATGTTTCAAGCTGCAGTCACCCAGTTCAAACCTCCTTCGACTCTCACCACCTAGTAATAATCATCTATTTGATTCCTATTACTAATAGAGTCAGGATATCAATCGTTATTTATTATATCCTTAGACAATGCACTTCCTAATTAAACAAGACACGGGTGTTTTCTTTCCTTAAAACATTATGTCTACGCTTTGACCAACTTTATCAACACTTTTAACAATATCACATCACAATATAGATCTCTACTCATGCATTCATTCACTATTAAATCTCAATTTCCACTTCAATCTCAACATTTAAAGAAGTCACAAAACCATCAGTATAATTAAACTTAAATTATCAATTAATCTACTTTATTAAATACATACATTGCATTCCAAAAGAGTTAAATAATCGAAAACAAAAAGCCAAATTTTTTTTTCTTTTTTAGCTTGGGCTAGACCAATTTTGCCCGGGCGAAAATACCCTTCACATAAGCGAAAAATTTATCGCTTGGGCGAAAATAGTCTAGAGAGCAAGGTCTTTTTTTGCCTTAGCGAAAATACTATCGCTTGGGCGAAAGATTTATCACCTAGGCGAAAACACTCCAGAGAGCACACTTGCTCCAGGGGCTTTCTCGCCTGGGCGACTGTACCCTCGCTTGAGCGAAACTACTTTCTCGCCTGGGCGAAGAACGTCCCGCCTAGGCGAAAATAGTCCAAAGAGCATACTTGCTACTCGAAACCATTCTCTGGGATGTGAAAGCCTATCATAGGGCTTCTACAACTGTGCCCTGGTCTTCCCACTAGCAGACCCTCTTCCATGGCTCCTCATGACTTTGCTGTCATCCTTCTCCAGATTCTCTATCATCTTTACCTTCTCAATAAGTGCATGGAACTCTCTTATGCACAGAGGAGCAACAACCTTCTTCAACCCATGCCTCAATCCCTCTTCAAACATCCTACACTTCCAATCCTCAGAGATGGCTTGAGTGTAGAACCTGGCCAAGTATTCAAACCTGGCAGCATATGCAGTCACAGACATTCCTCATTGCTCTAACCTGAGGAATTCAGCTTCCTTGGCAAATCGTGCACTATCAGGGAAATACTTCTCCAAGAATCTCTCTCTAAAGCTTCCCCAAGTGATGGGCTCAGCTTTGGTTTCCATCATCCTCTAGGCACCAGCCCACCAGAACTCAGCTTCTCCAGACAAAAGGTAGGTGGCAAAATTCAACTTCTGATCTTCAGAGCAAGAGGTGGCTCTAAAGATCTTCTCAATATCCCTGATCCACTGATCTGCCTGGTCAAGGGTGGTGCTCCCAATGAACTTGGGAGGATTGTGCTTCAGAAAATCAGCCAATCTCAATTGTCCCTGTGGCTGACTGGAAGAAAAGGTGTCAGTTGTCCTCATGGCATCCCATTGATGCATCATCACCTGCTGATTTTGAGCCACCAATTTCTGCTGCTGGATGGTAGCAGCCATCATCTCCATCGCTCTAGCTATCTGACTCAACTCATATATAGGTGGAGGTGGAGTAGGAGGTCTAGGAGCCATTCTATAAGACACAAAAGAAAGATTTAAGATCATTCTTTATAAGGCAAGATCAACTACAAGGCTTACTAATCATCTAAAAAGTTCACACATAAGCAAACCCACAACCCGCAAGTCACCTAAGGTTCGACTTGCTCTGATACCATAAAATGTAACACCCCATAAAATTAAAGCTTCTAATAAGGCAACTAAAGTATTAACATCATGCATATCTTACAATACTTCATAGTTAACATGCATCAAGATTACATAATAATGTTAAACTGAAATTTCAAAACATATTTACAATATCATATACAAGTTTTTCAAAATATAATATTATTCCAAATAGCATCCTTCAACATAAATGATCTCCCAAAGATCCATCTGCAGCACTATCTGCTCCCGTGTAAAGACACGATCATCACAGATAGAAAATCAAACACAATACAACCAAAAGAAAAGGGTAAGCTAACCAAATTTTAACAAATCAAAAACATTCAATTTCATGTATCATCACAATATAAGAATCTAACACACTACAAACATGACTCTACTTCCGGAAGACTTGTGCATTGAATAGACCCCGAGATATGCACCTGTCATACATCTCCAAACTGTGAATCCACACAGCCCCCACACAAATGAATCATCAATCATATTTGACAAGGTTAGTCCCCCTAAGACTTTCCTGACCAGCTATATTTCAAGCTGCAGTCACCCAGTTCAGACCTCCTTCAACTCTCACCACCTAGTAATGATCATCTATTTGATTCCTATTACTAGTAGAGTCAGGATATCAATCGTTATTGATCAGATCCTTAGACAATGCACTTCCTAATTAACCAAGACACGAGTGTTTTTTTCCTGAAAACACTATGCCTAGGCTTTGACCAACTTTATCAACACTTTTAACAATATCACATCACAATATAGATCTCTATTCATGCATTCATTCACTGTTAAATCTCAATTTCCACTTCAATCTCAACATTTAAAGAAGTTACTAAACCATCAGTATAATTAAACTTAAATTATCAATTAATCTATTTTATTAAATACATACATTGCATTCCAAAAGATTTAAATAATCAAAAACAAAAAGGCAAAAAAAAATTTTTTTTAGCTTGGGCTAGACCAAGTTTGCCTGGACGAAAATACCCCTCGCATAAGCGAAAAATTTATCGCTTGGGCGAAAATAGAGAGAGGAAGGTCTTTTTTCGCCTTAGCAAAAATGCTCTCGTCTGGGCGAGAATACCTCATCTCTTGGGCGAAAGATTTATCGCCTAGGTGAAAACACTCCAGAGAGCACACTTACTCCATTGGCTTTCTTGACTGGGCGACTGTACCCTCGCTTGAGCGAAATTACTTTCTCGCCTGGGCGAGGAACGTCCCGCTTGGGCGAAAACAGTCCAAAGAGCATACTTGCTATTTGAAACCATTCTCGCCTAGGCGAGATGATGTCGCCTGAGCGAATTATGCAGAAAACATACCTTATCAGAAATTTTATGCAAGTTCTACTACTACAGGGCTACTATGATGATCTTAGTCCCTTGTTGATAGGAGTTGTTTTATCTCCTATCTTCATTGGAAGCCTTAGATTGATGGAATGGATGAAGAAGCTTGCCAAAAACAATTGTATGATGCAAATGGAGGAATCAAGTGATCAAATGAAAGCAAAGAAACACAAGAGATGTTAGGCCAACCCTTGTTAAGGAAATTCTAAGGTAGACTCCTAGAAGTGTTAACCTAAAAATAGCTTAAGAACAATTTTGTGTTAAAAAATGGACAGCAATTTAATATCATTTATAAGTTGAATTTTCATATAGCATACATACTTATTTATAATGTTTTGGGCTTACCACAATTGAAGCCAATTTTGAATTTGAAATTCAAATTTACACTTAAATTCAAAAACTCTTAATGATGGCTTGCCATGTGTTGACATGTTTTCCATGCCTAGTAAATGTTTTTTGTGAGCCAACATGGAGTTGCCAAGTGACCTTCTTCGTGCCTTTCAAGTTGTTGCATCCACGTCATCCATCACTCATGCAAAATCGACTTTAAACATGCCAAATAAGTCATAAGGGGATGCCTTTTGTTGGCATATTTTTATTTTACAAAATTTATTACATTTAAAAATAAATTCTAAAATATTTACAGGAGTAGAGGACTTCTTATTATACTCTATGTTCTTGAAAGAAATCTCTTCATGGTTGAATTTGAGCTCGAGCAACTTGTTTGAAAGCCCAAATAGGCTTAGACAAATCCAATTTTTGGTGTTGCTTCTAATGAAACCTCTAGCTCTGTGTCCTCTTTATTTTGTGACTTGGATGATTGGAGCATACTTCATCATCCCCTTCCTCTTGAAAGGAATCTGTACTTAATTTTTGTAATTTTTTATGAATAATAGCCTTATTATTGTTTTTTTATTCATGATACCCTCCTAGATCTAACACTAATCTGTAAAAGTATGAAAATTGTAAACCAGATGGCATATACACAAAAAGAATTAAGAATACAAACAAAAATTAACAATAAATAATCTTCCAAGATCAAGGTACTCCTTACCAGATGATGGACAAATATGTCTAACCCAAGAGCACTTTTATTTGCATTTTTCTATTTTTCTACCTTATGAGATAAACTAATTTGTTGGCATGCAGTTTTTCTCCAAGAAATTCCTCATAGGATAATTTTATGACAGAAGAGTTTATACCAATGTCTGGTTCTGACCCCAAACAAAGATTGCTTTTTAAGTTCATCCTCACAAAATCCATTTTCAAAGAGGAGATTTTATCAATGTCTAGTTTAGCTCCAGACAGAGGTTCCTCTTTGCTCAACTCCTCAGACAAGTTTTCTATAAGAGAGGGTTTAATGACAATGTTTGGTTCAGTTCCAAATTCAAACTCCTATTCCCTTTCTTGTTCCTTCCTCTCTTTTCTCTTTTTTTTTTTTCTTTTCTCTTTTATCTCTTTTTATCTCCACGTCTTTCTTTGTAATTTTTTTTTTGTCTAAGCTCTACCTCTTTAAGCTCATGATCTAAAAAAGTTAGACATTTTTCTATTTTTATTTGATTTTCTACTATTTCCTTTGTTTGTAATGGTTCTATACCACTTGTGAAGGTGATAAAGAACTAATCACAAACTTATTGTTCTGATAAGTGAAAATGATTTTATTGGTATGACCATGGTATAACATGTTATGATCAAATTGCCAAATTTGTCCAAATAAAATATCACAAGCTTCTAAGGACACAAGGTCACATAAAACATTTTTAGTGTAATGTCCTATAGAAAATTTGACTTTCACTTGTTGACTCAACCAAATTTCCATCTTTTATATCAAAGAAAGTTTATAAGGTTTTGGGTGAACATTTGAGTTGAGTTTCAACATTTTAACTAGTCAGGTATTACAAAAGTTGTAACTTGATCCACTATCCACAATGATAGAACAAAAGATTTGACAATTTGTATGAAAAATATTTTCTCTGTAGGCAATACCTAACATTAAAGCTTCTCATCAAAAGAAGTTCTCCAGAACAAGGATATGCATATTATATTTTTTATTTAATGAGCTAATATACTTAATACTTCCCCACAAAAGTTAATCCTCTCGCCACACAGATCGACATCACAAGAGGTCATATATCATATAGATATCATCGTATATGTGTGTGTGTAAGTACATATATACCAACAATGTTTTCACGTGTATCATACTCATCATATATATATATCACTATGCATATCATACATTAATCATATATATCAAACATATACAATTAATCACATCAATTTATATATACTCATTATTATCAATATATATATATATGGCTACATGTACAAAGTCAACATTATGTAACAATTCAATACCTCCATTTGTTACTTGAATGAGTTTCTCTCACTTAAGTGACCTTTGTCGTCATAATTAAGAATATGCCTTCTCACTTAGCGATACTACATTGTCTAAGCAAGATGTTTCCTGAGAACAAAATTAAATGTCTTTTCCTTTGCTTAACCACCATTCTCCGTGCTTGACAATTCATCTTTCGAGTGTTCTCCCAAAGCTTGATCCCAATGCTTGAGTGATACATATGTTGGACTACTTCCAACAAGTTGTAGAGTTGAGCCAATTGTTCCACAAATACTTGAGTGACCAACCATCAATTGAGTGTCCTAATATATTTGCATGATTTCTCCAAGATTCTATAACTCATGCACATCCTTGCCAACCTCTCTTGAGTGACCATCATATTGCTAAGTGGTATATCTTTAGATGAGAGAAACTTTAATTCGTCTCTCTCTCACAAACTACAAGATCTCGCCTAAGCTAAACACTTCATATCTTAAGCATCCTCATTGTCGCTCAAGTGAATGATATTGCTTAAGTGTCGCTTGAGTTGTTAGATATCACTTGAGTGATATCCAACTTGAGAGCTCCAATTTTCCAGAAAATAAAGAAGTTTACAATGTAATATACTTACCAACACACATTTAATCCTCCAAAGACATCCACATACCTATTATCATGCTTTGAACAATACTAATATTGATTAGATGTAAATGTTAAATCTATGTACTTAGATGTAATGTGCCTACTAACTAAAGTTTTCTCTAACACTTTAAAAAATTCAATAATATTCCAGGTGAGTTCTTAGATATCAAACCATATATAATAATAACATTCCTTCTTAATCTGCTATGCAAAGAGGAAAGAAAAAGAACATATTCTAAGTGTAGGTAGTGATTTACTCTCCCAAAGACTCAATTCTAATATATTAATTGTATTTCTTATCTAATTTTCTGCTTAAGTGTATAATATGACACATTTGGAAAAAAATTTAAAATTTTAAAATATAAAATTATAAATAAAATAAATAATAAACATTCGTTTCTATTATAAACTTTCTATTCTTTGTTTACTACTTCAATTTAATATTCGAATGGTCTTTGATTTTCTTTATTTTCTAGATTTTATCATATTTTTATATAAATAATGTATTATATATTAAATTAATTATAAACTTATAAATAATTGTTTGAAACTAGATTTGTGAAGAGCATAGTTCAATATGTCACCGTGTAAGAAATGGGAATTTCATTTTGAACTGTACCTATTATTATGCAAAAAAGTAAATATTTATTTCATTTGATCAACTAATTTAGTTTTAGAGTTTAAAAATAATATTATTATTTTATTGAATGTAATGTATTAAAAAGTATTTGGGCTTTAGTTACAATATATAATACTGTTTTAAATTTATTAATGTGACGTTGACTAGTTTATTTTATCAAACAATATTGATTTCGCAGTTTCAAAATAATGATTATATTATTTATAAAATATATTTTGGCTTTAATATATGTACAATAAAATTTAAAATTCATTAAAGAAAAGTTGACTACAAGAAAAAAAACTAGCAAAGATGAGAACTCATAACAAAATCACCCTAATTAAAAATGAAATTAATGAGATGTAGACCACCAAAAACAACTATCAATGGCCACAACTCATAACCTCCCAAATTACATGTAAAGATTAAATGAATATTTGAGCTGGAAACTACGTTAGAGGTGAGTAAATCTTTGTTTTATTTTAATCTTTTAACCTTTCAAGCATTCTCACAATAATTTATAGAATCAGAAAATATAAAATAATTTTCTAAAATTGAAATCGTTGTTATTTTAATTTCCTATACATACAACTCATTATTATTCCAGTTCTTAAACTTTTGGTCTCTTATAAAACTGTCCTAACTAACAAATTTTGATTTTAAAGATTTATTTAATACTCTTTTAAAATTCCAAAACTGTTACTACAAGGTCTTACAAACTCATTAAACGTGGGTTTACTTATATTTTCACATGATTTTCTCTTTTACCTTAGACCGCATAAGAGTTCATTCTTTGACTTGAAATAAGTTGAATTAAGAACAAATTTCATTCGTTGAAACAAAAAAGGGTCGTTGGATTCTGACAATTATGTTGGTTTGATATTTATAATTCCTTTCATAACATTTAGTTACATTAATTTTAATAAATTTGTATAAAATGTAATTTTAAATAATATAATAATTAAATATTATATTATCTTAATGATTATGTTTAACAAATTTCACATCATTTAATTTTTATAAAAATGTTATCTAATAATAAAAATGCACCTATTTTTAAAGAATTTTCTAATTATACCCAATTGTGTATATATGAACTAATTGATAAGAATATTGAATTCAAGATGTATTAAATTTCATTTTATAAACAGTTACTAAAGAGATAATTTGACTTAGTTTACCCTAATATAAAAGGATATTAATTCATATATATATATATATATATATATATATATATATATATAAGCCAACATGCCTCCATAATCTTTCTTGTTCAATAACCCATCAAAGCTCCAATTGCTCTGTCTTAAGAGTTACACCAACATGTGTAATAAGATGCGTAGAGAGGGAAAAGAGGACAAGCCAAAGATACAGCGTGAGTGTCACTTACTAAGGGCTATTTCTATTTAGATAATCAATTTAATTTCTTATGTCTTTTTTGTTCATCCATATAAATCAGTTTTTTATTGATAAAAAATATGCTAAATATTGCTTTCTAATTAGCAAAATCAATGAAGGTATTGAGGACCAAAAGATTGTCAATGTTGGCTTTATGTTTTGGAGTAACGCTATTCATCTTTTTTCTCCAGATTATTGTCATAGGAGGTAATCTACAAATCCTACATTACTTTGATTTTTTTTTTTTTTTTTTTTTTTTTTGTCTTATACCCCAATATTAGTGGACAAATCCTACTTTACATTGCATTCATTACATACCAAGTTTATTGTACAAGAGAAAACTTTTTTTTCTTCTTCTTCTTTTGGAATAGTCCATTAAGTATTTGTATTAAGATAGATAAAAACAATAGAAGATGTTAACTACTTACTTTTGCTGCTGTAAAAAAAAAATCTACCTTCTTTTACTTGTTTTAATTAAGTATATATATATATATATATATATATATATATATATATATATATATATATATAGATTATGATGCAAATACCGTCCAATTTTATTATACTTTTCTCAATAATAATAATAATAATAATAATAAAGACATATTATTAAGTTTAATAATATATATTTAGTGTGCTAGTTGAGTGCTAGTTGTAAATATAATTTTATTTAGTTTTACTTTCTGAAAAAATAATTACAAGTTTTAGATTTCCGACATTTTATAGTAATTTTTAATTATTATTTTTAACCATGATTATTTTAGTATAAAAAAATTTGCTTAAAATAATAAAAAATATTTTAAAAATTAAGATAATTAGATTATTCTAATGTGTATAACTCAATTCCATTAGTTTATATAAATAAAATATTTACATCTAATTCAATTTTATAACTTTTTTTCAATATATTATGATTTGCAATTTTTTTATATTATTTTGTTAAATGATCGTTACTTTTTTCACAAATACTACTAAAATAATGTAAGGAGTGACAATATAATTTAATATTACTAGTGTTTGTTTATAAATTAATATAAATATATAAACATGACATTAATATATATATATATATATATATATATATATAGGATATGAGAATTTAAAATTTACTATTATATATACATAAAATAAATTCAGTCAAGACTGAAAAGAAAACTATATTATAAACAAATTAGAAATCATTCAATAAAGGTAAGTAAACTATTATTATATTATAATATAATAATAATTGTAATAATAATTCAATTTTTTTCTACACAGACATAAATAAATGGATAATGAAATTAAGGACCAAGCTATCAATTTCTCCATCGGGCCCAGACGGGAATGTAAATGGTAGTGCTCTAATCACTTGTGACTACTCTCATGAGGATTATGATCTTTGCACAATCAACGGCTCAACGCTATTTGATCCAGCATCCTCAACAATCTTTGCCATGGGTCCTCACACACACGATAAATCCCCAGCACCTTTTAAATTCCGTCCTTACCCTCTTAAAAGTGACAAAAGGGCAATGTCCTCCGTGAAAGAACTCAATCTCATTGCAGCCCAACCCAAGCTATCATGCGGTGTCACACACCATAGCCCAGCCCTTGTATTCAGTGCGGCCGGGTACACAGGAAACTATTACCATGAAATGAACGAGAACTTCATCCCACTCTTCATCACCATCGATTCACTATTCCCTAATCGAGATGTAACCCTTGTGGTCACAGATGGTAAGATGTGGTGGTTCCAAAAGTACGCGGAATTATTATCTGCGCTGAGTCCCCACCGTTCGATCATCAACGCAGACAACCTATCAACGGCCCATTGTTTCCCATCAGCCACCTTAGGGTTGATGAAGCATGGATCCATGATCATAGACCCAAAATTGTTACCGTACAATAAAACCCTTCTAGATTTTTGTGATTTCCTAGGCAAAGTATACACCAAATTAGGTACCCCATTTATGTACCCAAAGGAAAATGGGAAGCCCCATTTGACATTGATCAGTAGAGGGTGTGGGAGCCGGGTGATTTTGAACCAAGAAGATGTGATCAAGTTGGGTGAGGAAATAGGGTTTAATGTGCATGTATTTGAGGCATCAGGAAGCACTCCTATGGCCAAAATATATGGGGTGGTTCATTGTAGTGATGTGTTGTTGGGGGTGCATGGAGCAGGGTTAACAAACTTCTTGTTGTTGAGGCCAGGCTCAGTGTTGGTCCAAGTGGTGCCAATTGGGCTTGGTTGGGCTTCAAGAACTTACTATGAGAAACCAACCAAATTTTTGCGGGTGGAATACTTGGAGCACAAGATTGAGCTTAATGAAAGCAGCTTGTTAGAGAAATATGGTGCTAATAGCTTGGTGATCAGGGACCCACCAGCTTTTCAAAGAAGGTCCCAGAAAAGGGTTCATTGGACTGAGCAAAATGTTACCATTGATATAGCAAGATTTAGAAACTGTTTGATGAAAGCTCATGAGAAGGCCAAAGAGTTTATGAGCAAAGTTAATTAGATAGATAGCTACGTAGCTACACATATTTGAGTTAAGAGACACATAACTTTCTCTTCTTCTTTTTTTTTTCATTACTTTGCATAAATAACAATTTCATCGCATTTATGTATGTTCTCTTAGGGCTATAACGATCACATTTTAATTTATAAATTAGTTCCTTCAATTCATATTTTTAATAATTTTTGTGTAGTTTCACGACATTGGCTTCTTCGTGTTGATGTGATATTAATATATAACATAACACTAAATAATTTAGTGAGACGATTGATAATCACATGGATATAATGTGACAACAAATTGTTAAATTGTTAAAAACAAGGCAAGAATACCAATTAAAACGCTAAAAAAAACTTAATTTAAAATTTTACAAATATATAATATTATTCTATATTTTCGTTTTTTTAATTAATGAAATACAAATTCATTAATTTATTAATTAATAGTTTTAATTATATTTGTAATTAAACACAAACTTAAAGGTTAAAATTATACATAAAATAGAAATATAGTATAATTTTTTTCAATTTTAATTTATTTGCTATATATTATTTGAATAAAATTAAATGAATAATTTAATATAATTTGATTAAAATTTATACGTAAAATAAAGTTTAATGAAATTTATAACAAAATCTCAGATTTCTCTAAATTCGACAAACGACTCGGAAATTATTTATAGCCTTAAGTCATTTTTATTTTTTACAAACAAAAAGTAATAAAATATGAATAAACAACTGAAACAATTTTTTTCATCTTTTATAACAATAATAATAATAATAATAATAATAATAATAATAATAATAATAGTAATAATAATAATAATAATAATAATAATAATAATAATAATAATAATAATAATAATAATAATAATAATAATAATAATAATAATAATAATAATAATAATAATAATAATTGGTGTCCTGAAAATCTGGGACCTATCTTTATCATTTTTAAAGATTGAAACTTCGTCGAAATTGAAGAGGGTTTTTATTTTTGTTTTGCTTTGTATAGGATATGAGATTTGAATAAAGAAAAATAAAATAAATTTCAAAAACTTATTATAGGTAAAAAAAATGTCTAAAAAATTTAATTAAAAATTAAGAGAACAAATTTTAAATGATTTATGAGAAAGAATAATTAAGAAATTATGCAAGGTTGAATATAATTTGGTTTAAAAATAGAAATTTTTGGGATGTTTATTGTTGTTGGTAAATAAAAAATTTGAAATGACTCTTGAAAACGCAGTTGAAAATGTTAAATAAAAAAATAGATAAAAGTAAAAGAAAAATATTTTACGGTAAAAAACTTTATTAAAAATTGAAATGCTTTATTTTTAATTTGTGTGAGAGAGGGAGCTAAATTAAAAAAAAAAAGTATGTAAAGGGACAGTCATTTACTTTTTAATAAATTTGTATGAAAGTGAAGTTATAATTACTGATTGATTTCAAATTAAAATAAAAAATATTATAAAAATGATTGAATTCAAATTTTAAAAAGATAATAAAAAATATAGAAAATGAAATGAAATATTGTATACATATTTTAAACAAATTAGTTATAATAGAAAAATAAATTATAAATTATTTAATTTTTATATTTTTATAATAAACTTAAATTGGAAAGAATAAATCATAATCATTTTGTAACTGTATTTTTATAATAAAATTGAAATTGAAAGAAAAATTATAATATTGACATTTGAATTAAATTTGGTATTTTTTATTAAAAAAATATTTAAATAAGTAATAGCAAAAATGAAATAAAACTGTTGGGATATTTTTTAAAAATAAATATTAATTAAATTTTTTAAAAATTTCAAATAAAAGTTAATTTATTCATTGTTAATGATAAAAGAAAATAAGTGGATAAACATATTATTTGCCTTAATAAATAGCAAGTGTATAAATTATAATTAATTTAAAATATAAATTATAAAATAAATGATAATTGAAATGAAAAATGATGTAAATAAAAAATGTTGAAAATAGAAAACAAGTAAGTAAAAAAAAATGTCTCAACTATAATGAATGGATGAATGGTGTTGGTTAAGGAATTAAAATAGACAATGTGCTACTTGAGTTTTTTATTTTTTTCATAAATAGTGCTCGTAGGAAAAAAAAATTGAGTTACAATGGTTTCATCAAAATGGAAAGTACTCTATAATAATGTTTTGAAAATTTTATACAACTTTCTACTTAAGCCAACATACAAAACATATATTAGAGGTGCTAATAATACATTATTCTACTTAATATGAAAGTTGTTTTCAAGATCATTATTTTTATTGGAAATGATTATCCCTACCAGAGATATACTACACTATGTAAATGTTCATAACATTATAAACCTAATAACAATTTTATACTAGTAGTTTCAATTTTACTGCCAATGAAGTATGTTAATAAATATATAATAATAGTGTCTTATTTTTTCATTTTCACTTACATATAAAAAAAGTTTGTAAGGTATTTGAATCACGAATTTTAATTATTCTTTTGTTAGAAATATTTGTAGATTAAGTCGGTTGAATCATCTTGATATAAACTAATCAAAAATCTATTTGAGAAAGAGGAAAGAGATATGCTACATATGACTCACTACATTTATGGGACCATGTGGATATTCTAAGCCAAGCTTCTCCAAGAACAAATTATAACATTATAAAGATTTTTGTGAGATATTGCAAAGACCCATAAGAAAAGGGAGCAATATCAATTCAAACACTTCATCCTTCAAAAGTATTTTTCCCAATTATAATGAGCAAAAGAGAGCATTGTTAGGTTCCATATAAATGGGTTAAAACATATATCATTCCATTATATGAAAGGCTTATTTAGTAAAAAAAAAGTGGCATAACTTCAAAGTGACTAGAGTTCTTAGTGTTGTATGAATTTTGAGTTCATACCATCCTTCTCAAACATTTTCTTCATATAGAGGAGAGTGATTACAAGTTATATTTACTAATCTAGATAATTTTTGGATTTCTTAATCAATGTTATTGTTTGAGAAGTAGGGTATGGTAAAAACAAATCATAAACCTTAAGTAACTCTCAAAATTATTGAAATAAATGTCTTTTCTTCATTCCAAATGTCCTTTGGTCATATAATCTTGAATGTTTTAACTCATTTCTAAAATCAAACAATGTTTCATCTCATTCTGCTCATTGATGCTAAAGGACTATGTGTTTGAACTAAAAGTAAAGTCTTTAAAGATCTCAACTTGAATTACTCCATTCATTTTCATACCATAGAAACATTTCACTTATAGTTATAATATTGTTTAGAAGAAGATGGCTATGAATACCCAACTGATCCCAAAAATATGTAAGCCATATGTATTTTTTTTATCTCTCTCTTCCTTAAAAGGAACTTTGGTTATGTTTAAGATCAATTAAACAACTTAATTTACTTTTTATGTGAACAAAAATAATGAAAACTCATTATTCAAATACATTACCAAAACATTTTAAATATTGTTGATTTATACTTTTGTGATAATTCCTTATAAAAATTTGAAAGACAATAATAAAGTATACCTTACCATGGTTTGAAACAACATAAAGTTATATTTACCTTCTCAATTAGATTAGTAACATCTTGATCAATAAGCATGTTCTTAACTCTACCTTCACTAATATAATTACAAATTTATATTCAAATTTCATCAGGATCTCAACCTGTTTAATGTTGTGCATACTAAAACGTATGATAATACTCTTTATGCATAAAATAATACTTGCTTGTTTTATAACAATTAAAATATAACTAGAAAATAATTACATAATTTGGGTCTTAAAACCTTAAGAGAAGTTAGAAAAAGTCAAATAATATTAAAAAATTTCACTTGCTTGTAAAACCCAGTCAAACACCTTATCAAATCAAATACATCCAAGTATTATATGACACGCAAAAAGTTTAGACAAATTAAAAATCTATATTGTTTGTAGTTAATACATATACTTTTAGAATTTTTAATTAATAATTAAATCATAAAGAAATTAGGGATACACAAAAAAGATATGGATTTAGTTTGTAAGAAAATAAAAATATTGAATAAAGAGAAAATTACATAATGAACTAATTAGAAATTTAAAACCATAAGAAATCTTGATAGTTTGTGAAAGAAACTATTTGATGATATGATTGTAATGCACTTTATCATACTAAACCAAGAAAATCAGTAAAAAGTAATATAATGTGTGAGAAAAGAAAATTCATTGACTAAATTATGGATGGATTTGGAAAAAAATTTTACACACTTCACAATACAAAGTAACAAATAAAATATGGTTTTACCTAAAACAATTTTGGTTCAAATGATATCATCTCCTTTGATCCAAAAGGAATCTACTTTTAATATTTCTTGAATGAACAACCTACAAAAAAATTGAATACAATCATGGACCGTACATGTTTAAAAAGAAGAATTACAAATTATAAAATAAAAAATGGAACAAATAATTTGACCGATTTAAAAAAGCCATACCATGTTTTGTTCAAGGAAAGACAATTTACAAAATAAGAGTGTGTCCTTCTCGATTGGAAAATCAGTGAGGGAAACACTGAAACATGAGTCAGAATTGGGTATTCTTTCTTCTACTTAGCGTGAGATTAGACTCACATTTTTTGTATGACAAAAGTAAAATTCAAATCATGAGTATTGACTTTGTAATAAAGATAACACAGGTTTCCCTAAAAGAAAAAAACAAAACTCTAGAAGTGAGTGAAAGCAAAAGCTGAGAAAAAAAAAAAAGATTTAGGAATGACTCTAGTATGAAGCGTGAAGACAAGAAAATGTTATAGGCATGATCTTCGCAATGAAAGGAGACATCAGAATTTATAGGAAACTAAGTGTGAGGAAGGATTGAGAGCGCCCACTTGACAAGGTTGATAAAGTAGGGTTTACAAGTTTGCATGGGCACTTTTGGAATAGAAAAAAATAGAATTAATATTTTTCCCAAGTTAAAATTAATTTATGTATAAGTTAAAAAAATAAGAGTTTTAAAAATATTATTAAGACCTAATTTATACAAATTAATTATAAGTTAATTTTTAATTATGAAAATAGTTATTTCATTAGCTTAGAAATTGAGTGTTACCTTGTTTGTTAAACAAAGCACTCTACCTCACATGATCTATTTAAAATTTATCATCTTACACATGAAACATATTCATGTTTGTACTTTTTTGTTAACAACACTTACACTGTGTTTGTTTGAACCAATTTGTGTACATGTATTGTTCAAGAGGATGGATTGTTGTGGATGAAGTCTGTTTGGTTTTGAGAAGATTTGCAGGATTGGATCCTCGCTCATGTGAAGAGATTTAAAGGGATGAAATGGGAAAATTATGAAACAGTCCTTGTAAGTGAGTTGGAAATTACCAAAAAACTCTTTTCTACAAGGGTTAATTGGTAATTTGACAAATATATCAATTAAAAAAATAAAAAAATCTATAACATTTATCAAATCATTTCCAATTTTTTACAAACATTCCTTTCAAATCCCTTCAAATCTTACCATTTATCCCTTAATCTAAACAACCTTATCATCCACACACAATACACTCAAATTCATTCACATTCATTCCCTCAAATTCACTCCTCCAACCAAACAAAGCCTTAATCAAAATTAATAATGGGTTGTTGGACTTTTCTTTAACATAATTATTATCATCATCACCATTATTATTAATATCATTATCATTATTTTTTTTTATCTTATCATCATTATTTATTATTATTATTATTATTATTATTATTATTATCATTATTATTATTAATATTACTATTTTCATCATCATTGTCATCCTTCTTCTCCTCATCATCCTTATCAACATTATCATCACCCTCATCATTATTATTATCATTATCGTTATCAATCATTGTTATCATCATTCTCCTTGTACCATAATCATAAGAAACCCCTCAATGCTCACTCAGTTGTAATTAAGAATGTTGATTATCCACTTCTTTCCCTTAGCAAGCCAAGTACAAGATATGGTTTATAGCTGGGTTATTAAAGTTATGATTAAGTATTTGATAAAAATGATTAACATCAATCTTTTGATTAGAAATATGATAATTATGGGCCTTGATAACAGTAAAAAAAATATAATAAATTATAAAATTGTTATTTGAATTAAAATTTTTATTTTTAGTTTGTTAAAAAAATATCTAAATAATTAATGGAAAAAATAAAATAAAATTTTAATAAAGATAAAATTTGATTTTTGATAAAGATAAATTTTGATTTTTGATAAAGATAGATTTTGGTTTTTGATAGAGATAAAATTTAATATCTTATTAAAGATATCATTTGATTTGTTATAAAAATAAAATTTGATTTTCGATAAAAATGTAATTGATTTTTTTATAAAGATAAAATTTGAGTTTTGATAAAGATAAAATTTATGTTTCATTTCACACAAAGTATTTCATGCACTGTTAACTAAACTATTTAGTGAATATATAATTGTCATTTATTTTCCTCTATGTTCAACGTGTGTTGCATCATTTGAATAATTAACAATTTTTAAGTAATAAACATAATATTTAAAAACAATTCACAAATAAATTAAATTTTATTTAAAATTTTTAAACCATTTAATTAATATTTATTTACAAAAATACTTCAATAGTTTTATTTTATTTTTACTATTAATTATTTAAATATATTTTTAACAAATGAAAAATATAAATTTTAATTCAAATAACAATTTTATAATTTATTATAATTTTTTCTTCCAATATAAATTTTAATACAAAAATACAGCTAGTAAATTATTATAATAAAAAAATCACAAAATCGTAAAAAAGAAATAAAAAAATAATAATAATCATAATTAATGTAAAAATAAAAAATAAAAATAAAAGAATGTTATTAAACAATAGAAAATATAAAAAAGAAAAAAAAGTATTATTTCAAGAATTAAATAATAAAGAGGTCTATAGAAAGAAATATAAAATAAAGAAGTGTTAGTGAAGTAAAAAAGTCAACAAAAAAATATTATTTCAATGTAAAAAAAGCAAAAATAAAACAAAAACAAAAGAGTACTATTTCAAACATTAAAGAATAAAGAGTACTATTGAGGGAAATAAAAAATAAAGAATACTAATTTATCATTTAATAATTTTTTTATAAATTTAGCTTATAAAATATTTTAGACAAAAAAACTAATTAATTTAGTATGAATTTTTTCATTCTAAGTTTAAACTTTTGTTATAATTACTTTGTAAACTTTAAGGATAATGATGAAATCTAATGTACCATATTTTAGCGTAACTTGTAGCAATTCTGATTTTCTTAAGCGTAACTTGTAACAATCCTGATTTTCTTAATTAGATGAAGACCATAACCAATGCAATATTAAGAAATCGACAATTATTTGAGGAGCAATGAGTTTTTTTTTTTTTTTTTTTTTTTTTCATTCGCACTATTTCTAAAACAAAGTTACTAAACAAAAATTATACAAATAACATATTTTTTACTTTAATTTTTGAAATAGCACCATTCATTACATGGTAAATAAAAAATTTGAAATGATTTTAGAAAATGTACTTGGAAATGTTAAGTAAAAAATATAGATAGTATAATTTAGATTTTTTTTTCCTTCATTAGCACCAATTTTTTTAAAAAAATAAAAAATTAACCAAGTGTTATACTTTCCACTTTAATTCCTTAACTACACCATTCATTAAGGTATTATTTACTTTTTTTAAATTTTTAACATTTTTTATTAACATCATCTTTCATTTTAATTATTATTTATTTTTTAATTTTACATTTTAAAATTATGATTTATACACTTATTTTTTTATTAAACCAAATAATATATTTATTCACTTTTATCATTACCTACATATCAATAATGAATAAATTAACTTTTATTTAAAATTTTTAAAGAATTTTATTTATTGTACTTTATATAGTGAGAATTCAGTTTCAGGATAATCGAATTGTCATTTATTTTTTGTTTCTGATACGAAACCTACCAAATTATGAGGATAATTTTTTTTTTTTTATGGTATTGGAGCATAGCAGATGAAGATCCTTAGACGAGTGATTGAAATTTTGTGTCTTGAAAACCTTCAAGACCTGTCTTTTGGGTTTCTAGAGATTGAAACTTCATCAGAAATTGAATTTCACAATGGGTAGACTTCAGGAGGGGTTTTTATTTTTGTTTTGCTTTGTATAGGATATAAGGTTTGAATAAAGAAAAATAAAATAAATTTCAAAAACTTATTATAGGTAAAAAATGTCTAAAAAATGTAATTAAAAATTAAGAGAACAAATTTTAAATGATTTATGAGAGAGAATAATTAAGAAATTATGCAAGGTTGAATATAATTTGGTTTAAAAATAGAACGTTTTGTGGATGTTTATTGTTGTTGGTAAATAAAAAATTTGAAATAACTTTTGAAAACGCAGTTGAAAATGTTAAATAAAAATCTAACTGTAATTTATAGTTTTAAAATAGATAAAGGTAAAAGAAAAATATTTTACGGTGAAAAACTTTATTAAAAATAGAATTAAAACTTCAAATGGTTTACTTTTAATTTGTGTGAGAGAGGGAGGGGAAAAAAAGTATCTAAAGGAAAGTCATTTATTTTTTAATAAATTTGTATGAAAGTGAAGTTATAACTATTGATTGTATTCAAATTAAAATGAAAAAAAAATATTATAAGAATGATTGAATTAAAATTTAAAAAGATAATAAAAAATATAGAAAATGAAATGAAATATTTTATACATATTTTAAACTAATTAGTTATAATAGAAAATAAATTATAAATTATTTAATTTTTATATTTTTATAATAAATTTAAATTGGAAAGAATAAATCATAATCATTTTGTAACTGTATTTTTATAATAAAAATTAAATTGAAAGAAAAATTAAAATATTGACATTTGAATTAAATTTGGTATTTTTTATTAAAAAATATTTAATAAAATTGTTAAGATATTTTATTTAAAATAAATATTAATTAAATTCTTTTAATTTTTAAATTTGGTATTTTTTATTAAAAAATATTTAATAAAATTGTTGAGATATTTTATTTAAAATAAATATTAATTAAATTCTTTTAATTTTTAAATAAAAGTTAATTTATTCATTGTTAATGATAAATAAAATAAATGAATAAATATATGATTTGCTTTAATAAATAGCAAGGGTATAAATTAGAATTTTAAAATATAAATTATAAAATAAATGATAATTGAAATGAAAGATGATATAAATAAAAAATGCTGAAAAAAAAAGAAAATAAGTAAAAAAAAATGTCTCAACTATAATGAATGGTGTTGGTTAAGGAATTAAAATAGACAGTGTGCTACTTGATTGTTTTCTTTTTTTAATAAATAGTGCTCGTAGGAAAAAAATTGAGTTAGGATGGTTTAATTAAAATGGAAAGTACTTGAAAATTTCACACAACTTTCTACTTAAGCCAACGTACAAAACATATTAGAGATGCTAATCATACATTATTATACTTAATATGAAATTTATTTTCAAGATCATTATTTTTATTGGAAATGATTATCCCTACTAGAAATACGCTACACTATGTAAATGTTCGTAATATTATAACCTAATAACAATCTAATAATAATTTTATACTAGTAGTTTCAATTTTACTGCCAATGGAGTATGTTAATAGATGTATAATATAATGTCTCATTTTTTCATTTTCCCTTACATATAAAAAAAGTTCGTAAGGTATTTGAATCATGAATTTTAATTATTCTTTTGTTAGAAATATTTGTAGATTAAGTTGGTTGAATCATCTTGATATTAAACTAATCAACAATCCATCTAAGAAAGAGGAAAGAGATATGCTACATATGACTCACTACATTTATGGGACCAGGTGGATATTCTGAGCCAAGCTTCTCCAAGAACAAATTATAACATTTTAAATAATTTTGTGAGATATTGCAAAGACCCATAAGAAAAGGGAGCAATATCAATTCAAACACTTCATCCTTCAAAAGTATTTTTCCCAATTATAATGAGCAAAAGAGAGCATTGTTAGGTTCCATATAAATGGGTTAAAACATATATCATTCCATTATATGAAAGGCTTATTTAGTAAAAAAAGTGGCATAACTTCAAAGTGACTAGAGTTCTTAGTGTTGTATGAATTTTGAGTTCATACCATCCTTCTCAACCATTTTCTTCATATAGAGGAGTGATTACAAGTTATATTTACTAATCTAGATAATTTTTGGATTTCTTAATCAATGTTATTGTTTGAGAAGTAGGGTATGGTAAAAAAAATCATAAACCTTAAGTAACTCTCAAAATCATTGAAGTAAATGTCTTTTCTTCATTCCAAATGTTCTTTCGTCATATAATCTTGAATGTTTTAACTCATTTCTAAAATCAAACAATGTTTCATCTCATTCTACTCCTTGATGCTAAAGGACTATGTGTTTGAACTAAAAGTAAAGTCTTTGAAGATCTCAACTTGAATTACTCCATTCATTTTCATATTATAGAAACATGTCACTTTAGTTATAATATTGTTTAGAAAAAGATGGCTATGAATACCCAACTGATCCCAAAAATATGTAAGCCATATGTATTTTTTTTATCTCTCTCTTCCTTAAAAGGAACTTTGGTTATGTTTAAGATCAATTAAACAACTTAATTTACTTTTTATGTGAACAAAAGTAATGAAAACTCATTATTCAAATACATTACCAAAACATTTTAAATGTTTATAAGAAAAATTAGTAAGACACTAGTATTATAACTTTATCAATATCCCCTAGTGAAATTAAACTATTTGTACAAAATATTGTTGATTTATACTTTTGTGATAATTCCTTATAAAATTTGAAAGACAATAATAAAGTATATCTTACCATGGTTTGAAACAATGTAAAATTATATTTACCTTCTCAATTAGATCAATAACTTCTTGATCAATAAACATGTTCTCAACTTTACCTTCACTAACGTAATGGCAAATTTATATTCAAATTTCATCACGATCTCAACCTGTTTAATGATGTGCATACTAAAACATATGAGAATACCTTTTATGCATAAAATAATACTTGTTTGTTTTATAATAATTAAAATATAACTAGAAAGTAATTATTGGGTCTTACAACCTTAAGAAAAGTTGGAAAAAGTCAAATAATATTAAAAATTTTCACATGTTTGTAAAACCCAGTCAAACACCTTATCAAATCAAATTCTTCCAAGTATTAGATGAGAGGAAAAATGTTTAAATTAAAAATCTATATTGTTTGTAGTTAATACATATATTTTTTGAATTTTTAATTAATAATTAAATCATAAAGAAATTAGGGATACACAAAAAATAGAGATTTAGTTTGTAAGAAAATAAAAATATTGAATAAAGAGAAAATTACATAATGAACTAATTAGAAATTTAAAACTATAAGAAATCTTGATAGTTTATGAAAGAAACTATTTGATAATATGATTGTAATGCACTTTATCATACTAAACCAAGAAAACCAGTAAAAAGTAATATAATGTGTGAGAAAAGAAAATTCGTTGACTAAATTATGGGTGGGTTTGGAAAACGTTATACACACTTCACAATACAAAGTAACAAATAAAATATGGTTTTACCTAAAACAAGTTTGGTTCAAATGATATCATCTTCTTTGATCTAAAAGGAATCTCCTTTTAATATTTCTTGAATGAACAACCTACAAAAAAATTGAATATAATCATGGATCATACATGTTTAAAAAGTAGAACTAAAAATTATAAAATAAAAAATGGAACAAATAATTTGACCGATTTAAAAAAGTCATACAATGTTTTGTTCAAGGAAAAACAATTTACAGAATAAGAGTGTGTCCTTCTCGAAGGGAAAATTAGTGAGGGAAACACCGGAGATATTAAATAAGAATGAAACATGAGTCAGAATTGGGTATTCTTTCTTCTACTTAGCATGAGACTAGACTCACATTTTTGGCATGACAAAAGTAAAATTCAGATCATGAGTATTGACTCCATAATAAAGATAAGGCAGGTTCTCTAAAAGAAAAAAAAAAAACCTCTAGCAATGAGTGAAAGCAAATGCTAAGAAAAAAAAAGATTTAGGAATGACTCTAGTATGAAGGGTGAAGACAAGAAAATGTTATGGGCATGATCTTTGCAATAAAGGAGGTATCAGAATTTATAGGAAACTAACTGTGAGGGAAGGATTAAGAGCGCCGACTTGACAAGGTTGATAAAGTAGGGTTTGCAAGTTTGTCTGGGCACTTTTGGAATAAAAAAAATAGAATTAATATTTTCCTAAGTTAAAATTAATTTATGTATAAGTTAAAAAAATAAGAGTTTTAAAAATATTATTAAGACCCAATTTATACAAATTAATTATAAGTTAATTTTTAATTATGAAAATAGTTATTTCATTAGCTTAGAAATTGAATGTTATCTCGTTTGTTAAACAAAGTACTCTACCTCACATGATTTATTTAAAAGTTATCATCTTACACATGAAACATATTCATGTTTGTACTTTTTTGTTAACAACACTTAATCAAAATTAATAATGGAATGTTAGACTTTGCTTTAACATATTTTTTATTATCATCATCATCATCATCATCATCATTATTATTATTATTATTATTAATATCATTATTATTTTCATTTATCTTATCATCATTATTTATTGTTATTAATATTACTATTATTATCATTATTGTCATTATGATGGTTATCATCATCATCATCAACATGGTCATAATTTCTTCATCATTGTCATCCTTCTTCTCCTCATCATGGTTATCAACACCATCATCATTGTCACCCTCATCATTATCATTATTCTTATCATTGTTATCATCATTCTCCTTGTACCATAATCATAAGAAATCCCTCAATGCTCATTTAGTTGTATTGATTATCCACTTCTTTCCCTTAGCAAGCCAAGTACAAGATATGATTTATAGCTAGGTTATTAAAGTTATGATTAAGTATTTGATCAAAATAATTAATATTAATCTTTTGATTAGAAATATGATAATTATGGGCCTTAATAACAGTAATAAAAAATTATAATAAATTATAAAATTGTTATTTGAATTAAATTTTTTATTTTTAGTTTGTTAAAAAAATATGTAAATAATTAATGTCAAAAATCAAATAAAATTTTTATAAAGATAAAATTTGATTTTTTATAAAGATAAATTTTGATTTTTGATAAAGATAGATTTTGGTTTTTGATAGAGATAAAATTTGATATTTTATTAAAGATATCATTTGATTTTTTATAAAGATAAAATTTGATTCTCCATAAAGATGTAATTGATTTTTTGATAAAGATAAAATTTATGTTTCATTTCAGACAAAGTGTTTCATGTACCATTAACTAAACTATTTAGTAAATATAAATTGTCATTTATTTTTCCTCTCTATGTTCAACATGTATTGCATCATTTCAATAATTAACAATTTTTAAATAATAAACATAGCATTTAAAAGCAATTCACAAATAATTTAATTTTTATTTAAAATTTTTAAACCATTTAATTAATATTTATTTACAAAAATGCTTTAGTAATTTTATTTTTGCTATTAATTATTTATATATATTTTTAACAAATGAAAAAATACAAATTTTAATTCAAATAACAATTTTATAATTTATTATAATTTATCTTTCAATGTCAATTTTAATACAAAAATACAACCAGTAAATTATTATAATAAAATACAATCAGAAAATCATTAAAAAGAAATAAAAATAAATAAAACAAAAATAATAATCATAATTAATATAAAAATAAAAAATAAAAATAAAACTAAAAGATTCTTATTTCACTGTAGAAAAATTAAAAAAGAAAAAAAATATTATTTTAAGAATTAAAGAATAAAGAGGTCTATTGAAAGAAATACAAAATAAAGAGATGTTAGTGAAGTAAAAAAAATCAACAAAAGAGTATTTTTAACATAAAAAACAAAAGAATAGTATTTTAAAAATTAAAGAATAAAAAGTACTACTGAGGAAAATAAAAAATAAAGAGTGCTAATTTATCGTTTAATAATTTTTTCATAAATTTAGCTTATAAAATATTTTAGAAAAAAAAACTAATTAATTTGGTATGAATTGTTTCATTCTAGGTTTAAACTTTTGTTATCATTACTTTGTAAACTTTAAGGATAATGATTATTATAGCGTAACTTGTTGCAATCCTGATTTTTTCAATTAGATCAAGACCATAACCAACGCAAATGTCCAATTTCTCTTCTAATGCATAATTTCAACCTATTCAATTACTTGTATGATAAACCATATAACATATTTCTAAATTGTTTTCATTCGCACTATTTCTAAAAATGGTTACTCCACAAAAATTATACAAATAATATATTTTTCACTTTAATTTTCGAAATAAAACCATTCATTCATTACATGGTAAATAAAAAAATTTGAAATGATTTTAGAAAATGTACTTGAAAATGTTAAATAAAAAATATGGATAGTATAATTTAGATTTTTTTTCCTTCATTAGCACCAATTTTTTTAAAAAAATAAAAAATTAACCAAAGTGTTATACTTTCCACTTTAATTCCTTAACTAGCACCATTCATTAAGGTATTATTTACTTTTTTTTAATTTTTAGCATTTTTTATTTAAAATAAATATTAATTAAATTCTTTAAAATTTTTAAATAAAAGTTAATTTATTCATTGTTAATGATAAAGAAAATAAATGAATAAATATATGATTTGCTTTAATAAATAACAAGGGTATAAATTAGAATTTTAAAATATAAATTATAAAATAAATGATAATTGAAATGAAAGATGATATAAATAGTGCTCGTAGGGAAAAAATTGAGTTAAGATGGTTTCATCAAGATGGAAAGTACTCTATAATAATGTTTTAAAATTTTTTACAACTTTCTACTCAAGCCAACATACAAAACCTATTAGAGGTGCTAATAATGACATTATTCTACTTAATATGAAATTTGTTTTCAAGATTATTATTTTTATTAGAAATGATTATTCCTATTAGAGATACACTATGTAAATGTTCATAGCATTGTAAACCTACTAACAACCTAATAACAATTTTATAGTAGTAGTTTCAATTTTATTACAATGGAGTATGTTAATAGATGTATAATAATAGTTCTCATTTTTTTCATTTTCACTTACATGTAAAAAAAGTTTGTAATGTATTTGAAGTGTTTAATTTCACTACAGTAATATAAAATGGGATATTGATAAAGTTATAATACTAGTGTCTTGTTTTTAAAATGTTTTTGTAATGTATTTGAATAATGAGTTTTCATTACTTTTGTTCAAATAAAAAGTAAATTAATAAATTAAGTTGTTTAATTGATCTTCAACATAATCAAAATTCCTTTTAAGGAAGAAAGAGATAAAAAAAATACGTATGGTTTATATATTTTTAGGATCAATTGGGTATTCATAGCCATCTTCTTCTAAACAATACTATAATTTTAAGTGACATGTTTCTATGGTAGGAAAATTAATGGAGTAATTCAAGTTGAGATCTTCAAAGACTTTACTTTTGATTCAAACACATACTCCTTTAGCATTAATGAGCAGAATGAGATTAAGCATTGTTTGATTTTAGAAATGAGTTAAAACATTCAAGATTATATGACAAAAGGGCATTTGGAATGAAGAAAAGACATTTACTTCAATGATTTTGAGAGTTACTTAAGGTTTATGATTTTTTGTACCATATCCTACTTCTCAAACAATAATATTGATTAAAAAATCCAAAAATTATCTAGATTAGTAAATATAACTTATAATCACTCTTCCATATGTTTGAGAGAGATGGTATGGACTCAAAATTCATACAACACTAAAAGCTTTAGTTACTTTGAAGTGATCTACTTTCTTTATTAAATAAGCCTTTCATATAATGGAATGATGATATATGTTTTAACCCATTTATATTTAACCCAACAATGCTCTCTTTTGCTTATTATAAAGTATTTGTATTGATCCCAATTTTGTAAATAAAAATAAAATTTACACTCATTTAATACATAATGAAAAAAATTTGTATTAGTTTAATGTTTTTTCCTATATATTCCAACCAACCTTTCCATCATGCAATTAATAAAATAAGTAAGTGTCGTTTGAATCCTTCTATTGTAACTTTCTATCCTTGAAGGAGAACTTTTTGTAAAGAACTTTTAAATGAAGAGGGAACATTTTTGTCAAATCTTTTTTCATATTTTATTCACTTGAAACTCTCAAAACTAATCCATTAAAGTTATTACAATAATTATAAGCATTATTCTCATAAGGCGTTTGAATTTGTTTTGATGAAGAATTAATATTTAAATTTATTCAAAATATGAAAATATTATATGTGAGTTCTTTTTATTTAAACTGACCATTCCTAGATTTTATTGAAAGAAAGTGCAATTTAACAGAATAATATTATGTACAACAATAAACTTTCAGAGACAACAATTAACTTTAAAATATAAACGTTTTTGTTTTTATGCTTATTTTAATAACATTCCAATTTTCACAATTAAACATATATAAAACAAAATTTTTACATTTTTAATTAATTTTTTTAGTTTAACCGTTAATTAAGTTAATTAGTTGCACCAATTTAATTATAATGTAAATATTTTAAACATCTACTATTTCTATCTCAAATTCATTATAGCATTACTAGATTCATCACTCCATTGAGATATTATCTATTTTACAACTGTAAAAATCTATCACAGTTTTATTTTTAAAAAATGTTTAGGATACCTTATAAAAAAATGTGTATTAAATTATTATCTTTAACTTAGACTCTTAAGTAATATATAAAACTATTAAACTTACAGGAACAACTAAGATAATGATATAACTAATTAAGAATGTTATGTTGGAATTTGAATAAAATATTTAAGCATAAAAGTAGTTAATTTGAAAATTCTTATGTAGCCCTTTGACTAATTTTTAATCTCAAATCATTCAAAAACCTCATCTTATAACTTCTCCCAATTTTCCTTCTACCCATAAACGAAGGCGTGCAATTAGGTTTGAAACATACTTATCAATATTTTTTTTTTGTTTTCTTTTCAAATCAATTGAGAATAATGTTATAATTGACCTCATGAAAAAAGAAAGAGAGATGCTTTAAATGAGCTATCCAAAATGCTTGACAAAAGCCTAAAAAGTAATGAAACAGCTGGAGAAAACTATAAAACCATTTTCTTCTCAATAATTGGAAACTTCATTCGGAATGAAAATAAATTGGTTTACGATAGTGCCATGGTCGGTGTTATTAGCCTTTTGAGCTGGAAAAATACTAATTTCTGACCCCACCATGTGTGTCGCCACATATTTTTTATTATCACAAATTAGCTTCAACATTACCTTACTTATTATTTACAATTCACATATTATTATCATAACATTCACAATGGTCCCCCATGTAAAGGGTGAAAAGTAATATTGAAAAAAAAAGGTTAGGGTTAAATTTAGTTTCTAATTTATCCAATAATTAACTATGGATGAAAAGAACTCATTTTTCCTAATGAAAGGCTACATTAAACATATTTCTTTAATCATCTTATTTTATAGGAATAAAATATAATGCAGCAAACTAAGAACAATGCAAAAATGTTATATTATAATTTTGGTGATTTCCTATTGTGAAAATTATGTTTGATTATAGTTTAAAAATTTATTATGAAAAGTATGCACAGATAAATTAAACATAACAAGGATGAAAAATAATGAAAATATTTTCAGCATATTTTTATCATAATTTTCAATCTATTTTATTGTGAAATTTAGCAAAACTGATGAATTAGAGATGTTATTAGTGTTTGAAATTGAAATTAATTTTTTACTGTTTAAATTCAAAAAGAAAATTATTTCTTATATAATTTTAAAATGGTAACGTGTGTATTGAAAATGTACATGTAACACTCGCAAGGTCAGTTAGAGAAGTCGTTTCGAGAAACTGAAAACAGGTTTTTCTGAAAAATATAGTGACTAAAATAATTTTATTTTTTAATTTGAGAGACTAATATTAAATCATTCCAAAATTTAAATCCTGAAGATATAAGTAAGTCAAGTATTATATTATTTTTTTCTAATTGTGTTTTTATTTTATAAAATTTGGGATAAAAGTGGTTCAGTTTTGGTTTCTTAAAAAAATTCAAATTCAAAAAAATGTTTTAAATATAAATTTGAAGACTTAAAATGATTTTTTACAAAATTACATTTTTAAAATTTTAAGAACTAAATTATTTTTAAAAAATTAAAAGACTAAAACTAGATTGATTCAAACTTCCATGTGAACATGTTTAACAAAATCAAACTTCTACTTATCCAGTTTAAAAAAAATCACTATAAATTCTAAGTAACTCAAAAAATTATAATTTTTTTCTCTAATGTTAAGGTGAAACATAATTTTCTCGGAAACACACGCCAGGCTAAATTTGTTATGTAATACAGATAATATTTTACGTTTTTCTATTTTAAATAAATTAAAAAAGTAAAACAATTTATACTTGAAAGAGATATGTGGGAGCGTAACGCCGCTTTGAGCAGTGTGTGTATCAGCGTACTTTGTCCTATTACCCTTTGCCAGCTCAGCTTGTATCTGATGCAAAGGTTAAACCTTTATCACCAGTTCAGATACCCACTTTCACACACACACTACCTTTCCCTCTTCCTTCCTTTGGGTTGTGTTTTGTGTTCCATCCAACTCCAACCAGTCACAGATTCTTCTCCTTCAGTGCATTGCACTCCAAAAAGTGAAGGGAAGGGAAAAGGAAAGAGGCCTAAACAGTTAGACACCCCAAAATGGAGAGGGCTCTCACTAAAGTTAGCAGCTTGAAGGTGGGGTTGGGGAACTCATGGATCACCAAGAAGGCCAAGGAGGAGTTCTCTAACATCTCTGGAGACATCTCTGTAAGTGTTTCTTTTTTGGGTTTGTCTGGCATTGCATTTTTTTTTCTTCTTCAGTGTGGTTTGGTTCTAAACATTGGACCTTCTGGAGTTTGAGAGATCTGAAATAGAAGCTTTCTCAATTGAGTTTTTTTTTTTCATTGATAGATTCCCATGATGTTAAGGGCTGGGAAGTGCTTGATTCTTGATTAAAAGTTGTACCTTTGATTGTGTGTGTAAAATGGGGTGTGATTTTCCTTTTGACTTCATCTAGAGAAATTTTCTGGGTTTGGGAATGTGAAATTTCTTTTGAACCTATTTGCTGTGTGCTTTGTTTGAAGAAAAGGAAGGGGGAAAGTTTGAAATGGTATATATGTTGGAGATGGAGGAATCAAGGTGAATGAGTGATTGTTTAACGCCTCTTAAAGCGTTTTTAGTTTTTCATCTCGATTCTCTTCCAGTTTCTGATAGTGAAATGACATGGTTTGCTTTTTAGGAGTAACAGATGTTTGCATGTCGTAGATCGTATGAAACATTCTGGAGCAGTTTTGACCATGTGGTATACCATACTGTTTTGGTTTTCTTCTGGAAGAGTGCATTCATTCATTTGGATAGTACAAAAGTTTAAAGATTTTGGTACTTGATTGTTTGCTACTTAAATTGGTACATAACGTAGCTTTGTGGTTAAGTAATTGTGCATGTATTATTTGTGTGACGAGAAAGGGTAATCCTGGACTTGGTGTTTCAAATAAGAAGATGAAATGATGGATGAGATGAACTTTAACTATATTGTAGAAATTTTGAATCATGAGGTTGGAAATAGCTGCAGATCAGTATGATTTTACAAATTGCTTGTGTTAACAGATTAAGCTGGACAAAATTTTATGTAAAAGTGTGGGTTTGTGGCTGTGTGACACAATTCCAGTAGGTGTTTATCCTTGACATTTACTGTGGATTTTGATGTCACTGCCTTGTGTTTGCTGAAGGAAAAATTGTGATATTTTGCAGGTCTTCTCAAATACAGTTGAAGAAAAGGCAAAGTGGATCTTCAACAAACTAAAAGGTATTAATGCGTTGTGGCCCTTAATCTTCATGTTAAGATTTACTTCACCCAATTATTTTAGTCAATTTAAATATAAACCAGGAGAGATGGTATACCAGATGCTTATGCTCGCATTTCTAAATCTCGTATTTTCGAACATGTAAAATCTTCTTCATTGTTTTAATAAACAGTTATATAGCACTATGATAAACTAGGAGAAATATGCACCAAAACTTTGAATCAATCGATTTGTACAATAGCAAAGCAATCTAATCATTATGTTCATCACAATTCTGCAAATGCTAACATACCATTATAAATTTTCCATCTAATGTCCTTTTCACATATCATTTTAGGTATGCTGAGCAATTTATAAACCACTGCATTGATTCTAATAATCACTGTTTTTCATTCCCTCCTTTTTTCTCAGGCAAGCCGCAGAAAGGGCTACCGGAACTCCTCCGAGAGTACAATTTGCCGGCAGGGCTATTTCCTCAGAACATAATCTGTTATGAGTTTGATGAAACCAAGGGTAAGCTGATTGTGTACTTGCCATCTGCAAGTGAGGTCAGCTTCAAGGACTCTTCTGTGGTGAGATATGCAACCCGAGTGAAAGGGGTGCTTACAAGGGGAAAGCTTTCAGCAATAGAGGGAATGAAAACAAAGGTTCTTGTGTGGGTGAAGGTGACAGGTGTGGCAGTTGAAGGTTACAAGTCTGATAAGTTGTGGTTTACTGCTGGTGTAAAGAAGTCAAGGCCAAAGGATGCCTATGATACGCCTCGTGATGCTGTCAGAGTATCAGAATTCTGAGTTTACAAATGTTGGTTATTATTATGTCCTTACTATTATCGGTATGTTGGAAAATCCTATACACAGTAGGTATACAAGTTAGGAACCTCTTGTCTATGTTATTCTCTATTAATCTTCTGCTCATTCATTGTCTCATTGAACGTCATTGATTTTGCTAGCTCAAATGGAACTCTAATGATGCCACACAAGTTCATTGGGATGTGCATCAAAATAATGGTTCGGTTTAGGGAAGGATTGGGATGTCAACAACATTGCACTTTTTGTCTTGTGAAAGTTTTGTTATTAAATCACTAAATCCACGTTTGCATTCAATCAAATTCATTTGACAGTAATTTAAATCTTTAATAAATTAATTTGATAGTAAATGTTTTTAAAGAACTAACTTAGTAACTTTGGAATGATAAAAGGGTACACTCAAATTTGTAGACGTGTAATACGTGGAAATGAGAAATTCATTTGAAAACAACGCAAATTATTAATGTCCCTTGCATTAAAACTAATTCAGACTCTTGGCAGTAAAACTTCAAAATTTGAACAAAAGTTCGATTGCAACGATGATGGGACTAGATGCTCCTGTAACCCCTTTTTTTTCAATTATATCAGTTTACCATAAATATCATACAGTTCAATGGGTCTGATGGATTTATTTACCAAATACAAAGGCCAAAACTTTCATTGGTCAAAAATTGCAAGAATTGTTACTACAAACTAATCTAGCTACAGCTTCTTACTATTTACTAAGAAACTGTATTTGTAGCTCGAAGAATCTCATATAAGGATATAACGTTTTCAATAGTCAATAACCCAATAATGCACCACTCCAAGAAATCTGATTTCCTGTTCTGCAGAACTTCTTGAAGAAAATGAATATTGTGCTGCAAACAATCAAATTGATGTAATAAGCCTTAATACGACAATACCATTTGAACAAATAACTAACCTCAACAACCAAGTTCAATATACAGGGAAAAATGGTGTGCATCTAGCTGAAGATTTGTTTGCTTAATTTTAAGCAAATTATTTTGATCACATGGGCTCAGATTCTAACAATTTTCAAATGCATTGTTTAGATGAAATACCTCTACGAATTTCAATTTGAAATCCAGGTTTCCAAAGCGTTGTGCAACTTCATACTCCTCCCGGAGATACTCATATATTTGAGCATACTTTGCATCCCTCCAAGCAATTTCAGATCTGATTAATCAATCCACAAAACATTAACTAAATCTTCTAAGTGTTGACTAGAATGAATCCAAAAACCAAATATTTGAAATCTTTTTGGATACTACAACAAAAGTCTTTTCTAATGCCTAAAACAGGACGAAAATACCTCTCAAAGAGCCCAACTTTAAGAATCACATCGGCCAAATTTGAGTTAGCCTTTCCAACAAGCTGAAGTAGTTTCTTCTTATCCATAGTGAAGGTTCCAGTTTTCTCCATTCCACGATTTATGCCGGCGAACTCTTCAACTAAACCATCAACCTGATAATAAGAGATAACAAATGACAAATACTCAATGGTGGTGCCATTTTAAGGGTTGTTTTTTCTTCAGGATAAGACATGACAAACAATGCACACGAAATAAGATATTAACCTGTGAGACAAAATAATCCAGAGCTATGCTTTGTCCCAATACACTTCCAATTATACGGATACCATCAGTATCCAACGATTTCAGAACTATGTAGTCTGGACCTCCTTGCATGTCCTCAACTAACAATGGCTTCTCCTTTATTGCATAATCTAATCACACAAAACAAAAACATGTTAAACATACACTACAGGATTCAGAAGAACTTCATGACTAATTGGTTTCCTTGAAGAAACTTACCATCTTTTCTCATCTCTCTAAGCAAACCAGATGCATGCCTCTTAACTAAATCCAGGTAAACTTCCACTTCATGATCCTCAACATTAAACAAGACAGCTGACCCATACTGGTATACAACCATGTATTGACAGTTGCTTGCTTTCACGTGAAATCCAGATCCCTGAATCAAATGCCTAAAGTTGTTCAGATTCTGTTAAATCAGTCATGTAAATGTACAATCTAGTCACAGATTTTGTCATTATGAACACTTAAATCTTCTTTTAGCTAGGGAGTATTATTTTCCTATATCATACAGTGAATTAATTTACTCATCATCAATAAACAAAATATTGCTACTTATGATGCAGCTCAGGCTACATAAATCAGAATATGTAGCTTGAATTTTCTCTTATCTTTCCCATAACCTTCAAATGCACACATAATTTCAATGACACGAGTCTAATAAAAATCTACCCTCATGGCTCATAATCCCAATCTAGTGTCTGGACATCAGACATGAACATGGAACTCCACGAGGAGCATGAACAAGGTATTATTATAATAAACCAAGTATCCTAAAAATTGATGGACACGTAAAGTATTAGAAAAGAACTTTAAGTTTAACTCAACCTTACAAAACTGGGTTATAAGGTGAGGATTGTCCTCACTTATATACCATGAATTGACCTTATCTCTAGTCGATGTGGAATCTTCAACACAACTCCCTCACTTCGAGACTACTTAACTCGTGCTTGAGACTATATATTTATGGGTGATGACCTGATATGCCTATCAATCTTTGCTAAGATAGGCTCTGATAACATATTAGGAAGTGAGTTTAAACCTAGCTTGTCCTTACAAAACCGACTTTAAAGGTGAGGATTACCATCACTTATATACCATGAATTGATATTATTTCTAGTCGATGTGAGATCTCTAACATAAATAATTACCAAAGATATTTAAGAACTATTTAGTGACATGTTAATTTCAATAGAAGCACAAAAGGTTTTTGAGAAAAATAAAAATAATAATAAACCTTACATTAGAATCCAAATTAAAGTCACAGAAGCGGAGAGCAACATAGTTTGAAGATGAGCGAGAAGAGGGAGGAACAATGTTTCGGTGATTATCAGCCTGGATGCCCTTCAAATTTATACTGCCAAAATTATGAATCTGAGACAGCCAAATCATAGAGAACAAAAACAGGACAACAAAAAGACATGTGAGAGGAAAGGGTTTCAATTCAAACCCAGAAAAACAAGGAAAAACAGAATGCATCACTCTAAAATAAAAAACAAAAAATTCCCAGAAAACCTGACAAGCTATAATATAAATCACATAAAAGCATTAAAATTACTACTTAAATAAAAGAACCTAAAAAACACTCCAAAATCCCAATCTGATACAATCAATGCAACAAAATTACAGACCCTGCACAAACGCACACGCAGTCTTCTAAATCCTACACTAAACAGTAGTATTACAGTAAAACATAGTACAAATAGAGACACCAAAGCTATAAATTTTTAAATACAAATAATAAAGCTAAGCTGCAAATTTTACACAACAAAATGAATTAAACCAGCAATAATAATCATAAAACTCTAAAGTCCAAATCAAAGATTAAACCAAAATGTACAAATTTCAACTCCCACACAACATGGTCATCTCCTCTTAAATGGAACAGTAGCCGACGTAATAAGTAACATCGCAGGAACGAGAGTCCGAGAACGACCCATTTACACAAAACACAAGATACCAAAAGGGGCCATTGAAATTAACAAACTTGAATAAGATAGGATACTGGGGGTACCTGGTAGAGAGGAAATAAGCTTTGACGGGGATTTTGACAGTGGGGTAGATATCCGGGGATTCGAACCCGAATGGATCCGGTACGGGTACTTCGGAAGGTGCAGCTGCGAGAGAGAGAGAACGGTAGAAGGAGGGAAAGTGGGATTTGGAAGAATAAGAAGAAGATGAAGAAGTGGTTAAGCGGTTATAGAACAGAGAAAAGGTTTTCCATCTTCCACCCATTCGCTGAGAGGAAGTGGGTCTTCTTCCGATGGTTTTCGGTTTTTTAGTTTTCTCTTTGATTTGTGTTGTGACTTTTTCTCTTTTCCTTTCAATTTACCCTACCCTATTTTTTATTTTTATTTTTTCCTTTTAGTGGCAATGCCACACGAATAAGTGCAACCTGATTAGCAGAAATTTTTTCAAATCTCCCATTTTTTTTTTTCTTGGTGTGGATTCAAATTTTCGATTCAATCTAGGTTTGGATTCAGGTTTTCTATTTAATAATTAAACTTTACTAAATCTAATTATAATTGAATTTAGTTATCGGTTAAATAATTACAAAATTGTAACTTTTTAGAATAAATCTTAAATATATTTTTTTAATATTTTAAATTATTATAAAAAATAAAAAAGTATATAATATGTTTATTCATAAAAAAAGCATAAAATTATTTTTTTACTGAAATTATTAAAAAAATTATGTTTTATTTTTATTATGTAATTAAATTGAATTTATCTTATGTGCTCCTTATATTAAAGATGATATGGTTTCGGTCCAAATTTAAAATAATAATTGAAAGAATATAAGAATATTTTTGTGATAAGATTTTCTTGTTTAATAGAAATAAGTCTCTTACTCACTTAAGGGATTTGGAAATCCATGGGATGAGTTATTGGAAAGTTATTCCTCTTCATAATAGATTTTATGAGTTTACATTATTTTTTTGGAAGGTATGAGAAGAGTCTTGAGTGAAAATTTTCTCTCAATATTCCTAAAGTTTTTTCTTAGGTTTAAAGATTTTGTTCTTACTATTATGAAGATGATCATAACTCATTGTTAGGTATATATTCATGGGTTTTATATGAAGTATTGGAGATTGAAATCTCTTAACACTTAATTTTGTCCGAATAAATAAAATTTATTTTCAAGAAAATGAAAAAAATATGTTTAATTAATGTAAGAAAACTTTCTAAAAAATAATAAAAAAGTGTTATCCAATTAATTTTTTTAAATAAAGATGAAAAATAAAAAATAATAAAAAAGTTTTGAAATAAATATATAAAATTAAAAAATATTTTTTTAAAATAATTAGTTTAGATAAAAAGGTTTCGCCTAGCCCATTAACTTTTTTTAGAAAAAATCAAAGACAAAAAATATAAAGAAAAAGTAACATATAATTTTTTTTCATCTCTCACCTCTTGCACACACTCTCCCTCACTCACTTTTCTCTATCAACATAACACAATGGATTTTGATATGTTGACATCATTGTGTGTTATAATGAGCAAATGACACCCATTAGTGGCATTAATATGTAAAGAATAATTTTTAATTCAGTGTGGATCCGGAGAGAAATTTTGAAACTAAAATTTGTTTAGGGTTAGAAAAGTGCAGGTTTGTCATTCACATTCACAGCCTATGCCCCTTTAAGTGTTTCTTGCCCACTGGTGTGCCTCTCTACGTCTCGGTCTATGTTTACGTCTAGTCTGTCTCTGTCTCTTGGTCTCTCTTTGTGTCTCAGTTTCTCTATGCATCTTGTGTGACTTGTCGTTTGTGCTAAGGTCTTCATTGGTTGAGTTTGTGGTTGTATGGCATCGTTGACTCTGTTTTTGCGCTAAGGTTTATATCTCTATCCTTGTCTAGTTTTTATTTTTTTGTGGGTGATTAGTTGGTGCGTTCTATGTTTTCCGTGGCTGGTTCTCCTTTCGCAGTAACGGGTTGATTTTTTGGTTTATCGCATCTCTTTGTATGTGGTGGGTGAAAATGGAAAAGATTTAGGGTTCACTATTGTAGTGGGTGAAAAGGGTAGAGGTCTCAGTGTGAAAATATTATGGTTTGTGACAAATTTCATTTCAGTGAGCACACATTTTGAAATACCAAAATTGTCCTCTACCACGTATTCAAGACATATCATGTCATGGTTGGCAAATGGGTGTAATTTTCATGTGGTTGTCATAAAAAAATTTCCTTGACCTCTCTCTACAATGCCTTGACCTCTCCAGCTGCAACCTCAGTGGTGACATTCCATGGAGATTTTGAAATTTGTCAAACCTTGACATGTTGTACTTGCAAATGAACAACTCATCAGAGAATTTTGTCTATCAAACCTTGACACGTTGTTTATATATATCTTTGAGTTTTGATACTTTGACACCATCACTTGGCATGTTAACTACTTGACAACCTTACGTGGCAATCATGTGGTAGTAAGTTGGTAATGAAAATATTTTTTTAATTAGAGATGTTGACTTGTTTAAAAAAAATAATTTTTTATTGGGATTTAGAGGTGTTTAATGTGAAATGAAGATAAATTTAGGTTATTTTGTGGGTGTTGTTGTAGTTGGTCGCTGGTTTTGAACAGTGGTGCTTTGGAAATGAGTTTCAAAGGTGGTGCTTTGGAGTAGTGGTTGGTCGCTGGGTGGCAGTTCTGCAGTAGAGCAGTGGTGTGCAGTTCTCCAATGGAGTGGTGGTGTGTTTTGATTTGAGGTCGTGGGCGTTTTTTGTTTTGGATAGCGACGTGGTCTTGATTTTTCCTTGATTGTTCTCTGTTTGCGGTAAGGGGTTCCCTTGTTTGCTATCCATTTTCTTAATTGTTTAGGTGTGAACATATCTTAGTTTGTGTTGGGTGAAAAGGGTAAAGGTTTAGTTCTTAAGGTTTATTGTTGCGGTGGGTGGAAATGGTAAAGGTTTGGTGTACAAAATAGGAAAATACAACTTTACCCTCTGCCATGTAATGAAGGTTTGCCACATCACGGTTGTCAAAGAGGCGTAATCTTTGTACGATTGTTAAGTCAATTTTTTTCTATATCTTTTTATGAATCCCTATGGTAATCTTTATCCATGTATGTGTCAATTGTATTCAGAGAGACCCATTATTTATGCCATTTGCTTCTTGTTCTTAAAATGCACTAAAAAAGGAAATAAAAAAAAAATTGGCTCTTTTCACTAATCTATTTTTTTAATAAAATAGAATTTGGATATTCATGACCGTACATGTCGTCTAGTATCTAAATTTTATTATATATTAAAAATTAAAAAAAAATATATATATATATATATATAATAATTAAATGTAAAGACTTTTCTTATGCTTTATTTTAAAAATAATTTGATTAAATATCCAAAATGGCTGCAATACAAAATTTAATTTGAAAAAGTTTTGTTATTTCATTTATATAATCAAATGACCATATGTGTCAAGCGATATCTGACACAAAATCTTTCTATTTTAAAAAATACACAAAAATATCTCTGATTCGTAGAAGTATTAAGCATAGTCGTTCACTTTCATCTAGAATTATGTAAATCCTGATTTTTTATCATGGATGGAAATATGTAGGAGCAATGTCAACCCTTGTCGGGCCCCCAAAATTAAAAAAAATATATTTTCTATGTTGTTTTACTTTCATTTTTTGTTTCTTTTTAGGAAAAATAAACATTTTAAAAAATCACACCAGTTTTACTCATTTGGTTAAGGATATCGTCTTAGGACAGACGTTATGGGGGTGGTAATAACTTTCTCACATGTAACCGACTCCCAGACCTTAAATCCGGTTTCGCATACTACAACGTTATCTTTGATTTTTTTCATAATAAACTGTGGTGGTGACTCCTTCTCTATTTTCAATCGTTATTTCTATCTAGATTTTTTGTCCTCGTTATGACCCTGATTGCGACAAAATCAACTAGAGGGGTTGGACTCCCCTCTTCTTGGATGATTGCACCTTGAATAAGACAAGAGGCTTCTTTGCTAAGATTCTTGTGGATCTTAATATGTTTGCAGAGCTTCCAAACCAATCACTTGTTGAAAGACCTGGGTTTGCCTTTCAAATTAATGTTGAATATGAAAACTTCCTCCTTTTCGCAGTGCTTGTAAAATTATTGTTAATGCTTTATCCAACTGCAGAAAACTATCTTCTGAAAAAACCTCCAACTGATGGTTAGAAAGATCCCAAAGTTGTTTATGTGGCCAAGAAGCCTAATCGGGTTTTTCTTGAAAAATCTAGTTTAGAGGCTACAACTAATTTGGTTGGAGACTCTGCAAGAAATCTTACTAATGGAGAAGGGTGTCTGATAGCTTGGGTGGTATGCCTCCCTTGGATCTTAGTCCAATATAAGGAAGTAAAGATAAAGCTTTTCCTTTTGTGGTTGATTAAAATCTTGCAACCTCCAAAGGTTTAGAGCTGTCAAATGCATTTCATTGTCTTCGACAAATGCATTTCATTGTCTTTGGGATGATGTCAACTATGTTGACGGTTTTAAATGCTTGGATAAAGAGGATGCCTTTAGAGTTGATATTGCTAAGGGTGTTGATTCTTCTCTTGCCACTTTAAGTCAAAGTTCGTATATTGAGATTTCTATTAATCTAGTTGATTCTATTGTATAGGTTCTGGTTTCAACCAGCGTTCAAGGTGCAGATGGTGTAGGTTCTACGAGATGCAATGTGTTATTGAAAATTTGCATATTTGTTCTACTGCACAGGTTCTGGTTTCAACCAGTGTTTTGGGTGCAGATGGTGTAGGTTCTACTAGGCTGTAATATGCTACTGAAAATTTGTAGACTTCTTCTGCTGCATAGATTCAAGATCCAGGTTAGATAGACCCTCAAGTTTCTACTAATTTTAAAAAAGATGGCATTGTTGTTGCAGGTTTGGAGGTTGTTCATACATTGGCTCTTACTAACTAGGGGGGTTAATCCAACTCCTCTAGTTTGCTTTTAGTTGTTGCAATTGTGCAGTATTCTTCTAATCCTACTGGTCTACATTCGACTACTATAAGTTTGGAAGGTTCTCTTTTAGTTCAAGCACCTTCTTCTAGGTTTGATGAGGAATGCAAGTTGGTGTCTAAGTGTTGGGCGAATATAGTGAAGCATGGATCTCCTAGTGATTTAGATGATTGTATGCAAACTTCTAGAGAACCTGGGAGACTAAAAAAGTGTGTTTCCAGGGCTGCAAAAAAGCCTGTTAAAGTGGGTACCTCAAAGAATAGATGATGGAGGGTTTGGTGCCTTTTGTTATAGTGTTTTTGGGTGTTTCATTACACTTTTCACCCTCCTTGGGTTGTTTCTCATTTTTTTCTTTAGTTTCTTTTTTTTTCTACATAAGATGGTTTTCTTTTTGTTCGTATGTTAGCTTCCCTTAGTTTTGTTATTTTGTTAGTGTCTAAGTGGTATGTTGTCTTAATTTTTATCTTTAACTTGCTCTTTTATCTTTTCTGGGTTTAAACTTCCCTTAGTGATTGGTGTGGTGGGGGGATTTGTTTTGTTTCTCTCTTTCCATGGGTTTGGTATAACTCTAATGGTCTTGTTCTCTCTCTTTTTTTTGTTTGTTTAATAAGATGTTTCATGTGATGTTTTTTTGCCTAGCAAGAGTTTCATAAAAAATTTATGTAATGTTGCTCAAATTAACTTTAGGTTAAATATGTTTCTTTCTACAATATTTAGTCAAGTTTTTTAATGTAGTTCTAATACATTTAAATTTCTCAAATAAGTTAAAGTGATCATTTTTTTAATGTCATTCCATTAGCTAACGATAGAGTGTGACAAAGTACTAAAGTGACATTTTTGTCTTAGGTGGATATGATGTGATCTTTAACATAATTTTTTTAGGTGGAAAATGCCTTACGCATTGAAATCTATTCACAGATGCAACGCACTAAAACCCATACACAAGGTTAATAATTATTGAATATTGATGAGATTTTGAGACATAAATTTTGAATAGTTTAGTGGTGGTCATCGTTTTACGTTTGAGGTTGCGTTTGAGTTGTTTTGGGTTTATGTAGTTCATTGGTTTGCCATTCGATTCCTAAGGTAAGTGACAATTCATGATAATTTGATCATTGTTGTGAAGTTTGTTTTAAAACCAATTGTGAGATTAAAGTATTAATTTTAAGTCATTAATTGTGTACTTTTTATAGTTTGATTATACTTTGTGAGTTGATTAGAGTTTCGTGTCCCATCATGTGGTGGTCCACAAGTTGTTTATTAGTGTATGTATTGTTGGATTTGTTTACAATATTTGTGGTTTATGTGCCCATTTCCATATTTGACAATGTTATATATTTACTGGTTGTCAACTAAGATAATTATCGCGAGGTGGGCGCGTAAAGGAATTGAAAAAGTCTTTGACATAACACGAGCTAGCTTTTTCTACCAAGGTGAAGGAGCTTGAGCAACTTTTCGAGAGAAGGCTATCGAGAAAAAAGAAAGAAGGAAGATCTTATAGTCAAGTCAAATATCCTAAAGAAACAACTAAAAGAGGTTGAACAGAAAGCAAAGTCAATAGTTTAAGTTAGTGATGATGAGTGAAAACACTAAGTGTAAGGTATTAGGAGAGCATTGTGAAACTTTAAAAAACACTAAAAAAGATAAATAAGGACCAAATAAACTCGGCAATTAAACTTTTTAGTATTGTAACTAACAAACTAAAGGTTTGTGTCAAGGATTTTAATCCTAAGCTTGATATAAGTCTCTTTAATTTAAGTAAAAATACAATAGATAAATAATTCGTTAATAAGTAATTTTAAATAAACTATATAAATAATTATGAGAATTATAAGTTTTATATTTTTCAAAGTTTCATTATTTGATAGAATAAATTATCCTAATAAATATTAAATACTTTAAATAAACAAATAAATCTAATTAGATATAATTACATATCTCAGTCGAAATAACATGTAACTTAATAACTTAGTTAAAATAATTACTCTAATTAAATAATAACGTGATTGAAATGATTTATATGACTAAATAATAACTTGATCAAATATTATTTATAAGACTAATAATTTGTCAAAATGATTTATCCAATTATAGAATATCTTAATAATTTAGTTAATAATTTTTCTCATTAGATAACTATCTAACTTGATAAATTTAATGTTAAAACATAATGTTTAGTATATTAAATAATAAAGATGGAAGCACGTTTCTTAAAACTTTAATAAAGAAAATTAAGACACACTTAACAGTTCTTTTAAGAGAAGAAGTTCAGACAAAATGTTTAATGCTATTAAAATTAAATATAAGTTATTGAATGCTTATATACTAAATATAATTGAGAGAGAGTTTATGATATGAGAAGTATATAAACGTGTAATTATTTGGAATATAACTAGTCAAAATCTTCCTAAAAAAATCTTACATAATAAAAACCTAGTAAAGAAAAAAATACAATATTTCATCTCAAATGTGTTATGTTACAAGTTATCAACAAACATATTATGGACAAATATCATCTTACAGTTACAATATGTAAATCTTACAGAGAGTCTACCACATTAAAACAAGACAAAACAAAAAAACATTAAAAAAACAGAAGTTGCGAGACCAAACACAATTTTTATAAAAATAAAAACAAAAGTTATGTATGAACAACACTTTTGTTAGAAATAAATAAATAAAAATGGAATGCACCACTTTTTCAGTGTATTGTAAAAAAAATTATATTAAAAAACGATTTTTTTTTTCTCACTATGTTTCCAATCGTAACTTATCTACATGTTAATTTTTTAAAAATTTGTCCATTTTCATAAAAGAAAGCAAAAATTACATCGTTTTAGCAAATTTAAGGTTTTTTCAAAGTTTTGATCGTATTCAATATAGAAAAAAAGGGGAATGCAGAAAAGAAAGGCGTACGAAACGACGACGTACCAGGGGCGTGATAATAGCAGGCAAATTGAAGATTGCGCGACTGAGAACATCGAAGTTCCGTTCCTCGGAGCACACTGCGAAGCTCTCAACAATGGCGATTTCCGGCGATCTGCGAGTCTCTGCAACTCTTCCTCTCTATCGCTCTCACTCCCACTCACCTCCACTTCGAACCGCCGTCGTCCCTTCCCCCAAGGTTTCACTTTTTCATTTCTCCATTTCCCTCTTCTCTTCTCACGAATGCTTCTCACTTTCTATCACAACACGCATGCATTCTCATTGCAACTCCACTCCTTCTGAATTCAACACCTAATTACCTGCAAACGGCACCGTTTGAGGGTTCCTCAATCCGATTAGGGTTTTTATAAAATTGCGGTGTTTTATAATGTTGTTCTCAGTGGAGTGTCAAATGTGAAGCATTCAAAATAGATGTGACCCTTTATCTGAGTACATCAATTTTGTTTTTATGTATGCATTCAGTGTCATTTGGCAATTTTTGGCATGATATGATGGATGAGAAAGTGAAAACCTTGCACTATAGTGGTGGTGATTGGCTTAGGTGGTATATGTCTGATTTTTTGTTGAGTATGGGCTTAGGTTGAGCTTCAAACCTTCAAACATTTATGTTGGGATCCAATTGCATGGAATGGAACTTGAGTCCCACATTGGAATTATGGGATTGTAGTCTGGGATTTATAAGACCTCAAGCTCTCCAACTTCAGTAATGGACTTTTGTGGTATGGTTCTCTCAAGTTTCTTATCACTTTATAATTAGCTTGCGATTTTCTTCAGGTTATGACACTCAGGCCAACGACTTTCTGTCTTCTCTCCTTCTAGTGTTGGCTGGCTGTCTTGTGGCTTGACCTTGTTGAACCACACAATCTTCCTCTTAATACCTAAATCCCCTCTTTGAGTCACTCTATCTCTCCTTACTCAGACTCTCAACTCCTCTGATAGGCTGCAGTATAACTTGGCTGAAGCATTTTGTTTTGGTTTTGAAACCCGTGGGTTGGGCTTCTGTTTGGTCTTTCATTTGAAATACAACATCTCCTAATTTTTGAAGGGCTTTTCTGCGCTTCTTTATGGTCTTGTATGTTTTTTCTACTGTCAAATAGAAATAAATTAAAATATTTATGATTCAATAACAATAAATAAATATCATTTTTTTTAATTTTAAGTATAGTAGTATGTTTAGGTGTATTAAGTAATTATATTATGGTCACTTCTTTTATGATCTTTCAATCTGTTTACAAACTTGTGGAAGATATCAATTTTGACAACGGTGAGCCTTGATTATAGAAAAAACCCCCGCTAGGAGAGCTAGCCATAATGTGCTATGTATGTTCTCTACCTACACAAGATTGACTCCCGTAGAAGGTACTTGTGGTTCTAAACCAAATAATACTATAGGTGTTTTTCATATGATGGAAATCCATGGAAAGTGTTGGATATATGCTATTTTGTCTCTCTGTGGTTGGTTGAATGCTATAAAAGATTTTATTAGGCTAAGTTGACACGATAGTCTGCATTCTTATGTTTTAACTCCATTTCATGGCCCTCCATACCAAAGTATTAAAGGAGGGCATCATTATTTTTGCATCATTTTTCATTTGATTGAAAATATGTATAATATATTGTTGGTAAGTTACTTGCTTTAGACGTTATAATATATATATATATATATATATATATATATATATATATATATATATATATATATATATATATATAGGTTTTTGCGATTTAGTTGGAGTGTTAAGTATGATTATAGAGAATGTGGTACTGCATTTATGTTTTCTGATTTTTCAGTGGTGTGGGGAAAGGTTCAACAAAATGCTCTTTGATTTTCTATTTAATGAGATGTTTTTATTAAGATTTAAGATGCTCGTGGCAGAGCTTCTTGAATTTTGTATGTTGATAAATGCTCACATTTACCTTAACATTATATCAAGATTTTGAAAGCAATTAAAAATTCCCTGTCGATAATTTTTCAAATTTTTCTGTCTAATAATAGGTAGAGTTTCATCGTTTCTTGAATGGAGCATGTAACATCTCTGAATTCACCCCAAAATGCCCTTGCCTGACAATTGTACGATGCAATATTCGTGGGTATTGCAAGCCAGTTACTGCAATCCTTGGAGGTCCTAAATTTACATCAAATTCAGTTAGTCAAGAAGCTGAAAATTTTCTCCTTGACGCTGTTAAAATGAACTTCTTTGAGCGATTAAATTTGGCTTGGAAGATAATTTTCCCATCGGCAACATCTAGAAAAAACTCTAATGCTAGGATTGCTAAGCAACGGTTGAAGATGATTTTGTTCTCTGATCGGTGTGCAGTAAGTGATGAGGCAAAGCGAAAAATTGTCAGCAACGTTGTGCGTGCTCTATCTGACTTTGTGGAAATAGAATCACAGGATAAAGTTCAGCTGAGTGTCTCTGATGACACAGATCTTGGAACTATTTACTCTGTTACGGTGCCTGTACGGCGAGTTAAACCAGAATATCAAGATATGGATGAAATTGGGACAATAACAAATGTTGAGTATAAGGACACTGGAGAGAGTTCGGGATCTGTTGATGTTAGATTTGATTTCTATGTTCCAGACGAAACGACTGGGTTTTGAGTTGAAAGATCTTCAATCTTGATTTCTGTCAAAAGTAAGTGTTTGAAATGCTTACCAGTGAGAGCAAATCTGGAGTGCTGTATATATTTTAAAATTGAAGCTCACATTAGGGTGACACTAGATTTTGATGAGAAATTTTGTTTTTGTACTATCTATATCAGTTATTTTGGTTCGTTGCATCATTGAACTATGATATGTTGTGATTTCTTACTTAGCATTTTATGATAAGCATTTATTGTTTTTGAGTGTATGAATGGTGTCATCATTCATGAAGTTTGTTGGTGTTTCTCATTAGTATGTTTGGTTTTAGAGTGGAGAAGAAATAAGTTGAAAATAAGATAAATAAGTAAGAAATAACACTGAATGTTTAATTGTTTGGTTAGTAAAAGTAGAGTGAGTTTTGCTATATTTTCTTTCTTTTCTTCTTTCGCATAGATTAAATAACTAATATTATTTCCTTTTTCCTCCATTCACCTCTTCTCTACCAAGCAAGGGTAAGAGCATTGTGCATTCTCCATACATGATTGTATGTAAAATTATACTTAGTGGTTTGTAGACATGTCACCTGAATACATTTTGGATGTGTTTGTAACTTTATAACTTAATTACCTTTTCTCTATCTTATATGTTTACTTTGTTTAATTTGATTTTTCTATTAATAAAAGTTTCAATCCAATTCTTCAATTTTTGAAATAGAATAATGTGATTATGTTAAGGTTGAATCAACTGACTCAATTTTGAAAAAGTAAATTTGCGATTTTTTATTGAATAAAGTATCATTAGTTTTATAAATTATTACTATGTTAAATATACGTGAATTAAATTTGTGAATATTTGTACATTAATGATCCAACTACTACTTGAGTGACAAATAATCACTTTGTTGTATTTTTAAAAGTTCAAAAATTGAATTGAACTAATGACATCAAATAAAATAATAAAAAAATTTAAAAATTAATTAAACCTAAATTTATTTTCAATCTTATACATTATACTTAAATTCCTTTTGGTACAGTAGTTTTGTCCTATTCATTTGTAGTGCAAAACCGATAATGTACAAAATTAGTATCAAACAAATGAACCACTAGAATTGGTAAAAAAAAATTATTTAACAGAAAAAGTCACTTTTCTAAACATTTTTCCTTAAAAAAAAAAATATTAACATGTTAGTACTTTCTATTTTATTCCACATGTAGACTTATTATTAATAAATATTGAATTTAAGTATGTAATACATATATTGTATTCAAATTTTTACCTGTATCTTAAATATTAAAAAATTATAAATTATGTTTTATTTTGGTTTTTAGGATAACAAAATTATTATAAAAGTATTTAATTGTCACCATTAAAAATTTCAACTCTCTAGCAACTTAGTTAAGAGAAGAATATCTATTGTTAAATGGTAAGAGAAATTATAGAATGAGGCTTTTAGCTGGTGCATGGCAAGTTAGGATGATGCTGACATTTATAACACTTTTTTACATATTCTAAGCAATTTTTTGATAAAAAAGAATAAAATTAATTTGTGAGAAGAGTCTTGTTAGCTAATGATTGTCCATTAGTATGACTATCACATATTATATTATATTATATATATATATATATATATATATATTTATATTTGTAAAGTTTATTATGACTTGTTGAGTTTACTTGTTAGTTATAAACAATAGATATAAAGTCATTTAAAATTATTGGTTGACCTCAACAATCAATATATTTAATTCTTTCATGAGTACATAGTTACTTACATTATTTTTTAAATAACTAATATATGGTTTCTTATCTTCTGACTTGCCAATTTGGACAAGGGATTAACTTAGATGTTTTGAAATCTGAGAAATATATATAATATGAAGTTATCACATAATTTTGCTCAACTATTGACCTTTTTCCAGAGTATTGTAAAAGATGATGTTCTCCAGCTTAGAATTTCCTTGCCACTTGTCTTGTAACTAATTGATAGTCACTTTGAACAATTAATATGTTGACTTTCATTTATTGAGCAAAATTCACACTCACAAGCAATGCTCTGCATTTAACATGGTTATTTTTGCTTTGAATGAAAAATATAAAGAATTTGTATTAAGAATATGTCATGCTCTTTAAGGAACACTCATATAACACTACTTAAATTGGGTATGTCATCCACATATAAATTTGTGGAACTAGTTAGCCAATACTTTGCCAACAATATTAACTCGAGTATGAAATTGTTCAATTTATTATATCAAAATCCATTGTTTGCTTGATCAATTATTGTAATATACAAGAACAATGGAAGTTCTCTTATTAGATGGACAAAATATTTCTTACATTTTATAGACATTTATAATAAGATAAACTTTTATCCCCTACCTTCGAAAGGAATCTAGACAAAGAAGCAATGTGACCAATTATTTAACTATCAATATTTTATTGTGTTGTATTTTCTTAACTCAGTGTAACCTCATACTTTGATTTGTTCTTTTTAGAAGGTCATGAAATCTCTCTCAAACGATTTAAAGAGTTAAGTGAGATTTAGAGGTCAACAAATGTATCCTAAAACAACATATTTGATAAACTTTCTTAATTGATTAAGTTCCACTGTACATTGTGATTCATCATGGTTATTGACATAACAATGATACTATTTTAATGAGCGACAACTCCATCTAAATCATCATTGAAAACTGAGATGATTAGTAAGTAGTTATATAAGATTTTATTTGGTAGAAAGAGTACGCGATTAGGAACATCATATTTGATTTATTTAATATAACATTGTTTCCATCTTAATGAAACACAACTTAATATAAATCATCACAAAAGTAAGATGATTATGAATGTACTTATACAATTTTATTTAGTTAAAAGACTAATCCTCAAACATATATTTCATTTTTTTATCAATCTGCTTCCTCCCACAAGACCACAAATGAATATATTAAAATCCCTCAAAATAAAATTTTCATGAAAAATTACTTTCAAATTAATTATTCTTTTTAGGATTCACGTCTAACTCGGTTAAGCTTACAATCAAGGTAGTTAAAATCGAGATTTTGAGTAGGATTGTGGAGAGTTCATAAAATCGTAAATCGTAAAATCGTAACACGAATCGTAGATTTTACTTTTTTTTAAATATATATATAAAATATATATATATATATATATATATATAATAATAATAATAATAATATTTTTTTAAAAATAAATAAATAAGAGAAATTAAAAAAAAAAGTATTTGAGGGATGATTCCACCTTGATACAAAACTATTTAAGTTTATATAGTCACATTTCTTCCATTTTACTTAATGTATTAGATGAAAAGTAATTAAGTAATTAAAAAGATTAATTGATATGTTGGATATATTATGGAGGAGTAATAATAATGTAAAAACATCTAGTGCCTAATTGAGATTCAAATTAAAGTCACCAACCCTATAAACACAAACTAAATATATACACATAACTAATCAATTCATTTGTTAGTACTTCATCAAACTTAAGTTTATAAAATCAACTACTTTGACAATACTTAATAAAACTTAAGTTCATCTAATATAAATCACTCACATTAAAATGAAAATTAAAAGAATCTTCATTAGTTTTATCTCCTTCATGAAGCACATCAATAAAAACATTCTCCTCCTCTAAGTTGGGTTGACAAGAATATCATCATCTTCCACACCAAGTGTTCATCATCTCCATTTGAATTAAGAGTATAATTTAAATCTATATTGTTGTGGAGTATTTCTTTTTTTTTATTTGGCTAATAAGGAGAAGTCCAAGAAAATGTTGTTAGTGTATGCTCAAATGACTTTGGATATGTGAGTGTGACTCAGGTTTTAGAATTAAGAGATGGTTAAAATGTCTTAATTAAATTAATTTAGTTTTATTTTAATTAAAATTGAAATGGAATCCAATGAAGAAGAAAGAGTGAACAGAGATTCTTCATTTATCTTAATTAAATTAATTTAGTTTTATTTTAATTAAATTTGAAATAAAACCCAAGAGATTTGAACGTCTAAAACATAAGAGACTCCTCATTTGAAATGAGATTAGATTCTTCATTTGAAGAAGGGTGGAGAGAAGCTAAAAAGACATTTAATTTGAAATGGGGGTTGGAATGAAGAGTAAAGATGAAGAGACTCTTTATTTTTGGTTTAAATTTTAATTGTATTAATGGATTAATTTTAATGGGTTTGGAATGAGGAATGAAGGTGAAGAGACTCTTTATTTTTTATTTAAATTTTAATTGCATTAATGCATTACTTTTAATGGGGTTGGAATGAAGAGTGAAGGTGAAGAGACTCCTTATAATTTAATTGCATTAATTTTGAATAAAATTAGACTCAAGATTAAATTGCATTAATTTTGAATAAAATTAGACTGAAGAAGGTGAACCGTTTCATACACGTTTTTTTTAGGAATTTTACTATTTTGTTTGACGATCTTTATGATTTTGCTGTATAACGATCATGTGTGGAATTTGAATCGCACAGAGTATATAAAATCGTAAAATCCTCGTAAAATCCTACGATTTTACGGGTAAACTCTCGATTTTAACTACCATGCTTATCATAATAATTGCGTTAACCAAATAACAAAATGTCACAAATAATATAATTTTTAAATTTAACATTAAGACTCTATTTGTTTCCAACTATGGAAACCTAAAAAAAAAAATAAAATTGGAAAAACAAAACATCAAAATTAATAAATGAAACAAGAAATCTCTTCAAACTTTTCCCTTTCTTAAACACAGATTAACAAAAAGAAACTACTTTTCATAATTAAATCAAACATAAAATATATTTATTATTTTAACTTAAAATAATAAATAATTAAAAATATATAACAATAAAATTTGTAATAAAATAAAAATTTTAAAATAATTAATAAAATAATTTTTTATAAAATTATAATAGTATATTAATATATATAATCGATTACGTTTTAAGCAACTAAGTTAATTGATTATACATAATATAATCAGTTATACTATTGGTTATACATGTATAATCGATTATGTTTTAGGGATTAATCTAATTGATTATATATATATATATATATATATTATTATATAATATATTATTATTTTATTATTATAGAATAATAATTATTTTTAAATTTAAATATTAAAATTATTTTTAAAAAATTAATTTTATATTTTAAAAAATTAATCTTCTTAATTATAAATTAATATATTTATAATAAATTAAATTTATTTTAAAGATAATTACTAATTTAATATTTTTTGATAAATTTTTAAAAATATTATTAATTATATTAAACAAAAAATATATTTTATTTTTAATTATAAAAGTAAATTTGTAATTTTATAATATTTTATATATATATATATATATATATATTAAAATATTATTATATTTATCATTTCTTTTACAAATTTTATTATGAAATTTTATTATCTTTCTCTGAATTTAAATAATCTAACTTTTTAAGTAATTTCATTTTAAATTAATTCAATTTTTTTTTAAAATCTATTAGTTCTAAACTTCTTTATATACTATTTATTACGAAGACCAACACCACTCTAAATAATATAATAAATCAAATATCATTATTATTATTACTACTATTAAAAAAAGTTATATTATAAACATACACATTTTTATAATAAAGTCACGCCAAAAATATAGCAAAACTAATATTACACTCCACCTGACCTCTCTCCTAAATATTTTTATTAAATTTCTTGTAAAAAACTGAGAGGAGCGTAATTTTTTCTTTCCTTCTTCATTTATTTAAAGCTAAAAAATAAAAGTTAAAAAGTAAATCTGCAATTTGAACCAAAGTATATATATATATATATATATATATATATATATAGGGCAAAGCATTTGTGAGCGGGAGAATTCAAATGCTTGGGTTTTGAAGGTAGCGAACAGAATGAGGGGCGATTGGTGGGAGTTGGAGTTGGAGTTAGAGAAGGGAGTAGAAGACGCAATCTCTCGAACACGATTCGCGCCACACTCTAACAACCTTCTCATATCTTCTTGGGATTCCGTGAGTTTCTTTTTCATCTTAACCTTCTCGCTTTCGCAATTTGCTGAATCTCATTCCCACGCAGACTCTTCGCCTCTACGACGTTGCCGCATCGCTCCTCAGATTCCAAGCTCCTTCGCAGGCTCCTCTTCTGGACTGCTGCTTCCAGAACGACGTCGTTGCTTTCGCCGCCGCCTCCGACGGATTAATCCGAAGGTCTTCTTAATTTTACTTCTTACGAATGAACTTTAACTCATTTCACTTCGATTTCTTCTAGTTTAATAACGCTTAGATGGTTAAAGTCACTTGGAGAAGAAGCTGAGTTGCTTCGTTGTTATTTCTTCGTCTTGAAATTATTCATTACAAGTTGCATGTTTCATCATGCGTATGAAATTACTGCGTCTCAAATGGTCATTAAACTGATGAAATTTCGTGAGTAGTTCCTAAAGTGATGTGCATCGGTAAATTTAATCCCTATGTTAATATTTTTTAAGGGACTATTTGAAGATTATTTTCAGTACTTAGAGGGACTCTGTCTGATAATTTAAGGACTATATATAATTTGCTTAGTTTAAAGACTACATAGGAGAGGGTGATAGTTTGGGGATCAAATTGATGGTTTATTATGAAATTAAGTAACCAAAATGTTGTTTTTACTATTGCTTAATGGATTTTGAAAATAGAAAATATATATACGATGGCATTTTTTAATCATTAATGATTAATTATTGATAAAAGCATGTTTACTGAAAATAAAATCGGAAAACAAAACGGTGCTTTGGATTCGTTAGTTTCTTACCTGATATGATATATGGTGAATTCTACAAGTTTTCAAGTATGTTGTTTTTTATTTTTGACTCTTCTTGAGCTATACTTTGTAGGTATGACTTGGATTCAGGACATGTTGATACGGTGGGTAGTCACGATGATATGGCAACCTGTATTGGATATTCCAATGAAACTTGTGAGCTAAGCTTCTGATATACCACTATTTATTTCTTTTAATATCATGCATAATTTGCTGTTTTTAGTTATTTGTATGATATTGAAAGGCTGCATTAGCTATTAATTTGGAATCCTCAGTCTTCCTTCCTGCCGTTTCAATGTTACCCAACCTGAGAGGTAACACTGGGTTTTTACAGTTATATTGACACAATACAACAAGGATCGTGTTAGAGATAACTACTACTATCTAACATGTACAAATTACACACCCTTGCATGCCTTGACACACGTGAAAACAAAAGAAACAATGTAGACAAACAAATTTGTAAGTATAAACCTTAGACCATTTCTCAAGCCCTGATAAATCATTGAAGTGATCAATAAATTCTTGATGGTAGGGAATACAACATGAAATAAAAAGTAAAGTTCAAATTTAGAAGTATTAGATATTTTTTTTCTCAAAAATGTTAATTTGATTTTACTAATGCTGACTTTTAATTACAAATTACACATCCTTAATCCACATGATGTTTCACTCTATGTTTCATCAGTTCATGAAGATAAAGTTGAGTTAGGTCTAAAGTCCACTTCTTAAAATGGTATTTGAGTTTATCCTAGCAAGATTGTTAAGCCTATCGGACAGTTATCGGATCACCCTTAAATATATAGTCCCATGTATGAGTTGAAGAGTCTTGGCCTGAGGGGGTGTATTGGATATCCCACATCTACTTGAGATAATACATTTTAATAGTTTATAAGTGAGAACAAACCTAATTTTACAAGTTAATTTTACAAAGTTGAGTTAGATCTAAAGTCTACTTCTTAAGAGTTGAGATGCCATGTTTAAGCAAATAAAAATGTTTATTATGGCCATGCTGTGTTGTCTTTTAAAAAAGTTTATATTATTCTTGGTATTGGCTATTGCAGGTCTGTTGCTCACTTCTGGATTTGACAAGAAGTTATTGTTATGGGACACGCATATGGAGAAAGCTTCTTCGTGTTTGAGAAGTCTGGATGCAGAGGTTGACTCCATGTCTGTCTGTGGGTTTAATCTTGTTGTATCCATTGGAGCTTCAGTGCATGTTTATGATTTACGTAGCTTTGACAAACCAGTTCAGTCAAAGGAAGCATTCAATGGAATACACTCAAGATGTGCCAGTTCAATTCCAAATGCAGAAGGTATGAATTATGTAGTCTTATTTTATTTAGTCAAATTAGGAAAATCGCTGCTCTTCTTTCTAATCCACTAAGAACATTTTTCAAGTTTAATCATATTTTTAGTTATTGGTTTCCAGATGCTATTAATATCTGAGATTTAAAATTGCTAACTACTTGTTCGTAGGCAATAAATCAGATGTTCTTGCAGGGTTTGCAGTTGGGTCTGTAGATGGACGAGTATCACTGCAGATTTCGTATCCATCCAGTTCAGATGACATTGGGTCAGTTTTAGAAGAGCATTTTACTTTTCATATATGCATTTTTTAAAATTAATGATACATTATATATTTGATTATCGTCTTTCACCTTTCTCTTTCGTTGTGGTAGAGAAGGACTTGGTCGCTTGATGAAAGACTAATAATAAGAATGCAGTTCACTTTAGTTGTTTTAAGTTTATAACTTAACTTCCGTAGTTTCTACTTACCTATATTTCTTTTGTAACATTTTAAGCATTCCATTTGTGTTATGGTAAAATTCAATAATGAATGAGAAATTAGAGTTATTTAAATATGCATAATTTTTTCCAACAGCCACATCTTTTATTTGTCAATCATTGGTTTGATATGATTCTGGGTTGGAGTTGATGGTTTCCATGTGATTAAACACAGACATTTCAAATAGTACTTGTTTAGGCACTTCACATGCTTGTAGCTACATTTTACAATTTTCACTTTCTTTTTTAACTTCCGAACCTGTTTAATTATGGGAAAGGGTAATTAGAGACACTAAAATACTCGTAGTTACGTCTTACATTTTTTTCACCATTATTTTAAATTTATATACTTATCCAATTATGGCCAAAATAATTGACAAGTGATTAAGACAAGAAACATTATTGAATATCAATTTGGGTTAATGCTTGAGAGGTCAACCATGAAAACAACGTATTCCTTGTCATACTTAATGGATATATATTGAAGAAATCGCTTCATCACATGGTAAAGGTATATGAGTAGGTGCCAAGTGATTTTTTATGAAGGATCTTAGAAAAGAAAGGAAATTGTATTGCATATATTCGAGTGTTGAGTAGTCAAGGACGTTAACGAGGAGGTAACGACTTAGGTGGGAATGTAATATTGGGTGGCAGTAGTTTTTCCAATAACCACAAGAATGCCCCAAGAGTTAATTCTGAATCCTTATCTCTTTATTTATTGCTTTGGACATCCTTACCGAGCAAATCTACGAGCCGGTGCTCCTATGCATGCTTTTTGTAGATAATATAGATCTGGACTTTTGGTGGTAGGAGATAAATGAGAAATTCGAGATTTGGACACCAGCTTGGAAAGATCAAACTTTTTCTTAGGAGTAAGACATATATATGGAATGTAAGTTTAAAAAGAGGTGCAACTACCCAAGTGTAGAGTTGGATATAACTTGTGGAGCATACTTTAGCTCTATTCAAACAATTTAAATATCTAGTGCCCGTCAAAGACGACAAAGAGAAATAAAGAGATGCAAATCATAGAGTTCAACTAAAATAAATAAAATGGGGGAGGAATAGCACTGATGCTTAAAGGACAATTTTACTGCACAACTATAAAACCTACAATGTTTGGAATGTAAAAGCCATGAACTCAACGTAGCAAAGATGAGAATGTAGCGTAAGGAGCATACTAAACAAGATAGAATCAGGACTAAATGCATTAGAGAAAAAAGTTGGGGTAACACCCGTTATAGAAAAATATAGAATCTCTCTTTAGATGATTTGGGCATGCGTGGACAAGATCTCTAGATGTCTCTAGAGTAGATTAGATGGAGGCTAATCCAGTTACTAGAGATATAGGAAGACCAAAAAAAAACTGTAGGGCAAGAATTGCATGGATTTGGTTTCCAATAATTTGTTTATATATATGACATGATTTATTTCAAAGTATTATGGTGTCATTTAATCCATGTAGTCTACACAACCTAGTGAGAAAAAGATTGACTGTTGTGATCGATATCATAATAACTACATAAATTATAGCATTTTGTGTCCTTTTATAAATTTGATTCTCTCTTTTGATTAGATATTTGTGTTTATGCTAAATTTATACCAACAAGATATTATAGTTTTCTTGTCTTATAATTTTTAAAATTCTTAATATCCCTGTGTTTTATGTCCTTTATCGTATTCATGACCATTGAACACATTAAGACAAAATCTTTGGTGTTTGATTCGCATTTTGAAGTCATGGGGGGAAGGTGTGGTCTTCACTTTCTAACTGTTAGTGCAGCACTGACAAAACTGATATTTGCAACTTGCTTCCATATTATATATTTCAGCTACCATTGACCATTTACAAAATTTCTTTAGAATTAGATACCTTCATAACAGATATCTAAACAGCGTATGTACTTATTGTTTGATTTGTAACCTAGTATTTTATGTTGGTAAACACGAGTCTGCTAATTGTTGTTAGTGACAACCACAGTTTCTCACAATTTGCTTTATCAAATCCTCGCAGATATACATTCCGGTGTCATCCAAAATCAAAGGATGGACGACATTACTTGGTATCAGTGAATGACATTGCATTCAGTCCACTGTATGTACCTTATTTATGTTGCATTATAAGTTACAAAACTCAGAAATTTGATTAATTATGTTCTGTTCAGTGTATTTGGTGCTTTTGTCACGGGTGACAATGAAGGTTATGTTACCATGTGGGATGCTGGAAGTAAGAGAAGACTAGTCGAGGTACTTGCCTATTAATTTTTGCAATTGTTTGTAATCCTTTTGGTGTTTGTAAATTGTAATATGTTCAATCGTTTCCTTGCTTTACTAATCACTACCCATATTTCTCAATATCAGTTGCCGAGGTACTCAAATAGTATTGCATCCTTATCATACAACCACGCGGGACAGCTTCTGGCTGTAGCATCAAGCTATACTTACCAAGAAGCAAATGAAATGTGAGTTGTTTTTATCTTTTTTGGGTCCTTAGCACATTTCTTCTTTATTAAATGTGAAACCTGATGTTCTGTTCCAGTGTTACCATTGACATTAAAATTTAGTATTTCATGCTTCATAATGATAAGGGAGCCAGACCACGAGTTTCATTTTATTTGCATTGATCGCATCGTATTAGCCAATGAGTAATAAGGGACTTCAAAGCTTTTAGCTGCAAAATTTATTATTCTATTGAAAGAAAACCTTTTTTAACAGATGAAAGAAAATGCCCAAGATGTATTATAGTGAGATTTGGTTTGCATCCCCTGTATCGTTGATTCATTTTATTCTTTAGATTGCTGAAATTTCTGTATGTGCAGGATATCCTAAACTATGAGAATGGATTATCATTTATTTATTTTGTTTATGAATCAAGAAGTTTTTCTTCCTGCTGTTTTACTCACTGATGGTATATAGCTAGTCTTGCTATGACCATATAGTACGTACATTTTATTGATTTTCAAATATCAACTTTGGTTTTTGTACATTTCGTTTTCCTTTTAAATTACTAGAGCCCTTCATCTCACTACACTTAGACGAAGAAAGGCCTTGATAGCTGCAGTGTCATGTTGCATATTAAGCGACTTAATTACTTCGTAAACAGCTAGGCAAGCAACAAACCCAGGTCTTGATAATAGAAGCTAAACATGAAAATATTATTTTTTAGTCAAGCCTTTATTCTATTCATTTGATTATTTGCCTTTTTGCTATTGACAGAGAAACACCACCTCGCATATTCATCCATAAAGTGGACAACATTGACACTGGATCAATTTCTGCTAGAAGGAAAAGTTAAGCATTTATGATTATAACTATGCTTGCCAACGAAGGTAAATGGTTAATCCTTTGCTATTTAATCTTAAAACAGGGTTTTCTTAGGTTCTATGTCAGCGTTTTTTCTTTCACTAAGTCATTTGCCTGATTTTCGCAGTTTTTCCTAGCGTGAGAAACCTCCTTTCACGGAATGATCATAAAATGATATTACCATTATGAAAAATGCCTTCATCTATACAAATTCTTATAGAGGAAGTGAGATTGAAAAGGATTAGTGTACTAGTTTAGTCATGTAAATGGTCCTGTCTTTTTCTTTTAGTCTTACTTGGGGTCTTTGACTTAATGGTTTTTGACATAATGACTCAAATGTAGACGTAAATCAACAGATTTGTGTAGGTCGCCTGAGGCAAGTGGAGGCACCGCCAAAGAAAACAGATGAATTGAATTCTGTAGAAAAGGATAAAGGTGATCAAGAAAAAATATTGGAGGAAAGTATTAAAAGCGATTGAATATAAATAATTATTAATTTTCTTATTAGTGTTTAAATAGCTTTAAATTTATTTAACCAACTTTATCTAGTGAGATTGCGAGGTTCTTGATGTTTAATTTGGAAAAAATTATTATTATTATTCTTATTATTATTATTATTATTATTATTATTATTATTATTATTATTATTATTATTATTATTATTATTATTATTATTATATTCTGTTTGAAAGGAATGGGCATCCAAACTGGAAGATTACAAACATACATTCGTTGCAATCGAATTTAGTGGGTTTGTGTCCGTTCACACTCATCCATGTAGAAAAATTTCTTTTAAACGTATTGAATATATGTCATGAATTTGAGTTTCTATTTTTAGAAATATTACAGTCAAATGTTAGATTTTTTTATTTTTATTAATAAATTTTATTATTGATAAGATTTGTAATTTATTTTGAATTTTAAATGTTTTAATTTCAATTGGGTGGTGATCACATATTTTTATGATTTTGTTAGACAATCTTGATGTTTTATGTTTCATTATCTTGTCTGAAATTTGAATAGTAAATAGTATTTATAATCTTATAACTTTATCTTATGATTAAAATTTTGATTTTAATTATCTTAGTTAAAATTGACAAATAATCACAATTTAGTGAATGAGAAAAGATGGAAAATAAATATAAAAATATCTATATTAATTTCTCTTAACGTAAGATTAAGTTTACTTCTAGTATTATATTAAAAGTTTTTTTTACTAAGAGAGAATTGTTTAGAAACCTGTCCAAGCTTTTGCAAAGCAAGTATTATTTGACAAGATAATTATCCTTAACTTTGCCTACGATAAATAATATTGAAACATTCTAAGTTAAGACTTAATTAAGATTTAATGTTTTACATACTAATAAAATATTAACACTTCTTAGTATAACGCTTTCGAAGAAATATTGCAGTGGAAAGTTTATAGAAGAATTAGTTTTCTCAATCAGGAAAGCATTAAAAGAACAATAACTTTAGTCTTTTTATGAAATATTTCTTCTCTTACAAGAGAATATTAGAACTTCCAAAAATAGGTGTAATAATAAGAATGAATAATTGAATTGTGTATTTAAAAATATTTGTAAAATCATACTATAGTATTCGATTTTAACTTGTTAGTTATATTGTTAAAAGTTTTCATAATATTAACATTTAATAAAATATAATTAGACACAATTTTAAATTAACAAATACATTATCAAAAGTTTTTTTTGTGAAGACTGCCCTTTGGTTATTTGCTATTCAATAATATGTAAATTAAAGATATTAGAGTATAGAAAGATTTATGTTTGATATTTTTATATTGGTTTATTTATAAACAAAAATTATGTCTTAACTTTTTTTGTTATCAAATACCATAAAATGTAGCACTCCACAAAAATAAAGCTTCTACTAAGGTGACTAAAGTATTAACATAATGCATATCTTACAGTATTCCATATTTAACATGCATCAAGATTACATAATAATGCTAAACAAAAATTTCAAAACATATTTACAATATCATATACAAGTTTTTCAAAATATAATACTATTCCTAACAGCATTCTTCAACACCTAGATGATCTCCCAAAGATCCATCTGCAGCACTATCTGCTCCCGTGTCAAGACACGATCATCACAGATAGAAAATCAAACACAATATAACCAAAAGAAAAGGAGTAAGCTAACCAAATTTTAACAAATTAAAAACATTCAATTTCACGTATCATCACAATATAAGAATCTAACACACTACAAACATGACTCTACTTCCGAAAGACTCGTGCATTGAATAAACCCCGAGATATGCACCTGTCATACATCTCCAAACTGTGAGTCCATACAGCCCTCACACAAATGAATCATCAATAATGTATGACAGGGTTAGCCCCCTGAGACTTTCCTGGCCAGCTATATTTCAAGCTGCAGTCATCCAGTTCAGACCTCCTTCGACTCTCACCACCTAGTAATGATCATCTATTTGATTCCTATTACTAGTAGAGTCAGGATATCAATCGTTATTGATCAGATCCTTAGACAATGCACTTCCTAATTAACC
>Ga0209700_100797_pt1 | contig 63087 bp, 28 predicted proteins | sample SiratroredBW_FD_187528 | JGI IMG/M metagenome (GOLD analysis project Ga0209700, IMG submission 187528) | Root nodule microbial communities of legume samples collected from California, USA - Siratro red BW (SPAdes) (version 2) | ecosystem: Host-associated > Plants > Roots > Nodule | place: USA...
GCCTTACATTTTTGTTTTTTTTTTTTTTTTGTATGTATGGAAATATTCGAGAAGAGCAGACGGAATGAAATGTAGAAAATCGAAAGGGAGAAGATACCAAAAACGAGCAAGGTTGAGGCTAAGGCCTTCCAATAGTGGTGCATTAGTCCTGTAGAGAGGGGATACGTATTCAAGGGCGGAGGTGGCCTAGCCTCGAGATCTCGGCCTTATGGAGATCGGCCTTTGAAGCACAACTTTCTAGAGATCGAATTCGTGTGTTCGGCTATGTAACTCAGCCATCTGGAGACCGACCACAGAGCTCGGCCTACAGAGATCGGCTTTGGGAGCTCAGCTAAGGAGCTCGGCCTTATGGTGATAGGCATGGGAGTTTGGCTATGGAGATCGGTCTCGGGTGTTCAATTATGGAGTTCAACTATCTAGAGTTTGGTTTTGGAGTTTAACCTTCTGGAAATCGGCCATAGGGACCACGGATACATAGATCGGACTTCTTGAGAACTCAACTTTTTAGAGATCTTACTCGAGTGTTCGACTATGTAGCTTGGCCATTTGGAGATTGACCACAAAGCTCGACCGTCTGTAGATCGGGCTTAAGAACTCGGCCATAGAGCTCGGCAGTCTAGAGATAGGCCTTGGGAGTTCGGCTACAGACCACGACGTCATGGACCTAGAGGTCGGCCATGGGGAACTCGGCCACAAAGCTCGGCCTTATGGAGATCGGCCTTGGGAGCTCATATTCTAGAGATCGAATTCATGTGTTCGGCTACATAGCTAGTCCATTTGGAGATCGACCTGGAGCTCAGCCATGGTGATAGGCCTTGGGAGTTCGACCATGTTGATCATGCTGTGGTGAAATTTATTCTCCTTTTGTTAGTTTATTTTCTTGAATATTGTGTGAAAGGATATTTTCTTGTTAGTATTCTTGTGAAGTTATAGTTGCTTATATCATTGGACGCATAGTTTAGAGAGTAGGGTCTGTAGAATGTCTATCTATAATAAGGTTGGAGCACCCCTAAAGTGCTCTCATTAATTTTATTATTCACCGTAAAAAAAAACATAGTGTCGGTTACAAAGGGGATGCAATTAAAGTCTATCAAGTTGTTAACGAAATTTGCAATGATGGCAAGTACACCAGTCTTAATGTAACAAGTAATAACATTAGCGTTCTTTCCAAAAGATTTGTGTAATATAGAATAATAGCTACAATTATAATTAAGTTCAGATTTAGGAATAATTTCATAAATCAATGATAGGTGCAGGAATTAAACATAATTTAAAAGAATAATTTATACTTTTATGAATACTTGAATGCAGAAAATGATTAACAATAATATGATCAACTTGTCAGGGCTAAGTCTCGCCAATCTTCAATATTGTTTAATAAAAAAAAATTCTTTCTTTCCTATCATTAATCATTGTCAACCCACAAAATTACTCACCCTCAATTCCTTAGCAGATGAGCCTAAGATTATCTATTAACTGACAATTTCTTTATCAATCATATAAATGAATATTGTCTTCTCACAAGGGCTTTAAGACAACAATTAGATCACGCTATATTCCTAGACACGAGCTTTTATTCAGTAATTTAATTTTGATCTAGAATTAAGAGATATTTTTCAATACTCTCAAGAATCCATAATCTAATTATGAACCAACACAACATGCACTATGTATAGAATTAAAATACTGATATAATGAAAGGAAAGACATAAATATTAAAACAAAAACGATTACATCAGACTTCATAAAGGTTTAACTAACCCTGACAATAGAGAATTTAGTTCTTAATAAACACGAGGATACCAAACCTTACAATAGAATAGTGGAACAAACAAATCCATACAAAATCCTAAGACTACTTTTCAAGAGTGAATTTCAAGCTCCAATAGTCTAAGATGCTCAACCACAGTATGAGCAACTATTAATAAATCTTGGAAATTCGACACTTGCGCCCAACCTAAGTCAACTACGTCGGGCATCACTCGATTTTGGCACTATTTTAATTTTGGGCCCAACCTGAGCTGGGCGCATGTGATATGCCTTGGGTGCATTTCTTTGGACTTATTCTTGGGTCTTGTTGTGCCCAATTCAGGTTTCCTACATCGACCATGACTTCTTTTACTTCAATCTTTGTCTTATCACTTTTTCAAGTCTTTCATCCTCCATCTTCTAATCCAATACTTTTTCTAAGGGATATATATCCATAAGTAATTTGGCTATGAATTTTTTCATAGATAATATTAATAATTAATTTTATTATTCATATATCAATAATATTGTTAATATTATTATTTATATATTGAATATTATTGCTATTATTATTATTAATAATATTATTATTAGTATTAACATTATTATTGTTATTAATATTATTATTGTTAATATTACAATTTGTGTTTGATAATTATTGTTAACATTATAATATTTTCACCGGTTTATAATCTCCTAATTTAATTCAACATGGTTTCATAATTAGTGATAAGATAATTAAACATTACAAAAATTTAATAATAACAAAATATTTATAATTGTATTTTAATACTGAAGTTGACGTTAATTGTTCAAAACCATAAAAAATTGTATCTAATAACTTCAAATTTGAAGACATTATTACAAGACAACTATTAAAAATAGTTCATAATCTATTACGAATGAGCTAGTACAAGACTATATAAAGAAAATAACAACAATAAATTTAATGATGGAGCACCACTATCAACATCCTGTATTTGAAATAAGTAAAATAAACTGTAAGTTATTCATGTTGATAAAATAAATGAAGACAAGATTATTAGAATAAAAATTGAAAAATAGTAAGTTATACATCTGGTCTAGAATTGGGTGCCATGAATTTCTTCCAAAATGTCAAAATATAGAAGCAAAGTAGGCAAGCAATGTCTTCATCTAATCCTTCAAAGTTGCAAGCTCAATTTCCATTTTGACCACCTTGTCCTCAACATCTGGTGGAGTGCACTAGAGGAATCATAATTCATACCACTTAACCTTGTTGTGGATTTCTTAAAAATAAGGCTAGCACAAGCTCCATATGATAGCCCACTAACTCAACCTGAGTGCTCCTTACCAAATATGATACCAACTAAATTATTTAAAGATATATCTGATGTAGTTTCTGGAGTTTGCAACATTAGCTTGTTATATTTTTCTTAGAAAAAACAACACATACAACATATATTATTGTCAACAACTCATTTTGTCGAGATGAAATAAAAAAAAATATTTACTGATTTGTACCTTTGTTTTTAATTGTATTTTCATTTTGAGAAGCAATGTTTGAGTTTGACTTAGATGGCTCAGATTTATATGTTTACATTTTTCTTTGTTAAGTTTATCTTACTAATTACACTTTGGGCCAAGCCCAAGCCTATTATTCTTTTATAGATTCCTTGTTCAGTTGTTTTTATATACACCTTCTCATTTTGGTTACCCGAAAAAAAGATTTTGATTTGAATAAAAAAAGAGAAGCTTTAGAAAAATTGAAAATTTTGGGGAGGGAGATACAAAACGCAAAAAGAGAATAATGCAAGGCTTCAAGGGTGTTGGGTTGGTTCTAGATATTACACATGTTCACTCTCGTTGCAGGATCATACACTTCATTCATACATCACCATCACAATTAGAGATTCTCACATCAGAGAAAAAAGAAAGAAAGCATTGCAGAAACGCATTAATAGGAAAGTATATGCTGATTTCACATCATCAAGAAGCAGAAAAAGAATTCAGAGACATTCAGAATGGGGGACCGATTTTGGAAGCAAGTAGAAATCTACATTTTCTCGGAGAAGCTTCAAAGAGGGTCACGACTTCATCAAGAATAACAGAAAGGAGGAAGTAAAAGGAGTGGCAGAAACAACCAGATTACAGAGAAGAAAAATACAGTCCATTTACAAGAAATTACAAAAATCGAAAGAACCAAGAGAAGGAAAGTGCTTCTGGACATCGCATCCTCAATTGGTATGTTAATGATTGTTTTGTTTCTCTGTAATGCAATTGTGTGTTTGCCTTGATGTATTGTTCGGTGAATTTGTGTTTGAATCTGTGATATGATAACTGTGCAATTGTAATTGAGATTGAGTAACAGAGAGCTTGAATTATACCTTGGAGAATGCTGTTTCTGGCACACCTTCGTTCCTAACAAAACCCAGATCCTTGAAATATCAATTTCCAGTTCAAACCCAAACAAATTACCAATACTCAATCCAAAATCTCAGCCTAATCTTCAAACAGAGAGTCACTTCAAATTCAAATCTCAAACGCCATCAACAAACCTTTAGTTTTTTCGATCATGTACCAACAAAAGCAAAACCAATCAAGAAAACCTCTAAAATCAAGAACCCGTGAATCTTCAATATCAATTCGTCATAAACTTTGAAACCCAATCAGGAACCAGAAAAATTCCCAATTCTTCCTCCAATCCAAAATCCAGAATTAAGAAGAAATAATAACTGAAAATGGTTACCCTCCATTGTGAGCTTCGCCATAAACCTCCGCTCGCGAGGTAATTGGTTTCATCACAATACCTATTTTACTTTTATGAAGAATAATCAAGTAAAAACTTAGTTTAACTCCAAGGTACTAATTTTACCTACGGACTGGACGTGGACTGGACGTTCCAAAAAACTTGAACGTTAAATATAGAAAAAATTAGTATCTAACTAAAATTCACGTATAAATCTAAATTTCGAATGTAATTTCAAATTTATATACGGAACATGATCCGTAAATAAATATCTATATTTAAAACGCATTTTTCTTGGAGCGTAATTTCTATGAGTATATTTTTTTCACCCAAATATAACACTTCAATTTCTTTTTCTTTTCCATTTACACACTATTGTCATTATTTATTTTCATATTTAGAATTTAATTTTTTGGAAAGTTGAATTTTGAAACATGAATTAATGTAGACAAGTCGAAAATTTTTTTTTTACAATCAAATTCTTAGTTCTGTTATATTTTTACTTCTACTTTTTTATTTAAAAAATAAAGGGGAAAATTATAACGATAATAAACTAAAAACTGTTATTTTAGAAAATAATTAAAAAATAAATATTTTGAATAAAAAGTGTGAAAATATATGTTCTTTTAAACATTAAAGCGTGAAAAGGGTAATTATATTTAGTGATAATACTTTAGTAGAAAAATATATTAAAGAGTAATGCTTTAGAAAAGTAAAGTTAACACCAAAAGTTTAATTAAAACTATTATAATGCAAAAAAACAGTAATATAGAAAAGTATTATTTTAAGAGGTAATTAGTTGGAAAAATAAAATATTAGAGAATTAATAGTAGTAGGTGTTTGTTTGTAAATAAAATATATAAAAAATGTAAAAGTGTAACAGTAAATTTGTTTCTCTCCTTACCGTGCCCTTCTAACATTTTCAAGATCTTTTTCCCTTTTTTTTAGATTTTCTCCTTTCATACATTATCTCTTTTAAAATCTAATCACATCGTAGAATAGTTAAGGAATCCAACAAGTTTATATTTGCTCTAAATATAACTTATTCTCTATTTTTTCTTAGTTTTTTATTATCAATCTTAAGGATAATTGAAAAAAGTATTTTTCTCAATTTAATTAAAATTATATTGAAATTTGATTTTATTACGATAACTTGTTTTAGATCCTTAGAGATTGAGTTAGTGCCAGTAACTAATTTGGAAGAATTATTTTAGAGAATCATCATATCATCACGTTAGGGAAGCTAGTAACTTGTTTTTATACTAATTAATTACTTTCAAATAGAACTAGTTGAAAGTCTTGAATATGTGATTATCAGTGCTCAAGTCTTTTTTGCAGGTCTGACTGGTCCTTGAGCATTGAATAAGTTTGATCGTTTATATTGATTTGGAGTGATAAATTGACCTGATTTAAGCAATGATGTTAGAAAGTAACATGCAAGAACTTTTGATTAAATTGATATGATGTGTGATGATTGAATTACATGTTTATATGTAACCAAACCGGGTTATTGGGGATAACTAATTTTGAAAATATAGAAATAACTGATTTTGATGAATTTAGTAGGTATATATTGTTCTGGTGGTAAAGAAGTTTTTGTATAATATTTGATGAAATATTTAATTTTATATAATGTGAACTTGTTGGAATAGTAAATTTTAATGATGAGGTACTTAAGTATTATTTTGATGATGAAAAGATGCTTGTATAATATGATTTGTGGATTGAACGGGTATTGATGTGAATGATGGAATGATGAAATTGATGTCATATAATGTATGAGTTGTGCTTGTTTGTGTACATTAACTATAGCGCGCCTATGTTTAACAAAGATAATCTAGTTTCACTGATGATCTAAGTCACATAGACTAAGATATCAGGTGGTGAGAAGTTGACGAGGGAATTCATACACACCAGGACCGCTGGTAGACACTCAATATTGGATGTTTGAACTTACTCTAATCCTTTCTCTTAGATTCATTGGCAATCTAAGTCATGGATATTGGATTAGTCATTTCTCTTAGATTCCCTGGTAATCTAAATCTTGGGGTATTGGATTAGTCTTTTCTCTTAAATTTGCCAATCTAAGTCTTGGGTATTGGATTAGATGTTAGTCTCTGGTAGGAGCATAATTAATGTGTCTCTTCCGGAAGACGATAGATCCATGTGTGCCCTATATGCGTGATATGGTCCTCCATGTGTGACTGATATGTATGATGTGGTCTATGTGTGCCCGTTAGATGTGATGTAGTCTATTTATATATGATGTTTGATATGAATACTTGAAATGAAATGTTAGTATTGAAACTTTATATTTTAGTCATTTAAGAAATTCTTATGAATAACTAATATGATTTGCTCTTTTTGGATGTATTGAGTATGTTATAAAATTTTCTTTTTACTAACATACCCTTGTTTTTCATATTGTTTTGTAAACTGTGATGATTGTACTAGGTACATAAACATATACAAATGCAGGTGCTGAAATATGTAAAAGATTGTAAACTTTATTTTGGAATTTGTTTCCCTTTATTTAATTTACTGTATACTAGACAATATATATTTTTGGGATATTATTTAAAATAAATATAAATAATCTGTTAAAATATTATAATTTGAAATATAGTACATTTATAGCAAATCATCATTAAAAGACACGTAACATAAGCTATCGAAATCAATTCCTAACATACAAAAATATAAATAAAAATCAAATTAGAAACTTATAATTAATTAAATTTCCTTTTTAATCAAATATAGTCATACAAAATTTAAAAACTAGTCCCAACAATTCAAATTTATTTTAATACCAATGTATAATAATTATATTAGCCACGTATAGATTCATCGATAATCCTTATACATTAATATATACTTATATGAATATTTTTAGACTTAAATATTACACTTCAGTTTTTTTTTTCTTTTCCCTTTTCACTATATTACGTTTATCACGCATACTTCATATTTAGATTTTAATCTTTGATATTTCATATTTTGAATTTAATTTTTGGAAAGTCAAATTTTGAACATGAATTGATGTAGACGAGTAGAAAAAATAGGCTGGATTTAATTTCGTCACAATCAAATTCTCAGTTCAGTTATATTTTTCTTTAATCTTTTGATTTAAAAAAAATAAAGGGAAAAAAATTAGAAAGACAATAAAGTAAAAAAATATTAGTTTAGAAAATAATTAAAAAATAAATATTTTTAATAAAAGCGTAATTTATATTATTCCTACTCGATATTTTATTTCCTAAAAATATTAAGTCTAGAATGTCATCCCACAACAATTATCAACACATCAAAATCAGGTTTTTTTTTTTCACTTTGGTGTATTTTTTTCATATTAATGTCCAAAATAGGCAAAAAAAAATTTATTTACTAAAATAGACAAATCCTGCCAACTAGATAAACATGATTTCAAATTAAATAAAAGTAAGATGATGACGATTTCAATTAATGACATTAATTAAAATTATTTTTCTCTCTGCAATTATTTTTTATTATTTGATACTATGTTTGATACATTTAACAATTAACAAAAGGAATAATAATAATAATAATAATAATAATAATAATAATAATAATAATAATAATAATTACATAATAATAATTAACAAAACTATAACATGAATATTAAGGTGTATAAATTTATTTTAAATTAAAACAGAATAACATAATGATAATAACAATAAGAACAATTTTAATTAAATTTATATGAATTTAATTTAAATAATAATAATAATAATAATAATATTTTAATTAAATTCATAAAAATTTAATTTAAAATATAATAATAATTATTGAATTCATCTATTGTCACTGAATAGTTAATATTATATTATCACATATTATTTTCTTTATTTATAAAAGTTATTATATTATTATCATAACAATCATTATTAATGTTATTGATTTAATTAAATTTGTCAGAATATTATTACTATTATTATTATTTAAAAAATAATCATTATATTATTATTATAATTATTATCCCTAAATATTATTATTATTATTATTATTATTATTTTAATTTAATTTGTATGAATTTAATTATTATTATTTTTTCAATAATTATTATTATCATTTAAACTAAATTTGTGTGAATTTAATTAAAATTATTCTTATTATTATTTAAATTAAATTCATATGAATAATCCTCCTTATTATTATTATTATCATTATGTTATTTTGTTTTAATTTAAAATAAATTTGTATCTCTTAATTTTCTTATTACAGTTTTGTTAATTATTATTATGTTATTATTATTATTATTAATTTTTTTGTTATTATGTAATTATTATTATTATTAATTTTTTGTTAATTATTAAAGTTTATGTAATTATTATTGTTATTATTATTAATTTTTTTTGTTACTGTTAAAGCGTCTTTAATTAAAATCGCTAACATGTCACTTTTGTTTGACCAGTTTGAAATTATGCCTATTTAGCTGGTAGAATTTGTTCATTTTGATAAATAAATTTTTTTTCTCATTTTGGACATTAATATGAAAAAATACACCAAAGTGAGAAAAAAACCCTCAAAAAGTCACATGTTACTATTCATACATGTTGTAATACAATGAAAAGATTATCAATATCAAGAAAAAATGCATTAAAAACTCATAACAACAATACTTAGTCTTGGGCAACATCACTCAACTCCCAAAAGCACCCTCTCAACAGTTGAGTCGAGCTCAACTGCATAGTTTAAAACATTTTGTAGTCACTCAATTCACCATCTAATTCATTTTACTCTCCTCATAATCATATACAATTTCGAATCATTATTTATATTATATGTCCTTGATGAAGTATTGCACCATCTAATCAACAATAACAATTGAGGACCAAAGCCTTAAACGATTCAAGACGCAACCAAAACAACATGCAGATACTACTGTCGGATTTGTCTAAGACACCAATTTTAAGGTTATTGAACAAAGAAAGCGCAAGTTCCAAACATAAGTTTAGAAAACATTTTCCTTGAATTGGGTTTTCCACCTAATTATATCTTTTTAATTTGCCAAAAATTGATTATGGATAGCGAAACCCTTACACGTGTGAATGTGGGATGAAGGAATGTTAATAACATGAACCATTTAAGTACAAATTTAGGGATTTATATTTACAAATTCATATAATAAAAATTTAATAAAAAGAATTTCATAATCATAATCAAAATTAAACTTGACTCTAATACCAATTAAAAAATATAAAAAATTTAATTTTCAGATTATTCTTATTATAGCATATAAATACATCAATAATATTATGAAAAATTAGAACCTAAAATACAAAAGTTTGGAGTTATTATTATGTGATATATATGTGTTTGTATTGTATGCAGTTTGACATGGTTTGAACCTAGAAGTTTGTGGAGAATAATATATTATATATTATAAACAATATATTATTATTATTATTTTATATATATATATATATATATATATATATATATATATATATTTTTTTTTTTTTTTTTTATATTTTTTACAAGAGTACATTACTTTTTAACTAACTTCCTTGTCAAATATTGATAATTTTGTTACGATTAATTTTTTTTTTCAAAGTAACCACAATTATTATGAATATATTTAATCTAAACCTTATTTTAAATTATTATTTTATACTGAAAAAAGTTCAAAATTCATTTTAAAATTTACATTTTTAAGTTAATTTTTTTTTCTAAATATATCATTCATTTAACACCTTTTCAATCAGAATTTTAGAACTTGACTCTTTGCCTTCTGGATTAAGTTTTAGTCTGTTAAACAAATCTTATAATGACAATAATTATAGTTATCACTAAAATATTACGTCCCTTAATACATATTTTTTAATATATTTTAATATTTGAATAGGTTAATAATGATTTAATATTTTATTTCTTTTAGCACTTTATTTCAGATGATAAGTCTAGACTATTAATACCAAATTAATATGAATTCAAATTTAAATTTGTTTTGAAATTAATATAATCAATCTTTTCAATTTTTTATGTTTTAAAATTTGAAAATATTGAAACTCATATATTTTTTTCTAAAAGTGATTGCATATTTAAAATTTTCAAAAATATTGTAGCAAAGAAAATTAATTTATTTGATGTATATGTAAAATGTGTGAAACTATTTGATGAAACAATACTTTTTATTTTGATGAGGATTTAATTTTATTATAAATAAGAATGATCCATATTAAGAGGAAGATATAAAAAAATATTAAATCTTTTGATTTTACTTAATTTTATTTCAATTAATTGTTGACAAAGTGATAATTTTAATAATATTTAACTTAAGTCTAATATGACTTTACTTAAACTAAATTTGGATTTCAATTTAGATTCAATAAATGTTTTATACGTTAAAAAATATTCTTTAAAAAAGTTATTTTTATTTTTACTTTAAATAAACTTTTTTAGTTTAAATAATAATCTATGGATTGACTGTAATAATAATTTTGACATTTTAATCGTATAAACTTTTTCTTATATAAATTTTTTGGTTATAAGATTTTTTTTGGTTTGGATCATTGTGGGTTGGCCAGTCTAAATATGTATAATAATTACAATAAAATTTTATATTAAATAATTATTTTTTATGATATATATAGGATAATTTTCAAAATTGATGATAATAAAAAATTAATCTAAAATGTATCATACCTAGTTAATGTTTTATTTTGTTGTATTATTATTAGTCTATATAATATATTATTTTCTTTTAAGTTCTCAATTTGAGAAGCTTGTTATACAAGCTAGATTAAAAATTTGCAATAAAAGTTAGTACAATAAAAGTTAAGGTTAGAGAAGTTTCTCCTTCCATTTTATAAATAGATGTATAGGAAAATGTAAAATTCAGCTTGAATGTGTTTATGAAATGTTACAATATTTTATTTCTACCTTCGTTGTTTAAGCTTTTTTATTAACTCTTTTAAAATTAAACCAAGACACTTTGGTAGTTGAGCCAACCTTTACCAATTCCTTATTTTTTTTAGTTCATCACCTCTAAAGTAAATTTTTAATCACATATATCATTTATCTCATCTGTACTTTGACCTGAACATAATATATTAATTAGATTAATTTGAAATGGTGATTTGACTTAAGTTTAACCTAATTTGTTAATACAAAATTTGGATTTGAATTGAATAAATATTTTTTATATTATAAAAATTTACTTTTAAAAATTTGTTTTTATTTTTATTTTTAAATAAGTTTTTATTGACATTTTAATATTATAAACTTTTTCTTAGGCTGACGTTTTGGTTATGTAAATTTTTTTTAATGTGGATCAAGAACGGTACCAAATTACGATGTTTAAATATGCATAATAATTACTAAAACTAGATATAATAATATATTTATATTAAAATAATTATTTTATATACAAATTTCTTTATTATATTTTTATAATATTAAATAGATAATAAATAACATAAGATAATTTTCAAAATTGATAATAATAAAAGTTTAATCTAAAAATATGACATACATATTTAGTGTTGGACATTGTTATGTCCATATAATATATTCTCATTTTAAAAGTTATTTTTTGTATATATATAAAGATATAATATAACATAAGTTAGTGTTTTTATAACATATAAATAATGATTTGAAATAGTATTTTCAAAATTATCAGAATTTACTTTTTCAAGATATTTTGAAAGAAAATGTTAAAATTTATTTCAAAATTCACAAGTTTCAACCACAAAGAAAATCTTTTTCGTTTTATAGATATAATTTATTTTCCTATTTAATGCAGGTTATCAATTACATATATTCTGGTTTGAAAGATTGATGTTGATAAAAGAAATATATTTGAAAATATTACATACAATTTAAATGAAAAAAGGAACTTGTATGGAATTATTATTTTTTTCTCCCACAGAAATCTGTCAAATTTAAAAATTTTATAAAATCATCTTTTAAAAATTTAAAAACATCAGTTTAAAAGTTATATAAATTCATATGTAACTAGATGTTATCTTAAAAAAATAGTAATTAATGAATAATTTTTATTTTTAATTGTTTCAAATAAACATCACTGAAACAATACTACACCATGAATACAAAGCCTACCGGACTTATTCATGTATTGGATCTCCAGCTTAATTTGGACTCTTCTGGGTACTACAATAGTTAATCTCTGAAATTCTAAAGAAAGAGAAAATACAAGTGCAGAATTCATTTTTTAAAATGGGGGAGTAAGAACTGGTTTCTCAAACCCAAGAAGAGGAATTAGGGTTTGAAATCCAATTAGAGCAATAAGTTTTTGAAATCGAAAAGGAATAATTGGTTTGTAAAATCCAGGAGGAGGAGGAAGCTACTAAACACACTCAGTTTTTGCAACAATCCTGATCTAACTAGAGGATGAGGTGGAGTTTTTGCAACAATCCTGATCTAACTGGAGGATGAGGTGGAGGAGAAGAAGAAGGAGCAATGATACCCTTCTTCTTATTTCCCCAAACAATGGTAGGTTTACCATTTACCATTTCAATATCAGAATGAAACCGAGAAGATTAGCTTGCAAAAGCCAAATGAAGCAACAATAATCAACAAGACGAAGGAAGTAAAAATGAAGTAGGGAAGAATAACATGTAGATGCCTAGTAAAGCAGCAGTGACAAATGTAACTGAAAAGATGAAATTGGATGATCGAATCCATAATTAAGGAGTTTGATTCACTACAAATTTGAGTCCAAAAAGTGAGAGAAGAAAGAGGTTGACGACCTATTGTAAGAGAATTCTCCATATTGAAATGGTAAATGGTAAACCTACCATTGTTTGGGGAAATAAGAAGAAGGGTATCATTGCTCCTCCTTCTTCTCCTCTTCCTCATCCTTCAGTTAGGTCAGGGTTGTTGCAAAAACTGAGTTGTCGAGGAACCTGCTCCTCCTGGATTTGGAAAATCAATTCCTCTTTTTCGATTTCAAAAATCTATTGCTCCTATTGATTTCAAATCTCAATTCCTCTTCTTGGGTTTGAGAAACCAGTTCCTGCTATTCTCAGAATTGAAAAAATGAATTCTGCACCTGCATTTCTTCTTCCTTTAGGATTTTAGAGATTAACTGTTGCAGCACCCGGAGGTGTCCAAATTAAGTTGGAGATCCAATAGATGAATAAGTCTAGGTAAGCTTTGTATTCATGGTCTAGTGTTGTTTCGGTTATGTTTATCAGGAATGACTAAAAATAAAGTAGTGCCATGAAGGATCAATTTATAGAGTCCTTTTATCCATGGTTAGGTGTTGTGTTCATCTCAAACCAGTAAAAATAAGGTATCATTAAAAATGAAGTTATGTCATGAAGTATTAAATGGTAATTTTTCATTTACATACAAATCTATAAACTTATACAAGAACTTTCAATTTAACTATTAGATTAACTAATTTCATGTGCTATATAAAGTTATTAAGGGTGAAAATGCAAAATTTTAGCAATTGTTATCAATTAATAATATCATTCATATAATGATAATAATAGTAGTATATATCTTCCAAGTGTTAATTAAATAATCGCCTAGAATATATTATTGGTCATTTATTTTTATGTAAAATTTGTTTTGGTCCTCTTTTTAAGAAAAATATTTTTTTCATTTATATGTTTGTAATTAATATAGTGGGGGATAGGAGTGAAGTGATATCTAATTATATATCTTATTTGTCAATGTGAATGAAATAAAATGATATTATTTAAAAAAGGTATTTGAATATTATATGCATGAAATTTAAGTTTTATTTTACTTACATCAGTAAGAAATCTTTTGCTCAAATGATGATATGTAAAAACAGAGTTTAGTGTTCCTTTTAGTGAAGTATTTTAGGAATGTTTCAACTCTTATAAAACAAATTGGTTCTGTTAGAGTGTATAGTAACATTCCATGCAATATGTTCCACTTCTAAAACATATATTAATAAATTTTCTTTGTTATGATTTTATTTTGGTAATGTTGGTTCATGTATGTATTGATCTCATGTTCCAAATGAGGAGGACAACATTTTATCTTCTTTGAATTGATTGTATTGCAGATTCTGAATGTTGTGTCTTTGAGTATGCATTGATTCCTTGTTGAGCACATTCCGATTTGGAAGGATAACATTTTATCTTCTTTGAATTGATTATATTGCAAATCCTGAATGTTATGTCTTTAAGTATTTATCCACTGATGTTTTGTGTTTACTGTTTCTAGTTATTGCTTTGATGTCCTGTTGTTTACTTGACTCCTACTTCAATATAATGTCAGTTAAACCAAAAATCGACATTGTCAAAAACACGGTGGCATTTTTGTAAATAAATGAATATTATGACGTCAGTTGGAGTAAAACCGACGTTGTGATGTGAAAATCACATCGGTTAAACACCAAAATCGACGTTGTGAGGGCAGTAAAAAATAAAAATTCAAAATTTTAAAATTTTAAATTGGTAGGTGAGCCACCACGTCGGTTATGGGCTTCTAACCGACATGGTGTGTACCAACATGACGTCGTTTTTATGAGTCCAACCGACATCATGGTCAGTCAGATAATTTGATAAAAAATTAGGTAAAATTAGGGTTTAGCACAACATCGGTTTCGGGCTTGTAACCGATGTTGTGGTGCATCAAAAATTAAAATTGGGGTTTCAAGTCATGCACCACGTCGGTTGGAAGCTCAGAACCGACGTGGTGCTGCTGTTTTAATCCAGCCACGCGTTTTCACTTTCACTTTTCTTCTCCCTCCAAAGTGTGTGTTCTCTTGCACTGTTCCGACGTCTTCTTGACTGTTGTTTCAACTTCCATTGCTTCTCCATTCAAGTCCATTGCACTCGTTCTCCTTCATATTCGTTGAGGGCAAAGTTTGAACGGTTTCATTTTCGTTTCAAGCTCCGTTCGAGGTGCTTTTTGTTTGAAGCTTTGAGTTGTTTCTTTCTCCTCCATTTTTGTTTGCGTTCACTGATATTGTTATTTTATTGACTATTTGTTTGTGTTTTGTGGTTTTGGTAGTGTTAGTTTGTCTGCATTTGTTTTCGTTGATTTCTTGGTTTGGTGATTGTTCGGTGATCTCCTAGCTTTCAAAAGGTTTGTTCTTTTACTCTTCCCATCTATGAACACTGAATACCGCCATCTCTTTTTTCACTTTTATTTCGTAAATAAGAAAAAAATTGAATGCAACGACTTCTCTGTTCTGTTGAACTTGTGGGTAGAGCAACCAAAGTGGGGATTATTACTGTTAGATCAAATTTATAATAATGCATTGGGATAAAGCCACTGTGTTGTGAGAGGAATCTTTCTTTCATTCAAAGAGAAATGGTTAGTAAGGAAGCAGTGAAATGTTAATAGGCTTTTTGACTAGGAGGTGTTTGTGAAAATGCCCTATTGCTTATGAAAACGTCTTAGGCTGAGTTCAAGAAGGGGGGTGAATTGAACTTTGAAAGATTTTAACCAATTTAGACCTTTGAAAATAGTTTTCGCAATCTGAAAAACTTTAATGAATCTTGGTATTAAAGATATAGGGTACAGTAAAGAAATAAATTGATTCAAGGCACGAATGAATCAATTTGTAATACTGACAGATATAAGCACACAACAGATTCTCAATCACACTGAATTGCAATTTCACAGCAGCACATTAATCAGGTCAGGTTCACATTGTTTTAATTTCAGTATACACTCAGAACAGAACCACACAAAAATCAAACTTGAATAAGAGCAGAGAAGAACAGTATTACAAAATACTAATTTAAACTCCTAACACAGCACTACACAGATTTGAATCAATATTAGTAAATCTGATAAAGTTTCCTACCACCAGTAATTGATGCAAAATTGAAAATTATTCAGAATGCAGATTCAATTGTTTAGTTTCACCAAGAACACACCACAATGATATCAATTCTGCAGTCTTACAGTAATTCAGCCAAAGTCAATTTTCAATGTCAACACAGGATCAAATACACAAAAGTATCAAGAATCACACTGCAACAATAAACTCTTAAGTATACAACAACTCAGATTCTTAAAATTGCAGAACAACTTTCAGATCAGATTTGTTTAGAATTAAAACTGATGTGATATTGCTGATTATTCAATTTTCCAGCAATGCAATCAATTTCCAATTAATGCTGTATGTAATTCAATGTTTGAAAAGAACCAATCTGTTAATCAAGATTTCAAGAACAACTACAGTAGAATAATCAGAATCAACACACAATTCAAGTTACAATGCACACATCAATATTCAGCAGAGGACTTAAACCAGTTTTATCAAGATTACCGAAAATTAATTCAATCTTTCAATTTAATTCAGTGTGCAGTGCAAGAACAAATCAAGATTATAAGAAAAGGGTTCAAGAAGAAGAGACACAATCAATTTTATACTGGTTCACCACACAGGGCTACATCCAGTCTTCTCTGCACAACTTACAGAGAAAGTTCCACTAATTCAATTAATTGTTCACATACAATTAATCAACCAATTTCTACTCCCCATAGAAATCAGTACCCTGCTAAATTGATCTACTGCTCCCCGCAGTCTCCAATCAATTTCAGCAGAAACACCAGGCTAATTCCTATAGCCCAAACCAGTCAATTTCTACTCCCCGTAGAAATCAGAACCCTGCTAAATTGATCCACTGCTCCCCGCAACTTCCAATCAATTTCAGCAGAAAACACAGGCTTACTTCTAAAGCCCAAACCAGTACAACCGTTCAATGAATTTCACAAAATTACAATGAAAACACCTCAAATCTTGATTCAAACAGGAACAAGAAGGGTTTAGAAAAACTCCCTGATTGGCGCAGAAAGAAAGGCCTGTACACAGTCTTGAAGAAACCCCATAGCACACTTTAGTCAGAATTGATTCTTCAAGTAAAAGCCCTCTTTTGAAACTGATTATTATGAAAACAGTAGAATCTCTCACAGTATTTCTCACAGAATGTATTTCAAAACGATTGTGATTTTCAGAAATGTATCTTTCTTCTTTCTTTTCTCTGTTCTCTTTCTTTTTCTTGTATTTCCTATTTTTCGCACTTTGAAAAAACCACTGTTTTATAGAAGAAGAGCTCAAACCAGATTTTTAGAAAAACAGTTAATTCAGTTAAGCTCAGACACGAATAAATTGATTCGGCTTAAACTGAAATCAGTTTGTAATAGTTAAGTACTTTGCTTTCCAAAACTGTTAATTCAGTTATGCTCAGACACGAATAAATTGATTCGGCTTAACTTGAAATCAGTTCATAATAGTTCAGTACCTTATTTTCCAAAACTGTTTTTAACTGAAGTTAAAACCTTTTTATAGTTTGACTTAAATCATTTAACCCATGTGCTAATGAATTTCTCCTTAGATGTGCATAGGTTCTCTTTCACGGCCAATCATACTCACTCACACTAAGACACATCCTAGAACTCATTTCCACTTGCTTGCTTTGGCTTGCTGGTCATGTCTTGCATGGCTTCATCAAATCCTTTAGTATTTGTGAGAATACTAACAACTTATTTTTTTTACATTATTTCACTTTATTTTCTTCCCTTTGGATCTTCTTCATTTATATCGCTCTGTTTACTTTTTACATGTTTATAATCGGTTTTATCTCTTTTTTTTGTCTTACACCTCTTTTCCAGTATCTAAAATTTGATATATATAAATTTTTTATTTGTTAGGTTATGAACGCTAGCATCTTCCTCTTCAAATCCCCGATGGCTTTTTTATTTCAAAAATTTCAAGAGGTAACTCTTTTTTTATGAAATATTACTACTTTTTGCTTGACCATGCCAAATTGAGTAAATTACTGTTGCTGTTATTTTTATATAAATATTGAGGAATGACAAACACTTCAAATTAGGTGTTAATCTTACTACACTTATGAAAGACATATGGTCTTGAATTCTAAAGAGTGACCAAAACTCTTTCAGAGCAAGAGCAAAATATGTTATTATGTTATTGGTTAACTATGATATCTTATTCTATCTGTTGAGCATCCTATTACTATAATTTTATTCTTAATTTGTTTCAGGCTGTGAGAACCCACACAAAAAAATTCTCTATTTCCTAGGGATCCTACACAACTACAATTTGAAGCAGACATTAATTGCTTGTTTCTTTATACAAGGTTGGCCTTTTTCTATTGTCTTAGTTTATTGATTAATTTTAATTGTGAAGATTCATTCATTGCTTTATATAATGGTAATAGACGTTTTTTTCTCTATGTTTTGTATTATGTACGAGCTAATATATTTAACTTAGAATTCCCTCTCTCTTTATTGTGGTTTGCTCAAAGATCGTTAGTCTATTACTATTCATTGGATAAAAATGGGTTTACTTAGAAAAAATGGCTTGACATAGGAAGTGCCCACAATATATTTGTAATCTACTTAGAAAGAATGGTTTGACAAAAAAAATACTGAGTTTATGTCCCCACTTTTGTTAATAATTGAAGGTGGCTAAAGCCAGACAAAGAGATTTGTCAAAGTTCAGTTTGTTAGTAGATTGGGTTAAAAATGGTTCTAATGAAATTGGAAGTGAATAAAGATGTCTTTTGGGACTATCTTTCCAAATTATAGGTGAAATGCACTTGCTCACTGCTTTGAGTTTGAAAGCCAAAGTCTCTAAAGTGGAGCTGTCAAATCTAGATGCACAGCCAATTTGGGACAACTTAAGCTCGGGTCTTTCTCATTGCTTTATATTAGTTTATTGCATGCACCACGTCGGTTGTGGAGACCAACCGACATTGTGGTGCCTATCCATTATTTAATTTTCAGCGAAGCATTACGTCGGTTTTTTGGTTTCAACCGACGTTGTGTTGTGTGTCATTAACGTCGGTGTCTCGTTTAAACCGACACAGTAGTGGATTACATGACGTCGGTTGTTTAACTGATGTTATGTTTAACGTCGCCTTGGTCAACGTCGGTTTGAAACCCGACGATAAAAGCCTCTCAAAACCGACAATAAAGACTGATTTTCTATTAGTGAGAAAAAATAAAAATTTGTTAGATTCGCTTAATAAACATTGTCAGAGTCTTCTATATTAGTTTTTGATGTACTTGTTCTTTATTACATGTGTGTTATATATGACCTGCAACCTTATATATAACACACATGTAACAAAGAAAAAATACACAATAACTAATATAAAAGACTCTAACAATGTTAATTATATGAATCTAACAAAATTTTATTTTTTTTCTTTCATAAATCATTCAAGTTCTTCCTAGAATAACAGAAACATTCTCATTTTCCTATTTGAGCTTGGGAAAGAGTTAGGTAACAACAAGACATTAAAGCAATAACTAGCAATCACAAACAGAAAATATCAAATGACAAATACTCAAAGACACAACATTCACAATCTACAATACAATCAATTAAAAGAAGATAAAATGTTACTCTCCACACTCAGCAAGGAATTAATGCCTACTCAAATACATAACATTCAGAATCTGCAATATAATTAATTCAAAAAAAAAAAAATGCTAGTCCTCTCCCATGGAAACATTGTTCATTGTGAATCAGTCTTGGAAATTAGGATTAATAGACAAATTTGGGAGACCTGGAAAAGAATGTTGAAACTAAGTGGAGCAACCATATTTTTGTAATGAGAAACAATTTTGTTAGAAATAAATAAGAACATCTAATGGTAACATACAAGTTTATGTGTAATGATAACACAAAATCAGAAAATGATTAGCATGAAAGGTTCAAGGACTAATTTAAATTTTAGTAACACCTAGTAACATTGTAAAAAAAAATATTAATTATTTTATCAACTAAAAAGAATACCATAATATTTACCAATTAACAATGACATGAAGCAAGGGACATATCCTGCACCATCAGTGCACATACAAGTGTTTAACACTGTCTATTTAAGTGTTTAACTCAGCACAACTTTTTGATCAACCAACACAAACAACAAATTTATTCCTCCCTCACCTCCATAAGTAATATCATTACATGTCTTGCACAATGAGAATGACCAAAACTCTGCCTTAGGTCACCATAATATTCACCAAATAACAAGGACATAAAGCAAGGGATAGAGATCCTTCTCCATCAGCACCGCTGCACATACAAGTGTGTAACACTGTGTTGTTAAGTGTTTAGTCACCACAACTTTCTGACCAACCAACAAAGACAACAAATATATGCTTCCATCACCTCCATAGGTAATATTCTTACATGTTTTGCACCATGGGAATGACCAAAATTCTGTCTTAGGTCACCATAATATTCACCAGTTAACAATAACATGAAGCAAGGGACATAGGTCCCGCGCCATCAGCAACACTGCATATATAAGTGTTTAACACTGTCTATTTAAGTGTTTAACTCAACAAAACTTTTTATCCAACCAACACATACAACAAATTTGTTCATCCCTCACCTCCATAAGTAATATCCTTACATGTTTTACACCATCTACCAAATTACACATGTCATACCTCTAAAACTTAAAATTTAATTTGTATTTAAGAGCGAAAATTCATTTATGTGAAGTTTCATTTATTGGATGTTCTCCACCAAGCTCTTTACCACAACTCTGCCTTACTTGAACAGGAACCAAATCACACATGTTTTGGGTCAACAACCTCATTGCAAATTTATCTGTTTAACCATATGTATTTAAGTGATTAACTGTTTAACCATATGTTCTGAAATTTATCTGTTTAACCATATGTATCTATGTGTTGAACCTTGTGTATTTAACGACTTGACTGCATAACACTTTATGAACACTTAAGACACTGGATATAGAAAAATTCACCAACAAACCAAATGTGTCCTTCCTTTACCTATGTAAATAATATCGTTAAATGTTTTAAAAGTGTTTTATTATATGATCATAATCTTATTTTAAAATAAATATTAGAATATTCTATAATTATTTTCATATAAACAATTTATTATAATTTTCTTTTTTTTATTTTGATAGAATTTCACAATATAATTATAACATTATAAAATTAATAAAAAGGTTTATATTTATTTTATATTTATATAATTTTAATATAATTTTTAGAAATAATTTTCGTAATTATTTTAATTATAATAATTAAAACTTTAATTCTTTTATTATCATAGACAAATTATGGACATGTATTTTCCAGTCATTGAAAAGAATAGGGTTTATGTCACTCACTTTTATTCAATTAGACAGTGATTATTGCTATCATTTTTAATATTTAATAATAATAATAATTATATTTATTATTATTATTATTATTTTTATTATTATTATTATTATTATTATAATTGTCAAGTGATGAAAGATTGAAACTTACCCACAAGCAATCAAACTAAAACAAATAAATAAAATATGCATAAATAAATAAACTAAATATTTAAAGTGTAATTAAAACTCAAGTTAATTGTAACAAGAATAAGTTCAACATACTCAAGTTAAGAATTTAACACATTGTATTCTTGTCTTCTTAGTTTGATTATTTACGGAATAAAACATGATTATAGAAAAAAGGCAACAATAAAAAAAGAAAATTGTTTGAATTATAGAAATAACAAATTTAAGTGTGCTAAATAGTTTTTCCTAAGAAAAATTCAAACAAATACGGATGAAAAAAAGCGTGAACAATCACCTCCCAAATGCCCCTCCAGAAAAGGATGAAAATTTTCAAATATTTTAACATTGAACAAAATATCTATATTGCCCCTTGTCCACATAAGCACACAATCCACCTCAGGGGATGGTAAAAGCTTGGAAGCCACGTATGGTTGTCAAAAAACATTTTCCTAAATAAAAATAATAATATGAAAATACAACATACAAATTTAGATGAAAAAAATAACTTCTATCCAATTTTCGATTTCTTCAATAGAACTGTTTCAAATTTAAAACTTTTATAAAATCTTCTTTTAAAAATACGGTGCAGGAGTTTAAAATTTATTTAAATTCATATGCAAGATGTTATCATTTTACTATAATAAACATAAGTAACTACTCAAATCTATATAAAAATTAAACATATATTGAAAAGATTAGAGATAAGTATATGTAGATATGTTGGGTTTTTGATACCATTTGTTAGACGAATCCGATGGGGTATAACTGGGGAGATCTCATATAATGAGAACTGAGCTAAACCACATAAGGGAATGACATCACCTTCAACCCAAAACCTAGGTTTAAGGGTCTTCTTTCTTATATATTGCTCAACTTTCTCATTTCTACCCAATGTGGGACTTAGACTCACACTTGGATTCCTAACTATCTCTCCCTCAAGTGAGAGTCCCTCTTCTACACTCCCCATCGAGCACTATGTACTCGCAATAACCGGGGAGATCTCATAAGAATGAAAACTGAGCCCAACATACAAGGGAATGACATCACTTTCAATCCAAAACCTTGAGGTAGTAGGTTTATAGGTCTTCTTTCTTATATATTGCTTAACTTTCTTATTTTTACTCAATGTGGGACTTAGACTCACACTTGAATACCACCTAACAATACAAGGGAATGACATCACTTTCAATCCAAAACCTTGAGGTAGTAGGTTTATAGGTCTTCTTTCTTATATATTGCTTAACTTTCTTATTTTTACTCAATGTGGGACTTAGACTCACACTTGAATACCACCTAACAATCTCCTGTTCAAGTGAAAGTCCCTCTTCTACACTCCCCATCGAGCGAGCACTCATAGCCGGTACCTTATGAGCCGGCCACCGTCACATCGGCACGAACCTTCGACTCTGATACCACTTGTTGGAAAAATCCGAAGGGGCATAACTGGGGAGATCTCATATAATGAGAATTGAGCCAAACCACATAAGGGAATGCCACCACCTTCAACCCAAAACCTTAAGGCAATAGGTTTATGGGTCTTCTTTCTTATATATCGCTTAACTTTTTCATTTTTACTCAATGTGGGACTTAGACTCACACTTGAATACCTAACAATCTCTCCCTCAAGTAAGAGCCCCTGTTCTGCACTCCCCATCGAGCACTATGTACTCGCAGCCGGTACCTTATGAGCCGGTCATCGTCACGTCGGCACGAACCTTCAGCTCTGATACCAATTGTTGGGAGAATCCGAGGGGACATAACCAGAAAGATCTCACAAGAATGAGAACTGAACCCATCATACAAGAGGGAGAGAGCATAGACGAAAAAAGGAGAAGTAAGGGTTTGTGGTGGCAAGTTAAGCTTTCTTGAGGGTATGGTTCTTCATCATTGATTGTAGTTCATGATGGAATGTATTATACCCGTGTACATGATAAACTTCATGTGTTGATTCGCACTTCATGGTCACTCTTCTAATCTTATTTGTTATATATCTTTAGTTACCTTCATTTGGTTTTGACTCTGTTCACACCAAACAAGTTGTGTGATTTCATTTCTTTAAAATAATACAATGTAAAAGGCTCTCAAAATGTCCTCATGTTTCTATGAAGAGAAACCCATTCATTCATGTTTCTCTTCCTTCTTCATTTTGTCCCTCACCTCACTCACTGAACACACATTCATCGGCACCTTCACCCTTCATGGAGCCACGCTGACCACCCCTCAACCTCTACTGTCAAGCCCTCTCACCAACTGCCAAAAAACCTACACTTACCGTACCACCTGCACCGCCACAAACAAAACAAATAAAAGCTTTGCCACCAAACCATGTCACCACGTTCACCTACACCTGTTGCCATGCCACCACCTCCATAACACCTCCACTGCCCCTCCATGATATTTTGCACGACTCGCCACCAAATCCCCACAACAAGCTATCATATACCTCACTTCACTCGCGTAAAAAAATCACATTCAGCTCACCTTTGCAGCACCATACTTTCAAAAAAATAGCGTAGCCAACCCATCCAGAGTGAGAAAGAAAGAGTATCTAAGTGCAGAATGCATTGTTGCACCGCTGCAAAATCTCGTGTCCCCATAAAACCACCATGAAACCACCTTTCCCACCTCCAAACTGCACCCCCAAAACGCCTCCACCAAGCCTCTAAAGTGCCTCCACGACAAGCTCCACCATGCGCCTCCAAACTGCACCTCTAAAACACCTCCATCATGTGCCCCAAAACGCCTCCACCAAGCCTCCAAAGTGCCTCCACGACAAGCTCCACCATGCACCTCCAATCTGCATCTCTAAAACACCTCCATCATGCGCCCCAAAACGCCTCCAAACTGCACCTCCAAACAGCCCCACCATGCCTCCCACACAACCCCAAACAACACCCAAAACCGCCACCAAAACCACTGCCACGCACCTCCACCATGTGCCCCACCGTGCCTCCCATGCACCTCTACAAAACTGCCATAAAACCACCGTTGCCACCTCACGTCATCACCCTCCTCGCAGTGGCGTTCCTTGTCTACGCACTCCGCCACCATCACCTCTCTTCCCTTCTCGCCGTCTTGCCGCCACTGTGTGCTTTTGTTTTCTTAAACCTAATTGGATTATGATAGTTCTTAAGATGTACAGTACTAGAATGTTTAATTTGGACTCAAGCTCATTTTTTGTTTATAATAGAAAGAATATGATAATTGGCGGTGCGGAACGTAAGAGTACAGAATAGAAAAGAGGGAAAGAGAGAGAGAGTTGGGTCTGGTCCAATGGGTGATGGTTCATGGTTCATAGGGAAAAGAAACATATAGTTTTTTTAAACATAATTAATAAAAATAGAGGATGATATTGATGCTGGTACTGGTGCAAAATTGGATAAGAGGATGGTAAATAATGATGGCATAACGTAATGTCCTTTATACAAAGGCGAGAGAGAGTAAATTAAAAATAATGTGAATGATGAAAAAAGATTGAAAATGGAGTGTTACGTGGCTTTGCGCGAGAGGTTGACTCATTTTATTTGTTTGACACCAATTTAGATATAAGAAATGAATGAATATAACAAAGAAAAGCAAGTGAATGTGGGACCGTATAATATGTTTAGTAACTTTTTTTAGTTTGGCTTTCATTACTTAATAAGAAAAAGGTAAATGACGTGAATCATCTTTTAAGATTAAATTTTTTTCCAAAAACATCAAATTTCTAAAACACATAAAAAAATAACACAACAAACAATTTCAAAGAATTACTTAATCCTGATTTTTCATCTAGGATGGAAATATGTAGAAGTAAGGTCAAATTCTCCCAAAATAAAAAATATATTTTATTTGTTTGTATTTGCACTTTTGTTTCGTTTTACGGAAAAAATATACATTTTCAAAAATATACTCATTTTACTTGTTTAATTAAAAGTATTGTTTAGGACAGGCGTTGTGGGGGTGTTAGTACCTTCTTCACACGTAACCGACTCTCGGACCTAGATCTAGTTTTTGCAAACTAGCCTTATCCTCATTTTTTGGTTTTTTCATAGTTTTTCATAAAAACTATGGTGGCGACTCCATTCTCTTTTTCAAAATTATTTTATTTCACTTTCAGGTCGTCATCCTCCCATCACGATCTCGGTTGCGACAAACATACAGCTCAACAGGTTTGATTTGTTTTTTTTTAGCATCCGATTTTTATTTTATACCCCTCACGTTTTTAGTTATAGTTTTTTAAAATAATAATAATAATAATAATAATATTATTATTATTATTATTATTATTATTATTATTATTATTATTATTATTGCGTTAATGCATTTGGCCCAATAATTGTATTAAATGTTTTTGCATTGATTTTACAAATACACCACCGTTATCTTTTGGTTTTTATGCAATAATTAATTAATTTTTTTATATTATAACTTCTAAATAATTTTTTATAATTGCCTGGTATTTAATTTTATTATTCCAAATGTTTCTTTTAGATCATTCGATGTTTAATACAAAACTTTGAAAATAGCCTTTGTAGGGTACTATGTTTTAAATAATTTTATATATCAAATAGTCGCACACGTCATGCGATATTTAATATAAAATTTAAAAATAACCTTTGGGGGTTATTATGTTCTAAATTTTGGAAATAGCCTTTATGGGGTATTATTTTCTAAAGAACTTTAAATATCAAATGGTCGCACGTGTCATGCGATATTTAATATAAAATTTTAAAAATAACCTTTATGGGTTATTATGTTCTAAATAATTAGAAATCAAATGGTCACAAGCATAATGTGATATTTAATATAAAATTTTGAAAATAACCTTTGTGGGATATTATGTTCTAAATAATTTTAGATATTAAATGACTGCACGCGACATGCGATATATAATACGAAATTTTGAAAATAATCTTTGGGTTATCATATTCTAAATAATTTTAGATACTATCTGGTAATTGTTATCTAGTATTTAATTTTATTATTTCAAATGTTTTTTTTAGATATCAAATGATCTTACACACGCGACATGCGGCATTTAATACAAAATATGAAAATAAATATCAATTTTTTAAAATGTTAAATTTTCAAAATTAAAAATTAAAAGTTTTCAAAAAAAAAAAATAAAAGATATTTGTTATACTCTAAAATCCAAAATATGAAAATTTCTAAAATTGAAAAGAATCAACTCAACAAACAAGTTTTATCAAGAACTGATTTTCCATTGTAGGAGCAATGTCTATCTTATCTGACCAAAAAATAAAAAAATCTTTAATTTTTTTTCACTTGCATTTTTGTTTTTTTTTTTTAAGAAAAACAGACATTTTAAAAAGTTACATTGATTTCACTCAGTTATGATCTTACTATAGATATTGTTGGCTAATTAACGTCTTTTCTACATGGAATAAAAAGATAAAAACCAAACATTTATTTTTTTATAACTTTATATAATAAATTATGTTAGCAACTTCTTTCTTATTTTTCTAAAAAATATTTTTTTATAGTCTCATAATGGATGACCTTGGTTGTGAAACAACCACTTCTAGCTTGTTAAAAAATAAAAACCAAGAAATAAGATGTACACTAGATCTTCAATTTTTAGTCTTTTCGTTCACTGCTGAAGTTGCTTTAATTTTAAATAAAATAATATAAATGCTCGCTACCGAAAGTTGTTATGTTCCTCTAAATTTTATGTATAGACGGCGAACGAACACTTCTAGCTTGATTTTAATTCCAGTTAACAAATAAAAACAGAGAAACAAATGCACTATATCTTCAATTTTTAGTTTTTTCGTTCACTGCTGAAGTTGCTTTAATTTTTTAATAAAATAATAAAAAGATAAAAACCAAACATTTTCAAAAAAACATCCAGTCCCGTTTTGTTTAATTTTGTTTATAAGTGTTGAACATTTTTCAAAAACGGAAACCGTGGGAAAAGATAAAATCAAGTGCAGATTTTTATTTTACTTCACTGCTGTGCAATTACATATCAATGCAGCCTTTTTGTTTTTATTTTAAATCAATAAAATAATATAAGCAATGTAAATCTGAACTAAACACAGTAAAAGATAAGAACAAAATGGCTTTTTCCGAAAAACATGGAATCTTGCATGCGTCAATTTATTTTTTTAACTTATAAATGTTACGAGTTTAATTCGGTGATATGCTATGCCATGTAGATTTTAATGTTTTTGTTGTTAAATCTGGTACAAAATATTTATCAAAAGCGGAACAAGTGCAGATTTTGATCTAGCGATGTAGTGGGAAATGTGGAAAAGATGTTATCATGTCTGTTGTGTTTCAAATCAACTAAACGGAAGATAACAGCTAAATGAAATTTATGCCAAATAGATTTTGCGAAAAACATGGACCTAAACGGAAATACTTCAATCTTTTTTTTTTTTTTTTCTAATTTCGTTTTCAATAAAAACATTTTTGAAAAAAACTTGTATGCTGTTTCCGAAAAACATAAAAAGGTAATGCAGATTTTTATTTTCAAATCAATTCTGTACAGTGTCTATGATGCAGATTTTTATTTTAAATTCAACAAACCAAAATACATTTATAAATTATGAAAATAAAAATTAAACCATGAAAATATTTGTAAATTTGGACAATCTAATTTTGTACAAATTATAATCTTTTCTGTAATATTTTAGAATATTATTAAAATAAAAAATTAAAACATAATCTTAATTTTGTTATGATCAAAATAAAATATTAGGAATAATGTAATGAACATGAGATTATTTAATATCTCAATAATAGAAACCTCAAAATTTTCTTGTGCTAGTATGAAATGTCACTAGCTTATTACTTGATGTCTTTGCTTTACTTTGTTTAACTGACACAATTTTAATTCAATTTTTGGTCCAACCTCTCCTTATCACCAAAATACTTTTTTTTTTTTTCAAAGTCTTCAAGAAATATTTTTTTATATCTCATCCACCAACACTTAAGATGCTATATTAGGAAATAGAGTTTCAAGCAAGAATTCTGGTAAAAAAGTTAGGTTCCAAACCCTTAGAGAATAAGAAGCAATAGAATTTGAAAAAGTTCAATTTGAAAAGGTAAAATCAAGAGATAGATTCATTGACAAAACTTAAAGAAGATGAAGAAAATTGACAAAACAAAAAAGATAAAATTTGGAGAATTCACACAAATGGAACCTAAAGAATAGGTCTAAATTTGGATTACAAAACAAAAATAAACTCAAATTGAATTATAAACAAGTATGTTTCGATACTATCAAAATCCAGCAAGTGTTCATAGTGAAAGATACTTCACAAATCAATCAAAGCTATGTAATCAACTTAAAAGAAAAAATAAAAGCATCAAAGAGTGCTACTAGTGTGTGTTTATGACTTTCTTTTCTTCTCTTTGAATTTATACATTTCGGCATTGCTTCTTTTTTTCATATTTCATTTTTTTTTCAATTTTCTATCTTGTTTTTATTAAAGATTTGACATGGATATTCACTGAATATCATAAAAAAATACATTTATTAGTTTTAGCATAAAACTTGCCAAGATTTTTTTTTATCATTATTTAACATAAAACATTTGCAACAAAGATTCTAAGATGAATTATACTAGGCTTTCTACTTTTATACAACTCATATGGGTTTTGTTGAGGATTGGCCTAATAAGTAGTACGTTAAGCATATAAAACTTGTAATAACAATATCAACTAAAAATATTTTGGAAAAGAAGTTTAAAAATATTTTAAAAGAGAAGTTTCATTAAACATTGTCCTAACAAGTTCCTCATATTCCTCATATGTTTTTCCTATCAACTACTCCATTTAACTATTGAGTTCTAGATTCAAAAAAATTGTGTTTGATGTCATATTTAAAGAAAATAAAAACATATTGTAACTCCTTATATAGCTTGATGCGATGACTGTTTTCGATTTGTAAAAGCTTGGCAAGCTTTATAAAAGAAAAAAAAGGCATCATTGTTAGAGACAATGAATAGTCTCTACGTGAACTTGAACATGTACATTGTCAAGTGTATAATAGTTCCTCCAATGTTCATGGTTCTTGAAAGACTAACTAAGTCCTTGTGAAAAAGTTTAAGGGGTCTTTTAGTTGAAACAAAAATTTTTTAATTGAAAAATATTTTTGTTTATTTCACTTTTTAACAAGCTTCAAAAACCTTGTCCTTTACAAACTTAAGCTTTAAAAGGTCCTTTACTAAATCTTTTGCAATTAGCTTGTTCAATGCATATGAATATTTGTTATCCTTCTATGTCATAACTATTAATCGTCATTTTTTATTAGTGGACATTCAAAGTGTTAGATGCAACATGACTAATGTCTAACATGTATATGTTGTTAACCCTCTTACCAACCAACATAACCTTATCAATTGCAGATTGATAAATTAAGGACAAAATTGGTTAAAAAATGATCTTGTGACCTATGTCACACAATTGTCTAATGCTTAAAAACTATATTTTAAACATTCACAAAGAATATATTTTGAATTATTATAGAAGAATTATATCCTATATCTCCACAGCCAAGTATCCTTCCTTTAATTTTGTCACCATGGGTGACATATCCCTCAAATTTCAGCACAAGATTGAGAAATTTTGAAGCATAACTAGTCATGTTCCTTGAACAACCACTATTAAGATACCACAACTGCTTCAAGTACACCTGTAAAACAAGTAGCAAGATATGGTACCCTTATTAATTTAGGTATAGGAATGTTAATTCTTCTTTGGCTCTTTTTGGCATGCATTTGACTAAGCCATTAGGAACATTAAACATTCTAGTTTTACAATTCTTAATAGGGTGGCCTTTTCACATGCAATAGAAATAAGCGATTAATGGTGAAGCATTTGATTTTTTATAAGAGAAGAAACTTTTGAATTGTTTCACTTTACTTAGAAAACAAGGTTTTATAACCAATTTCAACTTTATCATAAACACAGTTTTACTTAAGTAAAGCTTTCAGGTTTGCTCTTCCCATTGAAAATTTGGCTAAAGTTTTGATAAGACAGTGAACTTTGCTTTGTAAAGCTTCACAATTTTCAAATTTTTTATTTGACTTGGTAGATTCAACACAATTACAAGAAGAGTATTTATATATAACCTCTAAATTTTTCAAATTTCTTTTGGAATTATTCAACTCTTTTTATAGCGTAGTGACTCTATTCTCCAACCAATTGTTCAAACCATTGAATTTATTATTGAAAATGATGGAGAGGCTCCTAGGTGCTTTAGCTTATTGAACATGCTCCAATGATGTAGAACAAGTAGAAACCGTTTTGCACCAAACAAAGGTCATCGAAGGAGTTTCTCTTGATGTGAAAGCAATGGATAGTGGAAGAGGATCCGTGGAGAAGGAAAACGTGTGGTAGAAATGTTGTGGTTTAAGTAATGAAAACCTTGAAGGAGGTTAGGCCACCCTTCAAGAGAGAGCTTCTAGCTTCTTGGAGAAGAAACTCAATATGAAACTTAATCAATGTGTAAAAAATTCAACAACATTTCATTAAGGTAATCAAGCTTACAAGAGAGGTTCCTAAGCCTCTTATTATAGAAGAAGAAATGAGCTAGTAGCTTCCCTAACAAGCTATCTAGGAGCGTGTAGAAGAATCTAGGGTTAAAAACCCTAACTTGCATGACAAGCTATCCAAGTAGCATGTAGGAGAAGCTAGGGTTAGAAATCCTAACTTGCACCACACGCTGGGGTTAGGGTAACCTAGCGTGTGGGGCAAGCCACTCCAAACCCTAACGCTATGCTTCATCCTCCAATGAAAATGCGCCACATGTCAAGTGTTCTAGGCGCCCTAAAACCCCAACCTAGGTGCCTTTACAAACCCTAAGGCACCTAGGGTTATTTATAAAAATTAAATTTTCCTCAAAGCTCCTCAAAGCTCAAAATAGTCAGCATTTTGATCTGCATAGGTGCTTCTGACTCTTCACTGGCTTCAAGTGTCTCACTATGGATTTAATGATTGGGCCTTGCCTAGGCCTTCATCCATCAGAAAAGGGCCAACAAATTAGCTTTTTCATGAGTTTCTTTGAAAGCTTTTAAGAGTCGACTGTAATTTTCTCCATTAGTAGAAAAGTCAGAACTTATACTGTTGATTGATGATTCATAGTCACCCATTAAGCATAAAATTGCTTATTCATATTCTTTTGACGAAGTACTAGATAATGTTTCATTATTCTCCTGCCAGGCTATGTAGGCCATTCTTGTTTTACTATTCTTCTCTCTTTTCTTATCAAAAAACTTTTTTCCCTATTCTGAATATTTGGACATTCAATTCTTATATGTCCTTGTATACCGCAATCAAAATAAGTGAAGTTTGAAGAACCATACTCGGGTTTTCAAAGATTGTAACTTTTCAGTGAAATTTTTTTTTTCTTTTCCTTTCTTTTTCAAAAATTTATAGGTTCAAAGTTTTAGAATCACTGTAGTCATCTGATAAATCGTCACTTATTTCCTTTTCTTAATCAGAGACCTAAGTGCAATGATTCTAACTTTCTTCTCATTGCTCTCTTACTCATTCAACCAATTCATTTCTTGGTCGTGTTTCCTTGATTCTCTAAAGAGTGATGTAGTGGTCAAAGTTGATTAATCCTTCAATTTTGAAATTGTTGTCACTTTAGGTTGTCAGCTTTTGTTAAGGTATTTCAAAACTTTGATGTTCAACTCCTCCTTGTCAAACACCTTTCCTGGGCCTATTAAGTGGTTTACAATATATGTAAATCGTTTCTACACATCTACTATAGTCTCTTCTTGTTGCATTCTCTCAGATCAAGGTATTTTTCCTAGCCCTTTTCAGATCAGAATTTCCTTTATGTGTAACCTTTAGGATGTCCCACAAGTTCGTAGCAGAGGTACACTAAGAGACCCTAAAAAATGCATCAAGATTTAAAGCATAATTGATTATGTTTTTAACTATATTGATCTTTCTTGTTCTTTATTTTAGACCATTCAAACCAAGGTTTACCAATAAGTTCATTGTTAATCACATGGTTAGGCACAAAAAGATCCAATCATAATTGCATCCCAAATCTCTTTGTCGATTGATTTAATAAAGATCTTCATTCTAGCCATCTAAAACTGACACTTAACACCTCCAAACATAGGTGGTCTATTTATAGAAGAGCCCTAAGCAAAAGACAACTTGTTCTGAGCCATATTTTCATAAAACAAATCTTGATTATCTTACAAAAACTCGCTCTGGATACCAAATGTAAGAAAAAAGGTTGAGTTCGAGACAGGGGGACAATTGAACTACCAAGATTTTAAAAACTTTCAAAGATTTAAAATGATTCGCTTGCAGAATTAATTGATTGAAGCAAATCTAACACAATATTTTAATAGGTTAAAGTTTCAGTTACAATAAGAACAAGATTATACAATAATTTTTATATTGATTCACTATTTTTCAAGAGTTACATCTATTGTCCAGCCACATCAATCATGCTCACACTAAGTCAAACATTTACAATTATACAACACATCAAGAACACCACTCTTGAACCCTATAAGAGTGTTCTTATACCCCTGTAACACCCTATTACAAAAACTACAACTAGAAACCCTATCCAATCACAACTAAATACTACAGAAGCAAAAGTATACAATAGAACAATATCACTGAAATTACAACAAGATCAAACTGGATAAAAAAAACTCATGTGAATTCTTCTTAGGTGAAAAGATTTATCTCAAGAACAATTAAAAAAAGGCTCGAACGATCGTTTGAAGGCTAAGAAGAATAACTCTTAGTGTTGAAGGTGTTTCAAAATCTAAAAATTTTAAAAATGTATTGAGAAAGATTCGAGAATGAGAGTTATATAGATTTTGTCCTGTCATTTTTAATGGATTATAACTAAATTTTAATTTGTTGATTTCACTTACTAATAAAAATAATGAACTAAATCATTATTTTAATATATTAAAATTGACTGATAAAGATCCTTATAAAAATACATAACATTTCAATATATTAAAAACTTGTTTTAACATATTAAAATATCCTTTTAGAATTACTTATGATTTGAAGTAAAGTAAAATCAATTGATTATATTAATAATGTAATTAATTAAAATATCCACCGTAATTTTTTAGGACTTCTGATAAGAACATTTTAATATATTAAACTATCTTTTAATCAATTAAAATTATTTTTCAACCAAAGTAAATTATTTTAATATATTATTTTTCTGTCAATTGTGATGCCATTAGTGAAAGACCTAATATAGAACTGATTCGGGAGGCTTTTACTATCCATTCATGAGTCTTAAGAAAATATTTCAAAAAATATTTTATAAACTATAGTGATGATCCTTGTAAATTATTTACTTAAAAACATCTTTAAATAAAATATTCAAAAATATCTTTAAAACTCTATTTAACTCTTCTTTCAATTTTATAACTAACATGTTTTTTAATATTAAATATAATAGTTTAGGTGTAAAAAACTAAACTCAAAATATTGACAATTGTGTGTGTCAAAAATAGGAAAGACTAATAAAACGTTTATGTTCATGTCGTCACTCAAATGTTCAAATCTATTAATCTATCAATAATTTTTCTTTGAATTCTTCTTTAGTTATTCAAAGTTTTTTCTTATTTTTCTTGCATTATTAGCTTCTTACATTTATATTTTTATGTTGTTTAATTCAAGATTAAAGTTCAAAGATAAATTAATATTATTGTTATTATTATTATTATTATTATTATTATTATTATTATACTTAAACTTTTTATTTAAATTTAAAACTTTGCATTTTCAATTAAGTAAAATATTTTATATTTTAAAACATTATTTTTTAAATATTTACATCATACTTATGTGGCTCATTTGTTTTATTAAGATTTTGAACTTAATAAAAGAAGTATTAAAATGTATAAGCTTCATTTTCATTTATTTATTTTTGAAAATCAAATTTGTGTTAAAATAAACATAAAAATGCATTGAATTTTATTATTTGTATAAGACTATTTTATTTATTACCCTTTTTTAATTTAGATATTGATAGTTTAAAATAAACATAGCATATATATTTGTTTTATATTTTTTCATGTAAAATACTCTCTTTTTTTTTTTTTACTTAAATCAATACATAACTTGGTTATTTAAACATACTTTTTGCAAAATGTGATTTACTACCTTACAAAATTTTCTTAAATTTGTCCATACGGAAATTCTTAAAAATATATACCAAAAAAGCCTACTAATTCAGATCATGTATAAGTAAGTACGCATAGGTTTCGGACGTTCATATCACATATTCCTTAAAATCAATTAGTTGATAACCAATTATATTAATATTTTTTACTTTTGTATTTATTTTGAATTTAATTATTAGTATATATTATTATATTATTATATTATTAAAATAAACTTGTTAAGTACGCGTATTTTTTGGAAAGGATGTAAAAGGATAATTTTCCTTTACTTATCAAGCCATTCGGAAACATAATGATACTTGACTACATGTAATTATTATTTATCTCCAAAAATTTGAAATTATTTTAATTTTATACTTCAGTTTAAAATAGCTTTTCAATCCTTCTAAAAATGAAAAAAAAAATCATACTTTTATTTCCACTTACTAAATTTAAAAAATTAAAAATAATTTCAATATTTAATATAAATTTTTATATTTTTTCATGTAATAGAAACTATATTGCATAAAAATTATATAATAGACTTAAATATAAATATTCATATATTTAGTATACTATTTTGAAATATATTCTCCACCTAATTTATATAATCACAAAATAAAAATAAAATAAAACTATTTTATCATCTCATTGAAGAGTCACACTAATAAATTTAAAATAAAAAATAAACACCATACAATAAGAAAGATAATTCACAAAGAGCTTCAAAATCTTAGAATCCAGGATAATTTAACTTACACCAATAACTTCTGATCAATGACTACATTACTAAGATAATGGACCAACCAAGATTTAGACTTTGAAGAAGATAAACAAAAAACTAACTATAGGAAACTCTTAAGAAAAGTGAAATTTTAAAGTTTAAGTTAAACGAGAGGAGAAGAAACTCTTCCTAAATACAAAAAAATTACTTGATTTTATAAGGATGAAACTGTTTTTTATTTATTTATTTAAACTTTTAAAAAAAACAATTCAAATGTCATTTTATTTATTTTTTAAGTTAAAGTCTAGCTTTTAATACATTTTTATTCTAAAGATGTTTCCTAAAGTCTTACGCTTAAACTCTTAAAAATTCTAAATTTTAAATCCTAAAAGTTTATTCAATATTCAAATTTTAACTTTCGTAAATTACTTTTTTAATCTAATAAAAAAAATTTATCAAATTAAAAGATAAATATCAAATTAAAGATAAATCCTTTCTACTAAACATAATCAATTTCCCTATAAACTCCTTATTCCTCATTCTCCTCAGTTTCCAAATACTACCAAAACTCAAACCTTAGCACCCTAAAAAATATTCAGGATCCTTATTAACCAGCACTTCTTCTTGCTTTCCTTTTCTTCTTGGCACGTTTCGCTTCCGCCACATGGCCTGCAAAAACCAAACCTGCAAAAAATATGGATTTGAAGTTGGTACACAAAGGGTGGACAACAAAGCGGCACTTGGATATTTTGAGTATTTGTTTATGGAGGGCTATTTAGTCATTTTATGTTTTAGGTTAATTTTTATAAATAAAGCTCTCTTGGTAGAGTCGAAACATCATCACAATACATAATAGATAATTAAATACAATTTTTTTTTTCCTTTTTTTCTCTTCTATTCTTACATTTATCTTTTCACCTTGTTGTGCCAATCACAATTATGAGTGACTAATTGTTTTGTTCAATCTGATCATTATGAGTGACAAATTGTTTTGTTCAATCTGATCTCTAAGTGCTCTCGTGTTCTTAATCTATAGGTTCATGTTTTGTAATTCTTCCTTAAATGCATGTTTAATTGTTATTTTAATTTGATTATTAGATTTAATAATTGAATTAAATTAGTAATTGAATCAATACTGATTGGATTGTATTGTGAAATTTTCAAACCGATGTTGAAGTGAGAATAATATTGTTGTTCATAGTGGGCGATTGTAGTTGTTCAGCATATTGTGTATTTTACAAGATGCTCCTTGATTGTGGGTTGTTCATAATGTTAAATAGATGCAGATATCTCGGTTTATTAAACCCACACATGTAATTCAGATTTTTTTTAGGAGCCAGTGAGATATTTTGGAGAGATATTTTGGAGAGCCGAAGAGAGGCCAAGTTAGTTTTTATCACTTGCATTTATCTAATTTATTTAAAATTTAGTTTTTATTTTATTATATATAATCTTCTGCTTTTATTTTATTATATCTAATATTATATTTTTATTTTATTATATCTAATCTTCTATTTTTATTTTATTATATCTAATTTGTTTAAAATTCTATTTTTATTATATTATATCTAATCTTTTTATAATTCTATTTTTATTTTATTATCTCTAGTCTATTTAAAATTTTGTTTTTATTTTATTATATCCACTCTCTTTAAATTTTGTTTTATTTTATTAAATTTAACTATTTCATTAAAAACTGAATTCTTTTAAGATAACGTCTAAGTAGTCTTTGGAAAGAATGATTTAGATTAGTTATACTATAAATTTAGCTTCTTAGTATAATTTGTGGTGCGTTCTACAGTGTGTGTATCGGTGTGTACATTTTTTCTCTCCGTTCAAAAAGAGGGAGTGGTGAAAATCTTATTCTTATCCATCCAATTCAATTTTGAAAGCATTCAAGATCAATCTCTCATAAAGAAAAATATATATTTAATTAAATATGATAGTTAACCCTTTAATAAAGGAATTACCATTCAAAATATTTATTAAACATATTATGATTATGGGTGTCATTCTTAAGAATAGATATAGAGTAATAATTATGTTTCTTTTTTATGATAGACTATTCACACTTTAAGCTCAATATAATATTATAATATGTTTCTTATTAGATTATATATTTTTTATAATTACATACATAACTGTATTTGAATAATGTAAAGAGACATTATCTTAAATAAAGACATTATGTTAGATGAATTTTAAGCTTCTAATAATGTTCATATTACAAAGAAGTTTAGTTGTAGTACATAACAAGAAGTATGTCAATAAAGTGATAATGACTCAAATTAATTCTTATTATTATTATAAAAGTGTGATATACCTAATATAAATAATCTTTTAATTCCTTAATATGCAATATTTTTTTTTTCTTATTAGCGCATGAACGTATACAATGTTATATGTTCAGAGTATAGGAGTATCTCTCGTGTAAGAGATACATAACTTGTTAATTAAAGGACCAATAAATAAATTTAATTAATAGTAAAGTATAAAATAATAATTGAACTAATAAAATTGAACTAATAAGGAGTAATTTAGTTATTACTTTTATTATTTCTTTTATTTGATGAACCTGGTATATTAATAAGATTTGTATTAGTGGAGATACAACCACGTGCCTACATTTTTTTCTCCAAAAAGAGAGTGGAAATCTTATTCTTATTTATCCAATTATCTTAAAAGCATTAAGATCAATCTTTCATAGATAAAAGTATTCATCTAATTAAATATGCATTTAAAATCAATCTTTTTTGAGAAGATTATTTTATAGGGGTTATTTAGTCATTTTATATTTTAGGTTAATTCTTTTTCTAAATATAACTCTATTGGTAGAGAGTCAAAAGACATCACATTAGACCATTAAATATATTTTTTTTCTTTTTTCCTTTATTTCTCTTTTCTGCCTTTTGTATTTATCTTTTCCTCTTGTTGCCTCAATTGTGATTGTAAGTGATAAATTGTTTTGTTCAATCTGATATCCAAGTGTTTCCCTGTTTCTTAATTTTTTTCATAATTGCATGTTCAATTTCTATTTTAATTTGATTATTAGATTTAATAATTAAATTAGTTTAGTAATTAAATCAATATCGATTGGATTGTGCTGTAGAATGTTTAAATCGATGTCACTGGACGATTGCAGCTATTCAGCATATTATATGTTCGACAAGATATTCTATGATTGTGAGGTATTCGAGATGTTAAATAGGTGTAGAAATCTCGTCTATTAAACCAACACATATAATTTGGATTTTCTTTAGGGGCTAGTGAAGAATTTGAGAGAGCCAAATAAAAGTCAAGTTGGTTTTTATTACTTATATTTATCTAAAATGTTTAAAAGTTTGTTTTTATTTTATCATATCTAATATGTTTAAAATTTTATTTTTATTTTATTTTATTATATATATTTTCTTTTATTTTTATTTTATTAAATTTAATTATTTTATTAAAACATATGAATTCTTTTAAAAAAACGACTGAATAATCTTAGAAAAAAATGCTTTAAGTTACCTATATCATAAATTTAGCTTTCTAATATAGTTTGGGACGGGACAAATCAAGATAATGGCCAACCGAGACTCAAGTTGGAGAGAAAATGAGCTATAAGACATTCTTGAAAGAGACTAAATTTTAGAATTTAAATAAGACAAGAAGGGAAGAAGCTCTTCCTAAAAAACAAAAGTAGTCGGTCTTATAAAATAAAACTATTTTTTATTTATTTATTTAAATTTTTATCTAAAATAAAATTTAAATATTATTTTATTTATTTTCAAAACTAAATTCGCTTTTAATATATTTTTATTCTAAAGCTATTTACTTAGACTCTTAAAGATTCTAAATTTTAAATTCTAAAAAATTATTAAATATTCAAATTTTAAATTTCGTAAATCACTTTTTTTATTAAAAAAAACTTATCAAATTAGAAGATAAATATCAAATTAAAGATAATCTTTTCCACTAAACATAATCAATTTCGCTATAAATCCCCATTCCTCATTCTCCTCATTTTCCAAATACCACCAAAACTCAAACCTTCGCACCCTAAAAAAATTTCAGCATTCTCAGTAACTAGCTCTTCTTCTTGCTTTCCTTTTCTTCTTGGCACGTTCCGCTTCCGCCACATGGCGTTGCGCGGCTCCAAAGAAAAGACTGGAGCAAAGTCCATGGCGCCGGCGACTCCCAAGCAATCCAACCCCCTGCACAATTTCACGTTTCCGTTCTTGACGTGGGGAACTCGGCGCAGAATGAGGTGCGCCACCGCAACTTACGCCGGAAGAGCCCTTGGTCTTTGTTCTTCGTCGAACTCCGACGAATCGACGGCCACGTGCAGCAAGGCGCCGGAGGCAGCGAGGGGTCAAAAACGGAGACACGTCGGCGATGACGAAGGGATCGCAGTGATGCGGCAGAGGCTAATCCTTGATCTGAAGACCGAAGCGGATAGAATGAAAGACGCGATTCTACAGAGCGAGGAAGAATCCGTGAGGCCGTGGAATCTGAGGAAGAGAAGAGCGAAGGTTGAGGCTCCGGCTGCGGCTCCCGATCATTGTGGTCGGAAAGCGTTGATCGACGACAAGAAACGAAACGACTCGCCTGCGGCAAAGCACGACGGCGCGGCGAAGTTGCCGCAATTGAGAAGCGCATCCGACAAGACGGAAAGGGTGAAACTCGATTTACAGCTATCAAAGAAAGAGGTTGAAGAAGATTTCATGGCCATGTTAGGCCAGCGGCCTCCTCGGAGGCCCAATAAGCGGCCCAAACACCAGCAGAGGATGTTGGATGTGAGTGGCATTTTCAACCTTTAAATTTTCTGTGCAGTGCTGTATATTCAATTATCCGAGAATTTGATTCAATTAACCTAACGCCGTTATTTTTAATTTTGTGCAGACGGTTTTACCTGGGTTGTGGTTGACGGAGGTTACGCCCGATTTGTACAAGGTTAAAGAAGTCGCTGATAATGGGAAGGTGCGTCACTCTGGGAAGCGGAAAGTTGATGCAGAATTTTGAATTAGCGGGTGCATGTGTTGATTTTTTGTGGTAACTAACACGTGTAGTTGATATTAGTTCATTCTTTTGTTTATAAGACTGATGAAGTTTCTTTCGAATTGAATTCTTGTGACCAAGCTGTAATGAGTTGACTTTATACCCTGCTTATGTAGTACTGCGCCCTCAAGGAGGCAAGCTTAATCGAAATATCACAGTTTTATTGTTTCACTTCATTTGCTGAGGTTCGAATTTACTGAAACTTTTAATTATGGTTTTCTGGCGATCCTTTCATGTTCACTTTTATGAATTGAGAATTTTGTACGTACAGTTTCTTGTTTTGCCTCGATCACACCCTTTTCTTTCTTGTTTTGCAAATGAGGATGCTACTTCCAGACTGGGGATTAGGTCAAACAAATAAATACATCCACAAACGCAAAATTTTGTTTTGAAATTCCCGTTACTGAAAATTGTAAACCATCTGGTAATTATATAATATAGAAAATAAGAAAAATATCCTAAACCCTACACCTAAATGTACATTCATCTTTCTTGATAAGATATTACTCATTAGTGCTGCTGATATTTAATTAGATGAATACTTTTATCTACGAGAGATTGATTTTGAATGCATATTTAATTAGATGAATAATTTTATCCACGAGCGATTGATCTTGATTCAGTTGGATGAAAAGAATAAGATTTTCACTCTCTTTTTGTTTATGAGAAAAAAATGTAGGCACATGATATCTCCACTAATACAAATTTTATTAATATACCAGGTTCATCACATGAAAAAAATAATAAAAGTAATAACTAAATTACTCCTTATTAGTTTAATTATCAATTTATGTTAGAATATTATAATTAGAGAAACAAATCAGTAGAATATATAAAATAATCAAGAAAATATCAGATAATATCATAGAGATAATCAAGAGAGTATAAGAGAATATTAGTAGAATATAAGAGAATATCAAATGTATTTATTTAGAATAATTTCTATATTTAGTTTCTTAGAATTTTATATTAAGTGAGCTATTGTAAATAAAAAATAATACATTCAATAAAAAAACCTTCTTCCATGTTATGATATTCTTTGTTCATTTTTGTTCATAGTTATCATATTCTTGTCCAACATTTCTTAACCCTCGATATCGTCGCAAGATGGTATCAGAGCGGTGTTAGATCCTGGAAACTCAGAAACCAACATCATTGCTCCATTACCCCTCACAGTCGCAAAACACCAAAAAAATCAAAAATGTCATTTTCAAATGATGAAATTGGCAACAACATGAATCAAAACTAGAATAACTCCTCAACCATTACTGATGAGCTAACTTTGCAAATTGCAAATATGCTTCGTAATGGCCTAAGGATTCAACAAACACAAGCCAATCTTAACAATTTGTCAATTGGTTTCAAATTAAATGGAGACAGTTATCCATTGTGGACAACACTTATGAAGAAAGTTATCAGTGGCAGAGGAAAGAAGAGTCATCTGATAGGTATACCTCCGGCACCAGAAGAGATAGAACCAGCATATGAAAAATGGGAACAGACAGACCAAACTGTCTTCACCTGGATAATTCAGAATATTGAGATTAGTTTGATAAACAATGTTTCCTAGTTCCCAACTGCCAAGGCTTAATAGGAGGGATTGGCTACTACCTATGGAAGCGACACAGACCCAGTGCAAATCTATGATTTACACCGAAAAGCAAACACATAGAAATAGGGAAAGGATACCTTAGAGGATTTCTGGAACAAATTACAAGCTATATGGATGGCAATTGACAGAAAGCAACCGAATCCTATGAAATGCCCAGATGATATTGCAACTTTCAACAAAATTAAACAAGAACAGAGACTATATCAGTTACTAACAGGGATATATGAAAAATTTGAAGTCATCAAAAGGGATATTTTGATTCAAGAGAAGACCCTTTTAGTAGAGTCCGCCTATGTTGTTGTCCGAAGGGAGGCGGCCCGACTTCAAATTCTAAAGCCTACCACCAGTAGCGAAAGGAACACATCATTAAGGGAGGTCAAAATCAGCTTAACCGCAAGAAACAGACCACCGGGACAGGGACAGGGATGGAGTTGCCCAAAAATTGCCAAACGACGTCCATCACAGCAAGAAAAGGAAGACAAAAGTCACCTCCACTGTACTCATTGCGGACGAAGAAACACATCGAGGAGACTTGCTTCAAAATTGTGGGTTATCTCGAATGGTGGAAAGATTCTAAACCAAAAAATCGCAAGGCTGCCACCGCCGTGGGCATCTCACAGACCACCAGTAATTGTAGTGGTGACACCGGAGTAGAGGAAGAAGCAAAATCAAAGTCGTTCATGGAAGAGCCGCGGTCACTCATGGAGGTAGAAAAAGAGAGGAGGATACCAGCCTAAGAAAATTTTATCAGTGGATTGTTGATTGTGGGGCAACTGACACCATGACCCTCATGATTTTAACAGTCTATCCACACTTATTAAAACCCATATTGAGACAGCCAGTGGAGAAGTCAATTTTTTTTTTCAAAAAAATTAAAATTAGAAAATTGTCTCTATGTTCCTACATTATCATCAAAATTACTTTCTGTAAGCCAAGTTACAAAGGAGTTGAATTGTGTGGTTCTCATGTTTCCTACTTTTTGTCTTTTACAGGATATTCTTACGAAGGAGATCATTGGGTGTGGTACTGAACGTGGAGGTCTTTACTACGTTGATGAGGTTGCTCACAAGGGACATGCCATGCTTGCTTATGGAACGGTTACAAGGCAACTCTGGTTATGGCATAGACGTTTGAGACATCTTTCATTTGGGTACCTTAAGATTTTATTTCCTAGTTTATTTACTAGTAACACTGAGCCCATCAAATGTGAAACTTGTATACGGGCAAAGAATCACAGAGTTACTTTTCTTCCCAACAATAATAGAGTCAATTATGCTTTTTCATTAGTACACTCTGATGTGTGGGGTCCAACTCCTAATTCCCATAATAATCACTTTCATTATTTTTTGTTATTTGTGGACGATTTCTCTCACATGACTTGGGTATATTTTCTAAAATACAAATCTGAAGTACCCGATAAGTTCTATGCATTCTATCAAATGATTCACACTCAGTTTGGCAAGAAAATCCAAGTATTTAGATCAGATAATAGTGGAGAATTTGTTAACAAATCAATGCAAGAGTTTTTCAGAGAAAATGGCTTAATTCATCAAACTTCCTGTCTAAACACGCCCCAACAGAATAGTGTAGCAGAATAGAAAAATCGTAAGCTACTAGAGATGACTCGGGCCATGATTTTTGATGCACAGGTTCTAACACGGTTTTGAACCGATGTTGTCGCTACCTCGACCTATCTTTTGAACAAGCTACCCTCCCAAATCCTTAACCACAGAACACCTTACAGATCCTAGCTACTCAGACTAATATCCTTCCTATCCAAATGTTACCACCATGAGTTTTTGGGTGCTCTGTGTTCGTTCATATTCCCAAAGCTAACAAAACCAAATTTGATCCATGTGTTGAGAATGTGTCTTCATTGGATATGATACACATCAAAAGGGGTATTGATGTTACAACCCAATCACTCGTCGTGTATATGTGACTATGGATTGTGATTTTTTAGAATTAGAATATTTTTTCAGTAGCCAACTTGATGTTCAGGAGGAGACTAGTGAACCACCAAGTTGGTTAGGTAGCCTTAGTTGCCAACAAACTCCAAAAGAGCAAGTAGATGGAGTTGACGAGCATGTCTATGTCAACGTAGGAGGGACCAACACAACCAATGAGGATCCTTCTGATAATGTCCAACAAGAGGTAAGTGATCATCACTCTATTGAGTTGTCTCCTGTTATGAATGAAGTCACTAACAGTGACAGGTTAGCACCAGAACGAGAGCCTTTCACACTTCTGCCAAGAAGAAACAGAGGGGTACCACCTGACCGATATTCTCCAGAACATGTTCCCCGGAATTCTAGGTATCCTATGAAGATAACTAGAGAAGGAGTGACAGACATTACAAGAGCTTTTCTTACTCCCAAAACAGTTCATGAAGTCAGTAAGAAGTGTGAATGGCAAAGAGCTATGAAAACAAAGAATCATGTACAACATAACAGAACCAAGCACGTTGAAGTGGACAGACACTTCATCAAGGAGAAGATTGAGGATAGCAGTACTGAGCTTCCGTTTGTAAAGTCAGAAGATCAGTTGACAGACATTTTCACCAAAGTTGTTACAGACAAAGCATTTACCCGTGTCCTCAGTAAGGTAAGCATTGGTGATCCCACTGCTCACCTTGAGGGGGAGTGTTAGAATATTATAATTAGAGAAACAAATTAGTAAAATATCAAATATAATCAAGAGAATATCAAAGAATATCAGTAAGAATATCAAAGTGATAATCAAGGGAGTATCAAAGAAACAAATAAGTAGAATATCAAAGATAATCAAGGGAGTATGAAAGAATATTAGTAGAATATCAGATAATATCAAATGTATTTATTTAGAATAATTTCTATATTTAGTTTCCTATAATTTTATATTAAGTGAGCTATTGTAAACAAAGAATAATACATTCAATAAAAAAATCTTATTCCATGTTATCATATTCTTTGTTCATTTTTTTCATAGTTATCATATCCTTGTTCAACCGTTCTCAACCCTCGATACCATTGCAAGATTTTATACTTTATTATTAATTAAATTTATTTATTAGTCCCTTAATTAACAAGTTATGTATCTCTTACACGAGAGTTAATCTTACACTCTGACTCTGATCATGTAACGTTGTATACGTTCATGCACTAATAAACAAACAAACAAATTAATAAAAAAATAATACATATTAAGGGATTAAAAGATTATTTATATAGGTATATCACAATTTTATAATCAATAAGAACTAATTTGAGTCATAATAGTTATAAACTTCTTTGTAATATAAAAATTATTAGAAGCTTAAAATTGATCTAACATAATGTCTTTATTTAAGATAACGTCTATGTGCATTATTCAAACACAATTATACATGTAATCATAAAGAATATACAATCTAATCATAAACATATCATAATTGAGCTCATTTGATTCGCTCTGTTGAGAGTGCCCCAAATTATACTAGGAAGCTAAATTTGTAGTATAACTAACCTAGGTCATTCTTTCTAAAGACTACTCACTCGTTCTCTTAAAAGAATTCAGGAGTTTTAATGAAATAATTAAATTTAATAAAATAAAAACAGAATTTTAAATCGACTAGATATAATAAAATAAAAATATAATTTTAAACATATTAGATATAATAAAATAAAAACAAAAGATTAGATATAATAAAATAAAAATTTAAGATTAGATATAATAAAATAAAAAATAAAATATTAGATATAATAAAATTAAAAAAAATTATATATAATAAAATAAAAATAGAAGATTAAATAATAAAATTAAAACAGAAGATTAAATATAATAAAATAAAACAAAAGATTAGATATAATAAAATAAAAGTAAAAGATTAAATATAATAATATAAAAACAGAATTCTAAACAGATTAGATAAATGTAAGTAATAAAAACCAACCCGCCTCTCTTCAGCTCTCCCAAATCCCTCACTGACTTCTAAAGAAAATTCAAATTATATGTGTGGGTTTAATAGACTGAGATTTTTACATCTATTTAATATTCCAAACACCCCACAATCATGGAGCTTCTCGCCGAATACACAATATGCTAAACAACTACAATCGCCCACTATGAACAACAATACTATTTCGACTTGAATATCGGTTCGAAAATTTCACAGCACAATCCAAACGGTATTGATTCAATTACTAAATTAATCCAATTATTAAATCTAATAATCAAATTAAAATAACAATTGAGCATGTAATTATAGAAAGAATTACAATACGCGAGCTTCAAAATTAAGAATTACGAGAGCACTTGGAGATCGGATTGAGCAAAAAAATTAGCCACTCATAATCCTGATTGGCATAGCAAGGCGAAAAGATAAATGCAAAATGTAAAAAAGAGAAAGAAAGGCAAAAAGATAAAAAAAATAGTATTTAATTATATGTTGTCTACTGTGATGTCTTTCAGCTCTACTAAGAGAGCTATATTTATAAAAACTTTAACCTAAAACATAAAATGACTAAATTCAAAATATCCAGATGTCGTCTTGTTGTCCAACCTTTGTGTATTCGACTTCAAGTCCAATTTTAACAACTTTCTAGTTTGAATTTCATCTCGGCCTTTGAATAACATTTGTCTATTTTTACGCTATATGCAAAACAAAACAAGAATTAAGTAAATCCGAATTCTGTGGCAAAAGTTATAGACAAATTTCAAGAATGGTGTCAAAATAATAACAAATTTTTAACTAAAAAATGGTGTAAAATCATAATAATTGTCTTCAACGTTGTTGTTTACTATTTATTATCTTCAACGTTGTTGTGTCGTTTCAAGCGTTGCCATGCATCGTTTCACTTCAAATTATTTACGTAATATAAACTAGAAGGAGTACCTGATGCCATCGTCTTTTCATTCAAAGAAAAGCATGCACTGTATCATTTTGGTTGATCTTCTGGTTGACCACCGAAATTCATACTGGCTAATGCTAAATGATCAAACATAGTGCCTATATAAGGACCTTTCGGGAGATTTTTTCGGGGATACAAATTTTCAGAATTTACACAACTTCTGAATATTTTAGAGAGAGATTCTTTGAGAGAGAAGTGAAACTGAAGCTCAATAGAGAAGATAAAAAGCTCGTCGGAGTAAGAATTCACCATTGAAAAATGCATTTAATTGAAGGTTTTTGCGCTTCAACAAGTAAGAATAAATTATATAATTCCATAATGCAAACGCAAACACATGTTATGCTTCACTGATTTCTGGTTTTGATTGTTTACTGTTCATCGTCTTCTTCAACGAAATTACATTGTTCATTTGTTGTGATTGAATAGTATAACGTTTGATCTGTGTTTGAAGTTTATTTAACATGTAAAATAAAGAATCATATATGTTTCATTGCCGCCGGTGAGGCCAAGAGCGTATTAAAGCTTCGGTGGAAAATTTTGAAACCTTACACCGATTTTGAAACCTTACACCGATAACCACTGTACCATTGTGTGCGCGTTTGTATGATTGTGTTGGCATTTTAATCATGTCTTTATTGCATTAAATCAGTTTCATTTTAATTCTTGATTCATTATTTCTCATAGTAATCAGTTCATCTTTGTCTCTAGTGTTTTGCTCCTTCATTCTTCCCAATGTCAAGTTTCATTTTAATTATTGATTCATTATTTTTCATAGTAATCAATTCATCTTTGTTTCTAGTGTTTTGCTCCTTCATCCTTCCCAATGTCAATTTCCCTTTTGTTTATGGTTTGAATTTTTGACTTTACATTTTGTATTCATTTTATACGTGCTCTGTAAATGTTTCATGCATTGTTTTTTCTTTTTCTTTTTCTTTTTTCTTTTGCTTTGCTTCATTAAACACAATTACTGCAATTCAAACCAAGCCACTAACTATTACATTCACATAACCAACCATCTCCGTTGCACCTTCTCTCTCGTCGTTGACCATCGTTGACTTTATGTCCTTGATGACCAGTTTCACCGCCGCCGCGTTCCTCCATGTCGTTGCGTAACACAGCCGCCACTTTGCCTCATCGTTTTCCTCTGTTGCCGCTGTTCCTAACCTTAATTAGGGTTAAAAAGAGAAAATAAGATTTGGATATGAAGCTATGTAGAATGAATGTTGGGTTTGTTCGCATTGGACTTGACCCAATATCTTAAGCATGCTAAAAGAAAAGCAAAAAAATTGAAAATGAGAGAAGGTGAAGGAAGTGCAGCGTTGCCGAAATGGGCTTGGCCCAATTTTCATTAATTGGCAAAAAGAAAGAGTGAATGATTTGAGAAGAATGGCATGGAGCGGCTGGTATTGCATTTAGTGTTTCCAAGCATTGAAATAGAAAAAAAGGATTGAATTGAAAGTGAAATTAATGAGGGAGAAAACGTGGCATTTGGAATTTGAACATGATATTGTTTTTTTTTTTTTAATTATAATAAAAAATAATAAAAAAGAGAAAAGAATTTAAAAAAAAAACTAAGAAGATATGGTATGGTTGGTATAGCATTTGGGCTTGGCCCAATTAGGGTGTTAGCATTTGTTTAGGTTTATTTTGCTAATGTTTTTATTTTATTTTTGTCCTATTTTTATTATTTTTTTAAAAAAATGAATTTTTGTATAAAATATTTTCCTTGTGTTTTTAAAATAAAATTCGATTAAATATCCAAATGGATGCACGCATTATATAATATTTAATTCAAAAAGTTTTAATTTTCGTTTGGATTATTAAAGGGTTGTACGCGTCAAACGGTATCCAAAAATGAAGTTTAATTTCTAAAAATAAAAAACTATAAAATTTTCAAAATTCAAAAATATTGAACACCTCAATAACCAAACTTTCTTTTAGAACTACGTATGTCCTGATTCTTCACCCGATATGGATAAAAATACGTTGGAGCAAGGCCAATCCTGACCAGGTCCTTTAATTTAAAAATCTCATTTTTTATTTTATTTTTTATGCTCATGCTTTGCTTATTTTATTTCTATTATTTTTGGAAATTTAAATATTCTAAAAAATCATATTTGTTGTTATTCATTTTCCTTTTCTTTGATTTTCCATAGTTTCTCATAATAAACTATGGTGGCGACTCCATCTCATTTTCCACTATTTTTCATCTATTTTCAAATTTTTTCCATCTTCGGATTGCTGTCAGTCCGGTCGTCGACGGGGTCACAACATGAACCGTGCGAGTTTCACCAGTGTCATTGTAATTCTTTGGCCACGCCAATCATCTCACTTCCATTCCCAGTTTTCTTATTAACAAATTGCACTTTGACGTTGCTTCCTTTCTTTTCCTCTCATTGCTTAACCATTTTCTTATGGTCTTCTTTCTTTTTCTTCCCTTGAAGCGTATGGATAGTACCAGCTTTACTCTTTCTCTTTTCACCCTTGCAGTATTTTGGTAGGTTAACATACAATTTCAATGCATCGATCCTTATAGAATCTAGCTGCCTTTCCAATTTTCCTGGAATTTTTACGTCAAAGAATCTCATGAACCCAAATCTATTTCCCGAATAGTTGAGTTTCTTTGACATGAACACTTCCGCTAATCTTTCCCATCTCTGAAATATTCTCCACATCTCACATTCACTGAAACTGTTCGAAAAATACGACAAGAAGAACATTGTAACATTCCACAATTTTATCATCCTTCCCTAACCTTTGTGCTTGCTAATATCCATTTATGATTAATTGATCATGATGGATGGGTATATTGTTGCGGATGTTGAGTGGTTACACAATGAATCCTATTCACAATATTTATTTCATGGCCATGTGATTTCGAAGGATGGAGTATTTGTGGATCACGTCGAGGTAGAAACAGTTCTCTAGTGGGAACCTTCAAAAGATGTGATTGAGGTACGTAGTTTTCTTGGATTGGCTGAATATTATAGGAGATTTATTTAAGGGTTTTCTAGAATAACTATGCATTTAACTCAACTCACTAGAAAAGCGCAGCCCTTTGAATGGACAGAGAGATTTGAGAGTAGTTTTCAAGAGCTTAAGACAAGATTAACCAATTCACCTATACTAGCCGAACATGATCCATCAAGACATTTTGTAGTCTATTGTGATACGTCTAAATTAGGGTTAGGATGTGTTCCTATGCAAGATAGAAAAGCAATAGTGTATGCTTCTAGGCAACTAAGGATGCATGAGAAAAACTACCAAACTCATGATTTAGAATTAGTAGTTATAGTTTTCGCCCTTAAGATATAGAGACATTATGTGTATAGTGGTAAGTTTGAAGTGTACAGTAACGTGTATGGTGGTAAGTTTGAAGTGTACAATAACCATAAAAGCCTTAAGTATTTGTTTGACCAAAAAGAATTGAATATGAGGTAAAGACGATAGATGAAATCCTTGAAAGATTATGATTTTGAATTGCATTACCATTTAGGAAAGGTAAATGTAGTAGTTGATGCTCTTAGTAGAAAATCTTTACATGTTTCCTCATTGATGATTCAAGAAATACAATTACTTGAGAAATTTAGAAATACGAATTTAAATGTCATCCTAGAACATGATAGGATGAAATTGAATACCACCCATATTAACAGTGAATTAAAGAATCAAATTCTAGATGCTCAGATAGATGACGAATTCTTTCGAAAGAAATGTCAATTAGTAGAACAAAATGAAGGAGGAACTTTAGTTAGGATAGAGAAAGAACATTGATATTTAATGGTAGAATATGAGTGTGAAGGGATGAAGAAATTAAACACATGATTTTGGAAGAAGCACACAAAAGTGAATTGAGTATAGATCCAGGCAAAACAATGATGTTCCAAGATCTTAAAACAATGTATTGGTGGCTAAAAATGAAAAGATAAATAGCCTGATATGTAGTATCATGCTTAGCTGTCAAAAAGCAAAAGTAGAACATCGAAGACCAACATGAATGTTATAATCGCTAGATATACCAGAATGGAAATAGGATAACATAACCATGAATTTTGTAGTAGGATTACCCAAAACTCCTTAGAAGGTTGACTCGATTTGGGTCATTGTAGATAAACTAACCAAGTTTGCACATTTCTTACCCATTAATATTATGTATTCTTTGGAAAAGTTAATTCAATTATACATTAAAGGGATCGTAAGATTACATGGAGTTCCACCCAATATAGTAGCCAATAGAGACCCTCGATTTACTTTTGGGGAAGTTTACATAAAGCATTAGGAACTAGACTCCATTTTAGTTCAGTATATCATCCCCAAACGGATGGACAGTCAAAGAGAACCATCCAATCCTTAGAAGATTGGGTAAGAGCTTGTATATTAGAAGATTTTGAAAAAAAAACTTGCAATTTTTTATGATAGAAGTCCATGAAGAATTCTCAAAGTACACGATGGTTAAAGAATAAGAGTATGAAGAAAGACTTTGGATTAAAGTTACCAGACTGGAAATGGGATAGCATAACCATGAATTTTGTAGTAGGATTACCCAAAAATCCTTAGAAGTTTAACTCGATATGGGTCATTGTAGATAGACTGATCAAATATCCACATTTATTATCCATTTATACTACGTATTCTTTGAAAAAGTTAATTGAGTTATGCATTAAGGAGATTGTAAGATTACATGGAGTTCCATCCAATATAGTAGTTGATAGAGACTCACGATTTACTTTTGAAGAAGGTTATATAAAACATTAAGGAGTATGCACTCCATCTTAGTTAAGCATATCATCTCCAAACAGATGGATAATTAGAGAGAACAATCTAATCCTTAGAAGATTGGTTGAGAGCTTGTATATAAAAAGATTATGAAAAAAAAAAAGAACTGTAATTTTTGATGATGGAAGTCTATGAAAAATTCTGAATATATTGGATGGTAAAGGAATAAGAATACGAAAGAATGGTTAAGGAATACGAGTCCCGAAGACGTTGGATTAGAGTTCAAATTGCTACAACATAAATGGTGTAGATTTTTTATCTCATGAATAATAACTACATTATTTCCGTAACATTTTTATAGTTCATTTTGGTCTATTTTTCTCCCTTACATAATTTAAATATAAGAATATGACTTATCTTAAGTATAACTAGGTTTATGAGTTCATGGGATTCAATCCATTGGTGTTAGTGACCACGATAAAAAGAAAGAGGCTTTTGAGGATCACATATCTTAATGGTTGACTTCGTTTATATTTGTAGAAGCAATCACTGTTTATTAGCAAACCATGTTAAAAGATAACGGATGCATTTTTCCACAACTGTTTAGTAATAATAATTATTTATACACAGCACATGGGTTTCCTAGTGTCCGATCATGGTCATTGAAAGGGTAAGAAGCTCCTAGTCCTACAACATCACACTCAAACAGTGGTCGCGAGCTCAATTTGGTTCCCATCTGAACTGCTATCGCCTTTGTCATGGACCTGAATTGGCTTGTAAGTGTACAATTTGGCACAAACCAAGTAGTAAATAAGATTTAAAAACTGCAGCAATGTGATGAGCCAGTAAAAGTACTCCAACTTCCCCTTGTTGAGGTTATCAGGGAGCCAATTTGAGCCATTAGGTCCAGCACTGAACTTGTGGATCAAAGTAACCAAAAGGGTACTCACATAGTTTCCAACAGAAATTGCAGTCCAAAATAGTGCCATTGCAGTGCTCCTCATGCTCTCTGGGGCCTGGTCATAGAAAAACTCCAAGTGCCCAATTGACATAAAGGCCTCAGCCATTCCATGAAGACTGTACTGTGGCACAAGCCAGAACACTGAGATTGGGATTGTGGTATGTGGGTGGTCATAAAGCCCATGGGCCAAAGCTACCTTCTTTCTCTTTATTTCAACAAAACCAGCCACCAATGTGGCCAAGGTTGAGATCACAAACCCAATACCCATTCTGTGAAGGAAGCTTATGCCACGGTCGAGCCCAGTGAATCTACGGGCCACTTTGATGAAAACTCGGTCATAGAAAGCAGTGGTGGTGAGCATGGTGAGGATTGTGAACACTGACATGGACCCTGCTGGGATTTGAAAGCTTTTGGTTAGGTGTCTGTTCATGGTCTTGGCTTGTTGGAGAGAGAAAGTGTTTTGTTGGGCATAGGCTGTGATGAGAAGAATGCCTGAGGCCCATATTGGTCCCATCCTGATTATGGATTTCAACTCCTCCACTCTATGCACTGTATTTAGCTTCCATAAGTTGGGTGTTTTGCTGTCATCTTCTTCTGTCACAATTGCTGCCTTGTCCAAAAATCTGTATCAATTTTCAAGATGAAAAAGTTTATTTAGTTATGAAATGCCACAGCCCTCTTCAACTTTACTCTGTTCATAATTAGTAATTGGAAGATGGATTAGTAGAATTAAGATTTTGTGAGAACTCTGTTTAAATTGATAAATAGAAATCATAGACTAAAATCCGGTTCTGATATCACATCTTCTTTTTACTTTTAATTTAGTTCTCTAAGCTAAAAGGTTTTACTTTGTTCCCTTAAAAATGTTTCTATCAAGTCAAAGCTGTCGTTTATACAATTTTAACAATAGCTGTGGTAGCCTTTGATTGATATAGCAAATATTCATTATTTAATGGTAAAAAAGGACTTTATGGGACTAAAGTAAGTATTTTTAACAAAAAGAAACTAGAATTAAAAATTAAATGAGATTAACAATTATTTTAACTTATAGTTTACTGTCAACAAACCTAATCCTTATATATAAAACACTTAATATAATCATACAAAATAACGAAAGCAATTAGGTCAATTGGATTTTTTAAAATATCATCAATATACCAAATTAATCAATATTATTAACTTTTAAAATTTTCTTCTCACTACTCTTCTTACTAACAATTTTTTTCTAAAATGTGCCACATAATAAGGACCATAAGGAAAGTGTTATTACTTAAATTTGTATTCTAGACTTTAATGACACAAAGACAGAGAAATTGATGACTACTAATTTCTTTAAGAGAACTGTTGTAACTTGTAACCTAAATTATGTCGTTGACTTTATTCACACTGAGAGTGAAATTAGTGACACTAATAATTTCTTTTGAAGATGAGCCGGCATGAACTTATGCTTTATTTAAAGAATTGTGTTTGCATATATTTATTTTTTAGTTTTTTAAGCATTTACCTCTTTTAATGTAGTAATTACTCTCTCAAAAATATAACAATAATGACAATTTTATTGAGAAATAATATTGGTAGTGCATTACAATTGGCAGACCAATTAAATGGGAGAGTAATTCTTAAAAAGTTTACTTAAATTACTAAATACAGTTTAGTAAAAAAATTTACTCCCTAACTTTTCTATAGGATAGATATTCTATGGACAACTAAGGTTGTCATTATCTATGGACATTGTTTGGTAGTAGGTGGGAGTAGAAAGGCATCTATTTCCAAGTCAAATTGCTAAAGGTAAATATCAAACGAACGTTGTGGTCGTCAAGAAAACTAAACTTTTTCATGTATGGACAAGATTTCCCTGTTTGTGTGCACAGGATCATTCATGTGATATATTTAGAATGAAAAATGAAGGAATGTGTGGATAAGGTTATGTATGAGAATCTCTATCCCTCATTCATCTATTTGTTGAAGCACAACAAAATATGTTCATCAGCACTAAAAATGCTCATCCAAAAAGAAGACTTAAACATGTATTTGGTTTTAAAAAAAATGACATTTTTAAAAAAGAAATTATTACTTATTTAAATTTTATGTATTCTTATCTTTTAAATAAACATGTATATTTTGTAATTGATAAAACATTTAAAGTGCATTATTTCTTACCACATTTAGGAATTAAAAATAAATATTAAAATAACAGATCATATTTTCAAAGACTAAAAGTATATTCAAACTAAAGTAAGAGAAACTTGAAGCAAATAATATTTTTTTAACAGAAACTGGATTATTATTATTGGGATAACAAGTGGGATTATACTTATCCAATATATCTTCTATCTAAGAAAAAATGCTTCATTACTCGTCTTGCTATCATTGGATATCCAGAAAAAATATCAGTAAATTTTTTTATACCCGTAAATATTTTTTTTACTTTATTCAATTGTAAATAAAACTATTTAAACTAAATCTTAAAATATAAATTCAGATAAAAAATTTATTTTAAAATATAATTTAAATAAAATTTGATAATACATATTAGTACCAATAAGTTTGATCTTTCTTGAAAATGAATTTTAATAAGTTAACTCTATAAATTTTAAAAGTTAAAATTTTAAAAAATAATTTCTTAAATTTAAATAACATATACATAATTAAATTTTAAATAGTTCTTTAAGAATTAATATTTTAATTAATAGTTTATTTTGATTATTTAAATTTATTTTAAAATATCAAAATAATATTTACTATCAATTACTAAATATTAAATATTTACATGTTAAATACATGATATATATACCTGCTCTATCAATAAGCAGGTACCAGTATTTATTATTAATAGTATCGATGCTAGAGAATTTTTTTAACCATCCCTTGTTACTATTTTAGATTTTAAATTAAGTTATATATATATATATATAAAAACATGTATAATAGATATCAGAGATTGAGCCAGGGGAGTAACATTGACACGTGTCACTCTCGAAAGTTTTAACTCTTTTTTCAAATTTTATATATAAAAACATTTCGACATGATACACATAATTCTTTTCTTGAAAAAGAATTATAACATACCTTTTTCTTTCTATTTTTTGTTTGTTATCAAATTATATATTCATTAATATTTCGGTTTCTTTTATTTTATTTTCTCTATGAATGTAAATGATGTCTAAATCAGCATGACCAAACATTTTCCAGGACATTTTATGACCCCACGACGAAAACAACGTGGTCCTTCCTTGTTTCGTTTTACCTCGACCACTGATTCGAACGAAAAAGGTATTTGTAAAAATTTATTAATTAGATTTTTTCAAAAAGTTAAAAGTAAGTGGATACAGTATTAAAAATAATCTTTTTGAAAGAAGAAATATTTGAGACACTTACTTCATTTGTCCACTGTGAAGAAGCTTCCCTCCCAACGAAATAGAGGCATCTAGTTCATCGTTTTGGTAGAGTAAACTTGGTTGTGACACATTTGGCACCTTCCTCTTCCGAATTGCCGCCACAGCCACTTGTACCAATCGGGTAAACGGGCTCCCAGCCGGGTTCAAGTTCCGGTAAAGCGGGTACCCGATAATGAAGGCAATAATTGAGATGAACATTGCGACGGTGGGGATCCCGAGGCCCAATCCCCATCCAATGTTATCTTGAATGTAAACCAAAACAGTGACAGCCACAAGAATGGCTGCACCCATGACAAAATAGTACCAGTTGAAGTAAGTCCATGTCCTTGTTGTCTGCTTCGGATCCGACTCGTCGAACTGGTCCGCCCCGAATGCCACGATGCAGGGTCGGATACCGCCCGACCCGAGAGCCCCGAGAAGGAGTGAGACGTATAGAACTGCCAGCTGTCCTGCACTTGCTTGTTGGCATACCTCTTCACCTCTGCAAGGAGGTGGTCTAAACTGTGGAAGCACCGCCGAGAGTGTCAAACTAATCATCCCCTGATTAGTTAAACAAAAGGTGACTATTAGGAAAAAGTTCCATTCTAAATGTATAATATGAACAAAGAAAAGTTATTGTGACATAGACATGATTGTTTAATTGAAAAAAATCAATGAATCTACAGTCATTATGAACAGAAAACAAAATAAATATATAATTAGTACCACTGCATTTGAAATATTTTTTAATGTAAAGTTTAAACTCCATTTTATCACAATTTTATTTTTGAATGGTTTCTTAATACATTAAGGGAAGAAAAAAAAATATAAATTAGCCATTATTTGTGAAGACTAAATCCTGTCTACTGGACATCATTGAGATGGTATTCGTCACCACATTTTTGTAATATTATTAAATCATAGTATTTAAAATATATTCATTTTAGACAATAATTTTATTCTAAAAAATTCCAATAAATTAAAGGAGAAGTGCTTCTATGAACACCCTTCTTGATATCTTTGACGTGTAGAACTTAACAAATAATAAGATGATCTTTCATGAAACATACACAGACTTAAACCTTACCCACTTTCTGTTTTTATTCCATCCAACCATTTGAATTAGATTAAGGGGCATCTGTCATAGTTCTTAATTAATTGCAAATGACCAGTGTGGTGTTTTGCCAAGTCCTAACCTCTATAGACATCCTCTCATGAAAAAAGTTAACAGCTAAGCTAGATAACTTTGACTGGACAAAATCCTATGTATTCTTGTTAAGAAATATGGTATGTGAATGTTTCTATTTCCAAAATTGAAGAGCCTCTATAAATATAACTTGCAAATTTAAAGAAATATCCATATGGCAAATTAAGTTTTACTGTAACACCAAGAAGTTTAAAATTGAGATATAATGCATGTATAATTCAGTTGAACACCATAGAGTTAGGATAGGGTGTTTACTATCTGGTATATGATGGAAGCACCAGTGACAGTCCAGAACTTTCCGGCAAAAGAATCAGCAATGAAAGCTCCAAGCAAAGGTGTCAAGCTTGCAGTTCCACTAAAGTTAGTGAGAGTGTTAGCAGCTTTTGTTAATGGCATATGAAGCTGTCCAGTCAAGTAGCTAATCATGTTTGTATTGAATCCCACTACGGCCAGCTTCTCGCAAATCTCATTAGCTGCACCAAAACAAATCAATCCAAACTTTAAATATCAGATCCAAAACCATATAGTTAGAGTGTTGTGTTTCGAGAAGCTAGCTAGCATAATTTGCATTCCTTTTTCCTTAAAAGTTTAATCACTAGAATTTAAGCAAATCTCAAGACTCAAAAAATACTACCAAATTACTTAGCGATAAGATTTTCACGTTAGAGGTGAGAATCAAACTCGTATATATAAAACATTTTTTTTGGTCAGCGTCTTTAAAACATATGATTTTGTTTCTTACCAACTAGATCTAACCTTGTTGGCTGAGAAGGTTTTGAGTTCTAGTAATGGAGGCAAAAGTTTAATATAGTTTGAGGCTTACCAAAGATGAAGGGCATTGTGATAAGCCCTCCCTTTTTCCTTCTAGCATGGTTTTCCATCGGCTCCATCTTTTCAAAACCCCTTCCGCTTTTCAAAAATATGGCCTCAAAGTTTTGTATTTATAGCCTAAAGTTGAGGTTTGGAGGATCTAAGTTAGTCATAACAACTATTTTGTGTCAAGAGTTCACACCACCATGTGGAGTTATATATGGCCACGAATAGGATATACTTTTTTTCTACTCAAAAATAATTTGGTTCTAGGCAAAAAAAAAAAAAAAAAACGGAGTTATCTGAATAAAATCAAATTATAAATTTGATGCAGTATGGTTGGGTGGTGTGGGACAAGAAACTTTTGTCATATGCAGATTTTTTTGCCTCCCAACTTGTAATGTATATAGTGTATTATATGTAGATATTAGAATTAGATAATAATCAACTAGACAAATGTTATATTATTAGGAAAATGTTAAGTGTACAGCTTCAAAAATATAACGAGTTCAAAAATATAACTTAATACTGAACTCGAGAAGAATGAGAAAATAAAAGAGTTAGAGAAGATGAATGGAGAGGAAAAGAGCATTAGAGAGGATTTGGAAGATTATCTAGAACTTTACATAGAAGGAACACACGAATAGAACTATAATAACTCTAAATAAAAAAAAAATGAAGAAAATATGCAATGCCAGAAAATAAAAAAGAAGTAAAATTTGAAATCATCTTAAATAAGTAAAAAATATGTAAAAGGTGGAAAAAAAAGTAAGTATAGATTTACGCTACCACGTGGAGTTCCATCTTATTATTTTTGTTTTTGGTGAGTTGGCCTGTTTAACTTTTTCATTGTTGGTACAATCATAGCAGCTGAATGCATGTATTTGCTTACCTCTACATTTCCTTTCTTGTTCAGGCACAACTAGATATGTATACAGTAAAAGTGTAGTTGGGCATACCGTAAGATTTTCTTTTTCATTTCTATGCTCGTGACTAATCAATTTTGAAGTTTATTCTTTTTACCAAACCTAATTAACCAATCTTTCATAATTAAGTGTCAGAACTTTTTATTTTGAAGGAAATAAAAGTAAAGAAAACAGTGAATACTAATTTAAAAAATATTAAGTATACACATATATGTATTTGTTTCTTTTAGCCCTTTTTAGTTGAAGTTCATTAAAAGCAAAATATGTCTTCCAAGTATTTTTTTTTTCAATTAACTTTTAGTTGCCATATTTGCATATATCATAAATATATTTTAAGATTATTTCTACAAATAACTTGCTGACATAATTCATTTTAAAATACATATATGACGTATTAAGTATAACCCGTGATATGGATAATTTTATTTTTTTGTTTTAGTCAAAATTTCCATGACGATATTTTAGATCTTAGCTAAAATAGTCAAGTCTTTGATGTACTTTTTTTTAATTATTTAGAAATAATGTACGTTCTAATTGTTTCTACTATGATGTTTCTATTTCTTATGTTTTGACATCCTAAGTGTAATGTAACTATTTTAAAGGAATTATTTTTCATATTTTTTTATGTTGTCAGTGGGAGGAGCGTAGTTTCTTATGTTTTCACATCCTAAGTGTAATGTAACTATTTTAAAGGAATTATTTTTCATATTTTTTTATGTTGTTAGTGGGAGGAGTGTAGAGAGGTTTCCCATATATGTAGCAACACTACATAGTTTAGGAGCGTTGCAAGTAATATTAGTTAAATAAATTTGCATTTGAGATCGTATTAGTAGAAAAACATTATTTAACGTTATTATATAATTAATGAGGGTTAAAATTCAAACTGATGTAGCTAAAAATGTGATAGTATTTTTATAAATATTTGAAGAGATATTACGTCGGTTTTCGGTTCCACAAATAACCAACGTAGAAAAAGGATGAAAAAAATAAAAATTCAAAATTTAAAATTTTTAAAATGGCGGGGTAGATACGTGTTAAACAGTAGAACCGACATAATATAGCGAAGATATTACATCGGTTCTATTGTTTAACTGACGTAGTATCTCCTCTACTATTTTAAAATTTTCAAATTTTGAATTTAGGGTTTAGGTACAATGTCGGTTGGCCCCCAGAACCGACGTTATATCCTATTACGTCGGTTATTGAGTGGTAACGGACGTAATAGCCCTTTATTTTTACTCTTTCCCACTTTGTTTTTACTCTTACACTTTTTGCCTCCCTCCCTCATTTTCATTCTTGTGCGCGCTGCTTCTTCACAGTTCTCTCTCGCTCACGTTGCCATTTTCTCTCTCACGCATTCTCTCTTGCATTTTGTCTAGCTTTCTTGCTCATGTTCTCACTGGTATGTGGTGTTCTCCCTGCGTGTTGTTCTTCCCCATTTTCCTTTGCTCTCATTGTCTTTTGTGGCTTTATTCACTCCATTTTTCCATTCTCTAGTTTTGGTAGATTTCGTTTGGGTCGATTTGCGTTCACTGGTTTTGCTCTCACTGTCTACAAGAGGTATGTTTTCTTATCTTTGTATGCTTGGAATGCTTTCTGGATGTTTGTATCATAGATTTTGGGTTTCGAAAATTTTTGGACGGAAAAACTTCAAATGGCCATAACTTTTAATAGAGAGCTCAGATTAAGACGCTCCAAAAATGAAAGTTTCTCGAAATTGCGTAACGAAGCTCCTAGGCCATACCCAAAGGGGATTCCAGAAATTTCTTTTTTCCAAAATTCCATCTTTTACACTACTTTTTTATTTTTTTTGTATTTTTTTCATTCTTTTAGATTTTAGCCTACTATTTCACCTATTTATACTTGTCAAAAAGTTTTGGAAACTATTGTGGTTTTTCTTTGTATGTATTGGAGATTTATCAAAGCGATTATGGATTTTTTTTCTGATTCTTTTTTAAAAAAAGACATCCCTATTACGTCTCTTGTGGGCTCCCAATCGATGTAATTGGGTAAATACTACGTCGGTTGGGAGCCGCAACCGACGTAGTATCTCTTTCAGAGTGCTATTTTGACTGGTATTTTAAGTCGGTTATTTATTTATCAACTGATGTAGTATATGCACATACAACGTCGATTATACAACCGACGTAAAAAGTCCAAGACTTTTAATGTCGCCTGCATCAACATCAGTTCCAGAACCGACATAAAATGTCCTCTAGAACCTATGTAGAAAGCGTTTTTTGTACTAGTGTCGTTAACTTTAGGTGGGAGCTTCCATTCTTAATTTTAATTTAATGTTATACAACCTCTCTTCATCAAGTACAAAGTTTAAATGATGAGACTCAAATAATTATATTTATCAAGTATTAAGTTTAAACGATGAGACTTAAATGATCATATGAGATTAGCAATACATAAGAAAAAAACACGATCATAAAAATGAAATAAAACAACTACACAATAACAAAAGGTTATACACATGAAAAATATCCCATTATGTAATGTATATTGTATATATTGTAAGAGTATAATGTGTTTCTATATATAGAACCTAGGATAACAAAAAATTATTAAAATCATTAAAATAAAACACTATCTAATGTAGGTGGTAAAAGGTCTAACTAGACCTAGAATTAGTAGACATTCTGCGATCTTCATTAAACGATCATAATTTTAGAGCCAATACATTATAATTTTTTACCTTAACACCAAACATGGAAGAACTCTCACATCACATTCCTTAATCCTCAAATAAAAAATCAATCCACTCAAAGAAAAGTTTGAATTTTAATATTGGTAAGGACTTCGTAATCACATATGCAGATTTCTCCTATGATGTTACCTTTACAATCCTGACCTCCCCAACTCAACAACGTCTATAACAAATTGCACTCCAACATCAATGTGTTTGGTTATCTCACAATATAACTAATGACAAGCTGGATATATGACACAATCCCCAACTCTCATATCTTCCCCTTCAACCATAGTGTCTCTTTCACCCCGTTTAGTATGATATACTCAATCTAGGTAATAGATAAAGTCGTCCTTTTCAAATTGGCTTTACAACAAGTTCAAAATAGTGTGAAAGCATATATGGAAATTAACTTTCTAGTATCAACACTCCCTTTATAGTTTGCATCAATAAACTCTTCTTAGCTTCTTCGCTATGGGTAGATAATCTAAACACCAATCCAAACTCTTTTTAGCTTCTTCGCTATGGGTAGAACATTCTCAACACCCACTTTAAAGCCTTTTAATGAGCATGTCCATTATTTACCATCAACGTGCTAATCATACTAACAACATACATCATATCTAATTTGCTACACATCATTCCATACATGATACTCCCTACTCTATTAGCATATGGAATAGTCTTAACCTCCCTCCTACCTTTCTCAAAATTAGGAGCTTGGATAATCAAGAGCTTGGTTTGATGATCCAAAGGTGTACTCATAGGTTTAGATTCATGAAACTTAAACCCCTCAACACCTTCTTCAAATATCCTTGCTGAGACATATGAAACACCACAACTATTTCATCCTGTGTATATCAATCCCAAATATTTTTCCTAGGGGACCAAGATCATTAATCTCAAGCTCTAAGCTTAATTTTTCTTTAAGCTCTATTATCTTACCTTTATATTTGTTGGCTACATGGTTATCATCTACTGATAACATTTATTTTTATAGTATATGTAGGCTTATTTTTATAATGAAATAAACTCTTTCTATGCTTAGAACCTGCTTGATTATATATTTTATTATATTTTTGTTAATAATTACTAGAGTTAGAGAATTGAATTTATTTTAAATCCCTATTGTTAGTATTCTCACAATACTAAAGGGATTTGATGAAGCCATACAAGACAAGTTCAGCTAAGCAATGGCAGCAAGCAAGCAATTGGATTTTGGTCTTGATTTGGTGTGAGTGTGTTCGAGATTGATTGGCAAAGAACCTTGACATAAGTGA
>Ga0209700_100799_pt1 | contig 62978 bp, 35 predicted proteins | sample SiratroredBW_FD_187528 | JGI IMG/M metagenome (GOLD analysis project Ga0209700, IMG submission 187528) | Root nodule microbial communities of legume samples collected from California, USA - Siratro red BW (SPAdes) (version 2) | ecosystem: Host-associated > Plants > Roots > Nodule | place: USA...
CGGTTCACCGCTAAGATTGTGGATATGATGAAGCAAGAGAACCTCTATGCATCACAGGGAGGACCTATTATTTTGTCTCAGGTTTTTCTTAAACTTCATTAAATACATGTCTTTTTTTCTTTTATAAGAGTAGTATAGACAGACAGTCTCAAATTCCAAATGGCCTACTGCATATTATTTTAATATGAGAAAGTTATGTAATACTAGTATGTATACTTTCTAATGGCAGATCGAAAATGAGTATGGAAACATTGATGCGGCCTATGGTCCTGCTGCTAAATCCTACATCAAATGGGCAGCATCAATGGCAACATCTCTTGATACAGGGGTTCCTTGGGTAATGTGCCAACAACAAGATGCTCCTGGTCCAATTGTAAGTTTTCTCCTTTTAGCCATCTACAATTATCCTGAATAGTGTATGTTTTAGCTTTCTCCTAGTGTTATTTAGTTGTTACACTGTTGTTTGTTTTCTTGATTCCTGAATTGAGCAATCTTACTATGCTGCTGTCAACAATTATCCTAAATCATTATTAATTTCACATTTTGTTATATTAACTGTCAGATTAACACGTGCAATGGATTTTACTGTGACCAATTCCAACCAAATTCTAATGCAAAACCAAAAATATGGACGGAGGGTTATACTGGATGGTTAGTGTCCTTTTCTGTCTAAATAATTAGTTAAAGCAATACTCAAAATATGATCTGACTGATAGATTATCTCCATTCACATTCAACTCTAATTTTGTTTTTCTTGTAACCTATTGAAATCTACAAAACTGTAGGTTTCTTGCATTTGGCGATGCTGTACCTCACAGACCAGTGGAAGATCTTGCATTTGCTGTAGCACGCTTTTTCCAACGAGGTGGAACTTTTAACAATTACTATATGGTAATGCAACCTTATATGATGTTTAAGGCCTTTTTAACTTTAAGCTATTCTAGATGTTTAGAAAATGAGCTGATGCCACAACTTTTTTTGGTTGCTTCCAAAACAGTACCATGGAGGGACGAACTTTGGCCGGGCTTCTGGTGGGCCTTTTGTTGCTAGTAGTTATGACTATGATGCACCAATTGATGAGTATGGTATGGAATTTTTCAACCTTTATACTTCATATTTATTGTCTACTCTGTAGAATTATATGAACTAGTCAAACTTGCTTCCATATGCAGTCTACAAGAAAAAGAAACAAACTTGTAACCTGACATCAAATTCACATTTTATATCTGAACTGCATGATTCAGGAATTCTTAGACAGCCTAAGTGGGGCCACCTTAAAGACTTGCACAAGGCCATAAAACTTTGTGAAGAAGCTCTGACAGCTACTGATCCAACAATTAGATCTCTTGGACCAAATATAGAGGTAATAAGTAGTCCTTCCAAAATTAGGCCACAATTTTTGGATTATCTTAGTGGCCTAAATGTCTCATTTTCTACCAAAATTTTAAGTTTCTGTCTCTAAAAATGCATTGAAAAATTTAGAGGTCCACCTGATTTTGTCAATGTTACAGTTTTCTCAAGTTCCTGCCTCCTTCCCAATTTCGTGTTGCTATTTATTGATTGTGGAAAAATACTGCCGTCTGATCACTGACGGTGTCATTCTTTGTGGGCTAATTAGTACTTGATTTGCATGCATTATGAAGATTTAGTCTCTTGTCTACAAATAATGTATGCCCTTTAGTGAACCATCCATAATCTCAAATGTTGGGTAAAAGGATCATGAATTTCAAACTCCTTAACATTTAGAAACAATTATCCCAGATGGATAGTTTAGTTACATCTTAACATATACTATTCAAATTCAGGTTGCAGTTTACAAGTCAGGAGCTGTATGTTCCGCTTTCCTTGCCAACATTGCCACATCTGATGCAAAAGTGACCTTCAATGGAAATTCATATCACCTGCCCGCATGGTCTGTCAGCATCTTACCAGACTGCAAGAATGTAGTGCTTAATACTGCAAAGGTTTGCCTTATCTGCTTTGAGATCAAAATAGATAGAACAATTGAACAAAGTTACTTTCAGAATGCATGTGATTAAGCTATCTACAGTTTAGACCTTTTCTTTCATTTTCTAGCACATGAAGTTGCGTTACCAATAGTTATTTATGATTACAGATTAATTCTGCATCTATGATTTCAAGCTTTACAACTGAATCTTTAAAAGAAGAGGTTGACTCGTTGGATGTTTCTGACTCGGGCGGATGGAGTTGGATTAGTGAACCTATCGGTATTTCAAAGGCTGATTCATTCTCAAAATTTGGGTTACTGGAGCAAATAAATACAACAGCTGATAGAAGTGATTACTTGTGGTACTCGTTAAGGTATATAATATTCCTTCTAGGTTGAGAAAGCTTTCTTCTGAGCTGCAATTTTCTGTCCTGCAGTAACGCTTTTCATGGTTTTTTTCTGCAGCATTGATCTTGATACTGGTGCTCAAACTGTCCTTCACATTGAATCCCTTGGTCATGCTCTTCATGCTTTCATAAATGGGAAACTTGCAGGTATATAAAATTTAAATCAATTCATCTTGTGAGTTAAATACACTTATTTCTCTCTCTTGATTGTAAAATTTGTTATATAAAAACTGATGTACGAGCAACATTATCCCCAAATTTAATCCATTTCAAGGATGTGGCAAAATAAATTCAAGATTGGTTAGAAATAATGTAAGATCAATTGTTCAAGACTGTTCCTTTCTGAAATGTTCAGTTCTTTATGCAAATGGAATATTTCGTTATCTATCAATAATGATACTCATCTGTGACATTATGGAGAACTTTTTCAGGGAGTGGAAAGGGCAACCATGAGAAAGCAAAAGTCAAAGTAGACATCCCCATCACACTACTGGCTGGGAAGAACACAATTGATCTGCTGAGTTTAACTGTGGGACTTCAGGTTCGTCTTTTCTTCTTGTAATACATTGTCCTGTTAATCCCTCCCCATATAATTTCACTTTATCACCAAATCAACTAATGCAAACCTTATGCACATCAGAACTATGGAGCTTTTTTTGACACATGGGGTGCAGGGATCACTGGCCCTGTGATCTTGAAAGGTTTGAAAAATGGCAGCTCTCTTGATCTGTCTTCCCAGATGTGGACATATCAGGTTAGTCCCATGCTTCTCAGCCTAAGTAAAGCCAGTTTCTTTTTTCTCATTTTCAGGTTTTGATTAAATCCATATATAGTATAGATTGTTCATAATTTTCTGAATTCAGATTGGCCTTAAAGGTGAAGATTTAGGTCCATCTGGTGGCAGTTCTGGACAGTGGAATTCACAATCTACCCTACCTGTACACCGACCGTTCATTTGGTACAAGGTAATCTTTATCAGAATATATAATCTTTGAAATTAATTATCCTTATAACTGCATAAGCAGACCATGTCTCTTTGCTGCAATTTGTTTCCCTTTGTTTACGGATCGTGTTTACTTTTGCATCTGATATCTTCATAATCACACACTTCATAGAAAATTAAGGGAATGCTACTATAGGACAAATGATTTTACGGCTAGCTAAAATGTATTAACACATTCTATTAGACAAACTTCCGTACTCCCTCTGGTAGCAATCCAGTTGCAATTGACTTCACGGGGATGGGAAAAGGTGAGGCTTGGGTGAATGGACATAGCATTGGGAGATACTGGCCTACGTATGCCTCTCCAAGTAGTGGTTGTACTGATTCGTGCAATTATAGAGGGACCTATCAGGCATCCAAATGTCTCCAGAACTGTGGAAAGCCATCACAGACATTGTAAGTGCTAGATATTCTGCATGAGAGAAGTTGAAACTTGAACGTAACTCTTAATTGTTTAAATGAAGTAAATGCAATCCTGCTAGATACTTATTTAAGTACGAATCCCGCAGATACCATGTACCAAGATCATGGTTACAACCTGAAAACAACACACTTGTATTGTTTGAGGAAATTGGAGGCAACCCTGAGCACATCACTTTTGCTACAAAACAGATGGGAAGCGTGTGTTCACATGTATCTGAATCTCACCCTCCACCTGTAGACTTATGGAATTCAGATGCAGAATCAGGAACGCAAGTAGGGCCTGTAATGTTACTGGAGTGCCCTAATCCTAATCAGTTGATCTCTTCCATTAAATTTGCTAGTTTTGGAACACCAAATGGGACTTGTGGGAACTTTAAACATGGAAACTGCAGAAGCAAGAAGGCTCTATCCGTTGTGCAAAAGGTGTTATCTTGCTTTCTCTTTAAATAAGAATTTCATAGATGTCTTTCGTGTAGCAAATTTTATTATGTTTTTTTCATCCGGATTATACTTACTCTAAGGAGCATCTGTTAACAGGGCTGCATTGGATCAAGCAGTTGCAGAATTGGAGTATCAATTAATACATTCGGAGATCCATGTAAAGGAGTACCAAAGAGTTTAGCTGTTGAAGCTTCTTGTTCATAAACATGTTGCTTCAAGTCCATTTATTATTTTGGACTTAGCTGAATAGCACTCTGCACTCTCCCAAGTCTCTGACACTCGTTGAAGATGATTCTGCATTGGCCAATGTAAAAGGGCCTTCTGGTAGTAAACTAGGAAAATCATGTCAAACAAAACAGTGTATTCATAATTTTATGAAAGAGGAAACTCTTAACTTAAAAATGATCTGTAGTAGTCGTCTTTTTTAATTGAAAGGAAGGTTTCTTACCCATTAGACAAGAAATTGTTCTCATACATGATTTTGAGAAAGACAAAACGATGGACAATAGGGGGCTTTTCTCGTAAAAGAAGTTGAATTAATTAACTTGAAATGAAAAGTTCTGGAAATAAAATTCATCATATCTGTAGTACATGTAGTCGCTATTTCCCTTACAAAATCGTGGAGCAACATTTTAATTCATTGTTTGTCTGGATACATCTCCAAGCTAGAAACCAAAATATTCGAATATTAATAAATCGTTCAGGAAACTTTTATCATAATTAGCAAACCATAATCAGAGCAAGACCACTATGAGATTCTGTGTCCAAAGCTCATTCAATTAGATAGAGATAAAGTTTCTCTAAAATCTGGAGAATAGCTCTGTATCAAATAAAACAATTGCATAGCTTTGATATCTGTATACCCTTAATCTTCATCATCCTTGCCCACTGTGTACAGAATATACCTTACTTCATATGTAACTTGAAACCGAAATAATGTCATTATGTACAGATGTAGAGTTTTAGGAGTTTAATTTCCACAACCTATCAGACCCATTGTATGTTTCATTTGCGTGTGTTTCTATAGCTTGATCTCACTGTTTAATTAAAATGGTCTCAGCAAAAAACAATACTATTGACAAAATCAGTTGATTTCGATGGCAGATTGGTGTGGCATTCGATCATTAAAATGCATTATGCTTAATACATAAGTGATCGTTGAAGCAAAACCTCAATATCCTTTTCTAGCTTACAACTGTTGTATGCTCACAAATCACAATTTAAAGTTCCAAAAACAAAGCCTTCCACCTACCTATCACGGTCTCCCACTCTCATACTCGCTCTATAAAAGCCATCACCACCATATCATCAATGCATCAAGTTCTCATTCCCGTAAAAATCCTACCACTTGCATTCTTTTCTTCTAGTCTAGCTTCGTACCCTTCAATAACCAAAACTATAACCATGATGAAAAAGCAACCTGTATTGTCCTTTCCAGTAGTACTGCTACTTTCACTTTTGTATTCCACCACCACTTTAGCCCAATTATCACCAGCTTCTGCCCCTCTCAAACCCTCACAACCTACCCCTACCCCACCAGCTGAGGCTCCTAAACAGCCATTGGTTCCCTCATTGCCAGAGTCACCAAGTGATGCCACTCCTGACACTGCAGCTGTTGACATTGTTGGAATCCTGAGGCAGGCTAAGTCATTCAACATCCTAATCCGCCTCATGAAGACCACCCAATTGATCAACCAACTCAATGCACAGCTCCTCACTACTAAGTCAGGTGGCATCACCATTCTTGCACCTGATGACAGTGCCTTCTCCGAACTCAAAGCAGGCTTCCTCAACTCTCTTTCCGATGGCCAAAAGCTGGAGCTCTTACAGTTCCACGTTCTTTCAGAATATGTGTCTAGCTCCAACTTTGATACTCTAACCAACCCTGTGAGAACCCTTGCAGGGGCTAAACCTGGAAAAGTGGAACTGAATGTGATAAGTTACGGAGGGAGTGTGAACATCTCAACGGGTGAGGTTAACACCACCATCACAGGCATCGTATATACAGATAAGCATCTTGCTATTTACAAGGTGGGGAAGGTGCTTCTTCCTATGGACTTCTTTGCTGTTGCTAAGGCGCCCGCAAAGGCACCTTCTTTGGCACCAGAACCTTCTGCAAAGGCGCCTAAAGCGGATAAGGAGAAGTCATTGTCTCCAGATTCCTCAGAATCATCTGAGATTAATTCCAACAACGGTACCTCTGGTACTGTGAAAATCAGTCATGGAAAGATGTTGTCCCTTGTCCTTGGACTAGTTCTCCTGATTGCATTGTTGTCATAAACCAAATATATTTTGCCGAATTTACTAAATTTCAATCTGTTATATCTTTCATGTTCAAGAATGTAATGTTTTGTTATTGCGAGAACGGAGTGAATGTGGAGAATTTATCAGAGTGATTGTTTTTTCCTCTATAAATTTAAGTGTTGTGCTTTTAATTTTTGATTTCTTAAGTAATGCTTACAAGCTTTATTATGTCTTTTAAGGAGAAACTTTGTCTCAACTTAAGCCTCCAATTTGTTTAACACACAGCTAATTACCTTAATTTTTCCCTTTAATAAACGCAAGTTACAATTTTAAAGACAAGACACGTGCTCAATTAGCTAAACCACAAACAAAATTAATGGAATTAAAGTTTTTATACTAACATTAGAAAATGTCAATAATTTGTAGTGAACTAACTAATTATCCAATATTTATTCGTAAGGTTTGAGAATGAGTAGTTGTAAAAGGAGGTGGAGAAAGAAGATATGCCTAATATAAGCAACTAATGGTTGCATTGCAAGTTGCTATACAAAAGTAATCCATTGTTCCAAAGAATAGTGAGTTTTTCTCTTTGGATACTGCGATTAAATTTTACATTTAACAGGCTAACAAGATTCATAACAAATTGTGATTTGTTAAGCATACAGTAAAATGGTTTTGATTTACATGATATAGGATCTCTTACGTATCTAATTTCCTTTCTTTACAAGGAAGGATGCATGTCATCTCTTAAACATATCAACAATTTAAACTTTACACGAATCTTGGAAGGAGAAGATTTATTTGCACTGTGGAGAAGTAAATGCAATGATCGTGTGAATTCTTTTTATCTTTACTTCAGTTGCTTTGCAAAAAGTGTTGCTTATCTTCGAGAATAAAAGTCTTTTTGAGATAAGAAGGAAAATTAAACATTAAACCGACATATATGAATAGTTGCAACACTTTTTCTATTTTAACGAGGCTTCAAGGTCTGTTCCAATACAACATAATATGCAATGTGGACCAAAGTACAGGATTTACCTTTTTAGTTTTTTATATCATACAGTGAAAGAGAGTTTGGCAGATCTCAACGTCTCACCTAATACAAGTTCCCTGCACAATCAAACACCTGTCAGTGATCAAGACAATGACTATCAACTTTTATTGATGTAAATACACAACTAGTATACAGTGTCGCCATGCTACTTTCAGGTGAGATTTTCATAGATCCATCAATGCATCCAAATCCAATTGATGTATGGTGACAACCTATGAACTATGACGTGAAAGTAAAATAGTTGCAGATGTTCACATACCAGCCAATACTTCGTTTCCTCCACTTCTCAATACCAACTCGATTATGATTGATGCACCAACTTTCCATGATAGGTAACTGAAAATTGTTTGCAGACAGAAGTTTAATCTTTCTGACACAGACCTTGTACACATCAATCTTTCTCTGCAATGATATAAAACGAGAGCCACTTCTTCCATTTTCCTCGCATCAAAACAGACAACAGCAGTAGCACATTACAGTCTGTCGTGTTCAAAATAATCACTACAACATTCCATTTCTATAACACAAAATGATGATGCAACATTCTCTCTTCTTATGTGCCTCACTTGTGCTTGTGCTAGTCACCACTTCAGCTCAACACTCACCCGCAGCATCTCCCTCAACAGTACCACAGTCACCATTGGCATCTCCTTCGGGAATGAATACTGTTCCATTGGTACCAGTGTCCCCCGATGCTGCCCCCGCCACCCCAAAAGCCGCTACCAGAGACATTGCTCAAATACTGAGTAAAGCCAAAAGATTTTCCGTTCTGAATCGGCTTCTGAAGACAACCCAGTTGATCAACCAACTCAACTCTCAACTCCTCACTTCAGGTTCCGGCGGATTGACCATTTTTTCCCCACCCGACAGTGCCTTTGCAAAGCTAAAAGGAGGGTTCTTGAACTCACTCAACGACAGACAAAAGGTGGAACTTTTACAATTCCACACTCTTTCTTCCTTCGTCTCAATCTCCAACTTCGACACTCTCACCAATCCCGTTCAGACCCAAGCCGGTGATGACCCCCAAAGGCTGCAACTTAACATCACCACTTACGGTGGCAGCCACGTGAGCATGAGCACCGGTGCCGTCAATTCCACAATCACAGGCACCGTGTATAAAGACAACAAGCTTGGTATTTATGAGGTGGACAAGGTGCTTCTTCCACTTGACGTGGTTGTCCCGAAGCCTAAGGCACCGGCACCGAAGCCAGCTGCAGACAGAAGTGGTGATACTAACAAAAATATGGATGGTGAGAGTGGTGTTCCGGTGGAGGCTTCTGGTGGTTGCATGAATTTCAACAACGTGCATGTAAAGTGGGTATCTTTTGTTGTTTTGGTGGGTGCAGCTATGATATGCATGTAAAGGGCAAGAAGAAAATAATGGTCTTTTTATATTGGCTATAGTGCTTGTGGTTTGGTATGCCATTTTTGGTTCAATTATATATGAATCATATTTTTCCTTCCATTTTCTATTGCATAAGAGTTAAGAGCATAACTTGCATTTTTTGTTTTTTTTCACTTCATTTTTTAACTGGTATTCACAAGCATTAGTTAAAAGATTAAAATAATTACTGAAAACCAAGTCAAAACACATTAAAAAATATTAAAGATTACACTTCTACAAATTCCAATATATTTTTTTTAATTTTCTTAACAGGTGTCTTAAGCACACTTCTTATCAAATTCTTTATTCTTCGAATATTTCGAATATTTAGTGTTATAATATACTTGGGTCCATCTAGCTTTGTTATCAATAATTCTTTTTAGTAAAAACTCAAATTCTCATTGAGGTTCTTGAGTTTCTAGTGGGGTTCTTCCTGTATTTAAAAAGAATCAATAATATCAACTTTAATACTAAAGACTAACTGCTATGTATGTGACAGTTACTCAGTAGGTTTTGTCTAATAACATCATCCAATTCAACTGTTAAGAGTCACTTAATGCATACTACGGCAATTACATATACACATCAATCATAATTGATAAAAAGAAAACTATAATTCTAATTAGTGAAGTTAAACTAATTTATTTAACATAAGGATCTTCGTGATGAATATTTCATCTAACTTTTTTAAAAATACTTTTTAATGATTATTTCTTGATTAGTTAGTTAAATAATTGATTTATAAATAGATTGATAAGTTCTGAATTACTCTAATACTATAGAGATAGTGGAATTTAAACTTAACATAACCTTACAAAATTGAAAACTAGTTCAATAATGAAGTTTATCCTTCAATTATATGTTATAGACTGATTTTAGTTAATGAAAGATTTTCAACACAGTTTTGAGGATATAACGTGTTTACACCGAAGACATCTAACGTGAGAATAAAGTTATGGAACATATCTCATGTGTTCTCAAAAGTTTGTTTATCAAAGTTTGTTCTAGAAAATTTATTTTGGAAACAACTTATATGTCCTTGAAAGTTTGTTTTAGAAGGCTCGTTCTGAGATGTATTTCATATGTCCTCAAAAACTTATTTTAAAAGAAAATTTCAGAAATTATCTTCCAGAATTTTGGAAAGCTTGTTCTGAAAGATTTACTTAATTGATAATCCGAAAATCTCCTTTATGAAAAGAGTAAAATGGTCATTTTACAAATTATAGAGGTGCTTTAACAAATTATGGAGGATGAAGAAAAAAAAAATTGACCCGTATTGGTTGTTTTGTTGACAAGGGGACTCAAATTGTCAATTTGTCAGCGTTTAAAATATTGAGAACAAAAACTCATGTTTCTGCATAGAGAATTGTGAGGTGCAGTGCTCAGTGGTGAAAGAAGTTAGCAGTGTAACAATTGTTATCATAAACACTTAATCAAACAAATAAGACATCTGGATGTTTATTTAAAATTGACCAGAGAGTACAATTTGAGAATAATTTGAGAATAACCCAGTACTGTAATTTGAGTTATTTCCCAACTATCTAGTCATCTATTTTGAAGAGGGTTCTTGTGGAACTTTCATACACAGTACAACTGAAACAAAACTATAATAGACTCTCTATCTTATCATATGGTGTTGTTTCTAAAAGATGTCACCGTAATTAAGCAGGAAAGTGTGTATGACAAAGCATATCAGTTTGGCAAATATCCCACAAATAATTTCATGAAACATACTTCTCCTCCATATCACAGTTGAGAAATGACTCCATAACTATCAAATCTCACAGCCATAACATTTCACCAACCTATCATTTCTTTGGCCTCTAATCTCTACTCTATATAACCCCTCTCCTTCACAAATCCAACATATCACAAACAAACTACAACCACCATTAACTCTCATCACACACATTCTGAAGATGAAACAAGCAACCCTTTTCTCCTTCTCACTCTTCCTACTCTTTTCCTCTACCACCTTCGCCATTTCACCTGCACCTGCAGCAGCCCCAAAAGCCCCTGCATCAAAAACTCCCCATACCCCAAAGGCTGCAGCACCATCACCAAAACCATTAGTCCCCACATTGCCTCAATCTCCAGACTCCCCTGACTCTGTCCCTGATGACATCACCAGAATCCTCAAAAAGGCCAAAATGTTTTCCACCCTAATCCGCCTCCTCAAAACCACAGAAATAATGAACAACATCAACTCACAGCTCATAACAGCAAAAAGTGGAGGCATAACCATCCTTGCACCAGATGATTCTGCCTTTTCCAACCTCAAAGCTGGCTTCCTCAACTCCCTAAACGAAGGCCAAAAAATCGAACTTGTGCAGTTCCACATATTGCCAGAGTTTGTGTCCAGCTCAAACTTCGATTCTCTCAGCAACCCTGTGCAAACAGTGGCTGGCAAAGACCCTGTAAGGCTTCCACTGAATGTGAATGCATTAGGTAACAGTGTCAACATTTCAACTGGGGTGGTCAATGCCACCATTCTTGGGGTAGTATACTCGGATAACAAACTTGGGATTTATCACGTGGACAAGGTGCTGCTTCCTCTAGATTTCTTTGCCACCAATAAGGCTCCAGCTTTGGCTCCAACAACTCTTGCAAAGGCCCCCAAAGCTGCTAAGGAAAACTCTTCTGAGGACGATCAAGACGAAACAAATCAAGATCAGAATAAATCGGTGGCAGTGAATTTGGTTGGCATTGGTGGAACAAAGTTAATGTTACTTGAGATAGCTTTGATCGCAGTAGCAACCATGTGGAGTTGATCCATATGGCAGCTGCACTTCTATTCTATACGTTAAACTCATCGTTTCTATGCTTTTTTGTTCAAATTTGCTGTCCTTTTCTTGTATCTCGTGTACTGGTGTAATGGAAAGGGAAAGAATCCTTCAATTATTCACAATTCAGCTGCTTCTTTTATGGTTGTTCTGACAAATGATTGTTCAAGTTTTACAATGCTATCCTGGGATGGTAAAGCTTCCTACCGATGCCTAAAATGATCATTGTGCAAAAGGACTAGTCTTTATCTTTGTGCAGATGTGTTGGTGTATAGAGAAACTAATGGAAAAATAATCATTCCAACTTTTGTTAACTAATTTATGGTTTTAAACAAACGAATTGCGAGCTTTTCATATTAGAAAGTCATTGGAGAACCTAAAATGTGGTTATTCATGTGCCCTTAACAAATGTTGGGCATTTGGTCTTGGAGCCTTTGAATTTTTGAGTTTATTTCTAATTTTCTTCTTTCTGTTCCTTTGTTAGTTGATGTTTCTAATGTAATTTTCCTTGTAGTTTTTAGTCCTTCAGGCCACCCTTTCAGAAACAAAATGAACATAAAAAAATTAGTTTCCCTTAAATTAAAATTTTGACTCAGTCTGCTGTCTAAGATCACTATTGAAAAGGTTAATTATGTATCATACTGTAAATGTTACTAATTTAATTCATAATTGAAAGAAAAAAGAAACAAACTTCCTGTGTAAAGACTCACAAAGTGAGAGAAGTAATAATTATATTGAAGTTATTCGATTTTATTTTCTAACAATAACATCTATTGTATTTAACAAGAGTGCATCTACACCTAAATAAGAGAACTTTATATCAGAAGACTGTGATTTCTCCCTTTGTGTGAAACAACATTGTAATAAATATCTTTATCTTATTAGAAAACAGGGTGAAAGATTAAACTTTTAAAGTTGGAATTTCAAGCTTCATTTTATCTTTGAAGTACGAACTGAATCTTGAAAAGTTTCAGAGTAAAGAAAACAAAATTAAAACTTCAAAGTCTTCTTGAAGTATTTTCATTAACACAAACAGTTTTTTGGATTCGAAAGTCCTCATAAGGGCTATTCGTATGTTAATCAACAAGAGAGATGATTGGAAGGTAATATGGTAAAAAGAAAAGGCAATCTTCTCCAAACCAATTATAGAAGTCCAAACTCCCAAAAGAGTTATATGAATTTTTTGTGCAATTCTACTCTGGATTTGTATCGTTTACTCCTGTAAAATCCTTGTAACTAAATTTCATCTTATAGATATACAAAACAAATGCAACAGCTCTTTGCTGTTTTTCCAAGGTTCCTCTGCACAATGCCATTCCCTTTCTCCAACTACATTGTTTTCACAAAAGATGCCATAACTTGTGCACCTCAATAGCTATTTCTTTCACCCTATTTTCATTGCAAAAAAATTGCTCTGTTTGATAACAGAGGTCCAGCAGAAAAACTAAAATTGATCATACTATCAGTTGATTGTGATGGGAGACTGGTGTGGCCTTCAATCATGAAAACACAATGCTCCATCCATATATCATTGTTGATGCAACACCTCAATATCCTTGCCAGCTAGAAACTTTGTGTGTGCTCAAAAATCACAATTTAAGGTTTTAAAACAAATCCTCTCACCTACCTATCCTTGTCTCCCAATCCCAAACTTTCTCTATAAAAACCATCTCCACCATATCAACAATGCATCAACAGCTCATTGCAATTCCCTTCCTATCATTTGCACTCCTTTCCAACTTCATCTAAACCTTCATTGCAAAAAACCAAAATGATGAAAGAGCAATGTGCCTTGTCCTTCTCACTAGCAGTGCTACTTTCATCTCTGTTTTTCACCACCACTTTAGCACAGTTAGCACCAGCTTCTGCCCCTCTTAAACCAGTTCAACCTACCCCTACCCCACCAGCTGAGGCTCCTAAACAGCCATTGGTTCCCTCATTGCCACAGTCACCAAGTGATTCCACCCCTGACACTCCAGCTGTTGACATTGTTGGAATCCTGAGGCAGGCCAAGTCATTCAACATCCTAATCCGCCTCATGAAAACCACCCAATTGATCAACCAACTCAATGCACAGCTCCTCACTACTAAGTCAGGTGGCATCACAATTCTTGCACCTGATGACAGTGCCTTCTCCGAACTCAAAGCAGGCTTCCTCAACTCTCTTTCCGATGGCCAAAAGCTGGAGCTCTTACAGTTCCACGTTCTTTCAGACTATGTGTCTAGCTCCAACTTTGATACTCTAACCAACCCTGTGAGAACCCTTGCAGGGGCTAAACCTGGAAAAGTGGAACTGAATGTGATAAGTTACGGAGGGAGTGTGAACATCTCAACGGGTGAGGTTAACACCACCATCACAGGCATTGTATATACGGATAAGCATCTCGCTATTTACAAGGTGGGGAAGGTGCTTCTTCCTATGGACTTCTTTGCTGTTGCTAAGGCACCTGCAAAGGGACCATCTTTGGCACCAGAACCTTCAGCAAAGGCTCCTAAAGCGGATAAGGAGAAGTCAATTTCTCCAGATTCCTCAGATTCATCTGAGATTAGTTCCACAAAAGAGAACTCTGGAACTATGAAAATCCATATGCATGGAAAGTGGGGTTCCCTTGTTCTTGGACTAGTTCTTGTGACTGCATTGTCTTCCTAGACAAGAACTGGATGTGATGATTGCCAAAATCCAAACCATTACTTACTACAATGCATTTAATGATTGAGAGTGTTTGAGGAATTTATGAGAGTGGATTAAGGGATCTGTAATTTGACTAATTGTTGTATCCCTCTATATATTTAAGGGTTTTTCTTGAGCTATGGTTCCTTCAAAAAATTTGCAACCTTTATTATGTTTTATCAAGAAGAACAATAGAAACTACAGCCCCATTTTTACTGATTTAAATTTCCAATTTTCTAAGCATACTCCAGAAGTTAGACAATTACTAGTTTTAATGTTCTATAACGAAAGGAGGTGGAAAAAGAATATCATGTGCCTAATATAAGCAAAAATAGTGGTTGCATTGCAATACAAAATACACTTTTTTCCCTAAGAAATTGATTTTTTTCAGAGTAAACTTTAGACCATGTCATGTGATAGATGTGAATCCATATATAAGAAATTATATTGAAGAAAATTGGTACTTACTTTGAAAGATTTAGATCTTAATAAGTCTCAAACCATAATTTAATATGAAATAGGATAACAACTTTAACTCAAAATCTAAAATAATAAATTTATAGATTTTTTTCTTCTAATATATGTTTTATCTTACTTTTCTCTGTTTAATATATATGAAACTTTCAACTATACATTTAAATTTTTCACAAAAATAAAAATAAAAATGTTTTAAGATAAAAATATAAAACATGTTAAATAGAATTACACTAAATTAAGAATACGATGTCTTAACTTTCTTTGAAAGTTTACAAGAGAACGAAACATGTAATTATTAAATGAAAAATTAACAATGTAATATAAGTGTACCAACCTTTGGAAGCAGAAAATTTGTGTATTGTGAAGCAGTGAATAGTTAGAATCCTAATAAATTTTAAATTTTTCTAAGATTCATTTTATTTTATTGACTTTCTTTTTTATAGTCTCTCTGAGATGAGTACACTAATAATACATCAAAATTATAGTATATAAGGAAAATACAAACCTCATCTTTATAAATAAATTTGAGTTAGACACCACAAAATGGGTAAGAGATTCCACACAAAAATCTAACTTAATTATGTAAAATTATTTAATAAGATAAAAAATTACCTACTTAAAATTTCGATAAATAAAATATTTGTCAAAAATTAAATATCTTAAAACAAGAAAAAAAATAAGACTTATTATATATATATATATATATATATATATATATATATATATATATATATATATATATATATATAATTTGTTAGGTATTCAAATGTGAGTCTAAGTTCCACATTGCATATAAATGAAAAAGTTGAGCAACATATAGAAAGAAGACCTGCAAACCTAATGTCTTAAGATTTTGGGTTGGAGGTGGCGTTATTCCCTTGAATGGATTGACTCAGTTCTCATTATTTGAGATCTTCCCAAAGTTTCTCTTCTCGGATTATCAGAGTCGATGGTTTGCTTTCGCTCGAGGGGAAGTGTATCAATGTAAAGGAGGGACTCTCACTTGAGGGGGATATTGTTAGGTATTCAAGTGTGAGTCTAAGTCGGGAGATATTGTTAGGTATTCAAGTCTGAGTCTAAGTCCCACATTTGGTAGAAATGAGAAAGTTGAGCAACATATAGAAAGAAGACCCACAAACCTAATGTCTTAAGATTTTGAGTTAGAGGTAATGTTATTCCCTTATATGGATTGACTCAATTCTCATTGTTTGAGATCTCTCCAAGGTTTCCCTCCTCAGATTCTCACAACATAATTTTATTTTAAAAATTAAATATTACTCGTTAATGTATTTAAGATTCGATAAATTTGAGTATCACACTAGAAAATATTTGACCAACTTTAACAAGCACAAATTTATTTATAATGCTTTTCATTCTTATATATTTGAGAATCATGTACTTCTCAAAATATCATAGCAGTAAAAATGTCAATAACGATAAGATTGTCTTCAAAAACAATGTCTTCCTTAATGTTTTCTATTAGCTCTAAATAAAATCAAAGGGAAAATTTTGGAATCCTATCTTTCTGATTTTGTTGCACTTTGTTGAAACCATAAAATTAGTTTTAAGTGCTGAGTGGTCTTAAATTTGTAATCATCCAGACCAACCAATAGATTTTCTAATAGGTAAAACTTTATTAACATCTTTGAAATCTTTTATTAGCGTTTTCTTTATATATTAATCTTACCATTCTACAGAACAAAAATGAACACCTGAGTTTAGACTCAAATATGTCCTTTGGGAGGCATATAGTGTGACTAAGTAACTTTAAGAAAAAAGTTACCTTATATTAAGTTTTATTGCTTTTATTATTAAGATTTTTCAGTTAATTTATTATAAGAAAATTAATTAATTTATCATTAACATTAAATGTATCAATATAGTCTTTCCAAAAACTATTCTTAATACTTTTTAAAATTAATCCTTCTCCTTTTCACTTGATTTTTTACCTAATTAATTGGATAAAAGGATAAGAATGATTACATAATTTGTGTCTTCAATCTGAAATAAGATATACCAAGAATCTATTTCATTCATTTTTAGTATCTATTGAGTTTTTGTCTATCTGTATAAGTTTGAACATTAAGCTTTATTAGTTATCCATTTTTCACTGATTGTGATTATCCAAATATTTATTATTTTCTAAACTTCCTCTCTCTTGTTTATTTTTTTAACTCATTTTAATGGGATTCTTTCTTCGGGCGAAACATTTAATTAATCAGTTCTTTTCTTTTTTTTTTAAGGAATAAACTTATAAAAATGTAAGAGAAAATAATTAATGTAAAAAATCATGATTAATTATAATTTTATAATGCAGAAAGAAAACATTGGATAAACCTGAAATTTAATAATAATAAATTAAATATTTTGTGTCACAAAAGATTATCTTATATTACTAATGTCATTATGATAATTATATTGATAATATTGTTTGGGTAGATCAGTTATCGCTGACACATAATAATTTATGTATAGTATTAGACATAACTAATAACTTTAGAATGCATTTTATTGGTCGTAAATATAATAATTTAAGTATATTTTATCGTGATTAAGATTATAGCATGTGTTTAGATTTTACTAGGAAAGATTAGTTGAGTTTAAATTAATTAGAGTTAACAATATTGTTTAGTGTAATTTTTAATCCAATTAGATATAAAGAGAAAGAATGGGGAAAATGTTATACAGTATATGATAAAAATAAAGATGATTCAAAGTTGTCAATTGAAATCCAAACACATGGTTTACCAATTTCTATATAAATTACATTATTAATTAATTAAAACAGTAAGATTTAATTAATTATTATATGTAAAGTTTACCCAAAATTTTCTTTCCACTTTTTCTTAAATGAATATTAATTATATTATTTAAAGCGTGATTATTTTTATCATACTTGTTTATAAATTTATTGTTTAAAATAATGAAAAGTAATTTTTATATTTTTGTGGGAAGAAAAAAATTATTTTGAAAATAAGTAAGAGAGAGAAAGTTGTTTTACTAAGTAACTATAAATAATCAAAATTAGATAAAAGTGGATAACTAATGAAGTTTGATATGGAAAAATAAAAAAACTCATCAACAATATTGATCAGATTTTTGGAGGGAAGAAAAATATTATATTGAGGTGAGTTTAGAAAATACATAAGAGAGTGAAAAACCACTTTAAACAAAATGATATAATTGGTGAAGTTTTACATTTCCAATCTTGCCCAGGATACAATCCATGAAAAAAAATAATTATATTTTCTTTTTTTTTGGGAAGCAAAAGATCACATCGAAGTGGGTTCAGAAGATAAATGAGTGAAATTTGCTTTACTAAAAAATCATAAATAATTAGAATATCAAAATAAGGATGAATGATTGAGGAAGCTGCGTAAACTTCCACAAAGAGAAAAATTAATTAATTAATAATATTTAAAAAATCATTAACGTGACAAAATATCATACAATCAGAAAAGGATTTTCCTAAAAGACATTTTTTCTTAAAATAGAAATATTTGATGAATACTCACACTAATTAGACAATTATTTTCTGTCCAATACAAATTGCTTTCCTACATTTAATAAATTCTTAATATAACAATAATATTTTTATTATTTTTATTTTAAAATTTATTTATTAAATAACTTTTTTCTTTACTTTGCGTTAGATAAATACAATTTATTAGACAATTATTTTCTGTCCAATTTGTATTTCTTATATTTAATAGATTTTTAATATGACAACAAATTTTTATTATTTTTATTTTAAAAATTATTTATTAAATAATATTTTTCTTTATCATGCGTTAAATAAATGCAACTGAATTAAGAAAAAAATTATTAAGGTCTTTTTCTTTTTTGATAAATAATAAAAAATTATCTTAATAAATATTAACAAATTTTCTTAAAAAATAATAAAAAAATAATCTTATAATTATTAATAAATATTTGTATGCTTTAACAAAAATTCGTTATAAGAAAATTAAATATTTAAAAAATATGTTTAACTGAATTTTTAAAATTAATTATAATATTATTTCATCTCAAATTATAAATATTTTAATAATAAAATATATTATTTTAATAAACTAATAAAAAATAAAATAATCATTAAGCAACGGCCCACTAATTATGTCTTCAAAATCTGGAGACACGTGTAATTTAAAAATGAAAACATAACTTTAATCCTTTAAAATATTATTATATTTAAAATCTTCAAACTACTTTATTTATATAAATAATAACATCCAAAAGAAACATTAAATTAAAACAATCTTCAACTGAAAAATAATTTTCTTTCTAGCATTTTTTTTAAATCTTAAGATCTTTAAGAATGAAAGTTCTTGTGCATGGAACCTGCTTACAGATTATTGTAAAAGCTTAAATATTCAAAATGTTTATCAAGGAAATACTTTTATCATTGTACAAGCTTAAATATTCAAAATATTTATCAAACAAGGAAAGATTATTATCGTACAAGCTTAAATATTGAAAATGTTATCAAATAAGGAAAGATAACATAAAAGGAAGTGATAAATTGAAAAAAAAAAAAAATATGACATAATGTATGAAAACGTAAATAGATAAAGATAAGAACAAGGATTATGTGCAAATGCATTCTTCTTAGTAACTGCAGTTTTACCACTTTTGTTGCACGTGTCTTAAGAAAAAATTTGGTGCCTATAAATACAGGAAATGAAAACGAAGAGGGACACATTCCTCAGTTCCTTGTGTTTGTTTGTTTTGAGGTCACAAGCAATGAAAGTGACACATGTTGTGTTGGTTCTGCTTTGGTTCTTCTGCATTTATTCCCCTACTTCATTCTCTGCAAATGTCACCTATGACCACAGAGCATTGCTCATTGATGGCAAGCGCCGAGTCTTGGTCTCTGGTTCTATTCATTACCCTCGTAGCACTCCAGAGGTTCTCTTCATTACCTCTTTCTATGTCTGTGTAACTGTTACATGTAAACTACTTTTTCCTATGTTTTTGAAGTTTGGAGTTAAAAGGGGTGGTGTTTGTTGTTGCAGATGTGGCCAGGCCTCATTAAAAAGTCCAAAGATGGAGGACTTGATGTGATTGATACTTATGTTTTCTGGAACTTGCACGAACCAGTTCAAGGCCAGGTCCTCTTCTTTCTAGTTCTGATAATGTTATTATTACTTTTATTATTATTATCATCACTGTTGAATAGTAACTTGAATGAACAGTAGTTGAAATGAGTGACAGTTAAAATTAGTAATTGAAAAAATTAAATAAATAATAGTTGAAATTAGTAACAGTTAAAATTAGTGATTAAAAAATGAGTGAGAGTTAAAATTAGTGATTGAAAAATTAAATAAATAATAGTTGAAATTAGTGACAGTTAAAATTTTTGATTAAAAAATAAATGACAGTTAAGATTAGTGATTGAAAAATCAAATAAATAATAGTTGAAATTAGTGAAATTTAAAATTAGTGATTAAAAAATTGGATTCTATTTTTATCTGACTCAGTTATTGAAAAATTCCATTACTAATTTAATCAATTATTCGGTTATAGATTTGATGATAAATTTGATTATAATAATAATAATTAATAATAATAATAACAATTATTAAAATTATTATTATTATTATTATTATAATTATAATATTAATAATAATTGTAACTACAATAATAAATACAATAATAATCGTAACTATAGATGAATTCTTAAGTTCAAGTCTCCACCTAGATTCAAGTGGATTCAAGTTGATTCTCCGTTAGAATTCATGCTTCATATTGCAGTGTGTGTGTCTTTGTTTACTTTTCAAGCTTGCTCGGCCATCAAGCACGTCAAAAATTTCAGAGGGTCTAAAGTCAAAACCAAAAATAAGTGCATGCTGCTTAGGAACCTAAATGATCACTGCTTCACATATTTTCCTGAGTTAATAAGAACATGTAGCTAGATCTTGAAAACATGAAATGGAGAGGGGATTTCTTAATGCCAATCACAAGCTTAAATCTGTGATTAAATCAATGATGGAGTGTGTGCTTTGGCTTGGCAGTATAATTTTGAAGGTAGAGCAGATTTGGTTAAATTTGTGAAAACAGTAGCAGCAGCAGGTCTGTATGTGCATCTACGGATTGGTCCATACGCATGTGCTGAATGGAACTACGGGTAAAATATGATCTTTATATGTATTTTTTTTCCCAAGGAAGTTCATATCTGATCATGGCCTTTAACTTTTTTGAGCAGTGGTTTCCCTGTTTGGCTACATTTTATTCCGGGAATTCAGTTCCGAACTGATAACAAACCGTTCGAGGAAGAAATGCAGCGGTTCACTGCTAAGATTGTGGATATGATGAAGAAAGAGAACCTCTTTGCATCACAGGGAGGACCTATTATTTTGGCTCAGGTTTTTTTTAACCTTTATTAAATACATGTCAATTTTCTTTTATAAAAATTACTGCATACCCTTTTACGATGAAAAAATTAAGTAATGCTAGTATGTATACCTTTTAATGCCAGATTGAAAATGAGTACGGGAACGTTGAGATACATTATGGTCCTGCTGCTAAAACCTACATCCAATGGGCAGCATCAATGGCAACTTCTTTTGATATAGGGGTTCCTTGGGTAATGTGCCAACAAGCAGATGCTCCTGACCCAATTGTAAGTTTTCTTCTTTTAGCTATCTACATAAACTGTTGTGGTTTACAATTTAGTATATTGTGTATTTTCCTGATTCCTGGATCGAGAAATCTTACTATGCTGTTGTCTACACTTATTCCATAATTTGTAATCTCATCAACTCTCAGATCAACACATGCAATGGATTTTACTGTGATCAATTCACTCCAAACTCTAACTCGAAACCGAAAATGTGGACTGAGAACTGGAGTGGATGGTTAGTGTTCTTTTCAACATGAATCATTTAGTTATTTCAATGTCATACTCAAAAATATGATCTGATTGATTGTGTACCACCTTTCTCATTCAAATGTACTTTTTTTTGTTGTAACCTTTTGAATTCTGTGAAACTGTAGGTTTCTTGCATTTGGTGGTGCTGTGCCTTACAGACCAGTGGAAGATCTTGCTTTTACCGTGGCACGCTTTTACCAGCTAGGTGGAACTTTTCAGAATTACTATATGGTAATTCAACTTAATATTGTTTAAGGATTTAAGCTATTCAAGATAAGAAAAGAGCTGATGCTACAACTTTCTCTGCTCCTTGCTCGGAAACAGTACCATGGAGGGACTAATTTTGGCCGAACTACCGGTGGACCTTTCATTTCTACTAGTTATGATTATGATGCTCCAATTGATGAGTATGGTATGGAGTCTTTCAACCTTTATATCTCATATCAATTGTCGATTCTGTAGAATTATATGAACTAGTCAACCTTGCTTCCATATGCAGTCAACAAGAAAACAAACAAACTTGTAACTTGACATCACATCCTCATTTTATATGTAATGACAAAACTCAAAATTTTATGTATATTCTTATGAAAATATCTGAACTACATGATGCAGGAATGATTAGACAGCCTAAGTGGGGCCACCTTAAAGACTTGCATAAGGCTATAAAACTTTGTGAAGAAGCACTGACAGCTACTGATCCAGCAATTACATCCCTTGGACCAAATACAGAGGTAATAAGTGGTCCTGTCAAATTTATGCCACAATTTTCGGATTATCTTAGTGGCCTACATGTCCCAAATTTTACCAAACTACTAAATTTCTGTGCCGAAAAATGCCATGAAAGTTAGAGGTCTATCAGATCTTGTCAATTTGTCCGTCTCTTCTATACATAAATGTTGGTTAAAGGATCATGAATGTCAAACTCCTTAAGATTTAGAATCAACTATCCCAATGGCGTAGACTCTTCAGTGACATGAATCGTGTAATTACATCTCTTAACATTTACCATTCAAACACAGGCTGCAGTTTACAAGACAGGAGCTGTATGTGCTGCCTTCCTTGCCAACAATGGCACATCTGATGCAAATGTGACCTTCAATGGAAACTCATATGACCTGCCCGCATGGTCTGTCAGCATCTTACCAGACTGCCGGAAAGTAGTGTTTAATACTGCAAAGGTTTGCCTCATCAGCTTTGAGATCTAATAGATAGTTCAATTGGAAGAAGTTACTTTCAGAATGCATGTGATTAATCTATGGTTTAGATCTTTTCTTTCGTTTCCTATTACAAAAAGTGTCATAACCTATAGTTGTTTATGATATGATAGATTAACACTCCATCTATGATTTCAACCTTCACAACTCAATCTTTGAAAGAAGAGATTGGTTCTTCGGATGGTAGCTCGGGATGGAGTTGGATTAGTGAACCTGTTGGCATTTCAAAGACTGATTCATTCTCAAAATTTGGGTTAGTGGAGCAAGTAAATACAACTGGTGATAGAAGTGATTACTTGTGGTACTCATTAAGGTAGATAGTATATACCTTCTACGTTGGGAAAGCTTTATTCTGATTTGCAATTCTCCGCCCCACACTGACACTTTTCATGGTTTTTTTCTGCAGCATTGATCTTGATGCTGGTAATCAAACTGTCCTTCACATTGAATCCCTTGGTAATGCTCTTCATGCTTTCATAAATGGGAAGCTTGCAGGTATATAAAATTTAAAACAGTGACATGATGATATGTCTGCTTGTGAGTTGAGTATTTTGGATTTTAATATGAATTTATATAGATTAGTATGAATTATCCATATTGAAGTGTTCAGTTCTTTATATGGATTAATTCATTATTTATCAACAACGATACTTATCTCTGACATTATCTAGAACTTTTTCAGGGGGTGCAACGAGCAACAGTGAGATCAAAGTGGACATCCCCATCACACTAGTGGCTGGGAGGAACACAATTGATCTCTTGAGTTTAACTGTGGGGCTCAAGGTTTGGCTTTTCTTCTTACAATATACATTGGCTTCTTAATCCATCCCAACACCATTTCACTTTATAACCAAACCAGTTCTCATCACCACATCAACTAATGCAATCCTTTTGCGCATCAGAACTATGGAGCTTTCTTTGACACAACGGGTACAGGGATCACTGGCCCTGTGATACTGAAAGGATTGAATAATGGGAGCTCTCTTGATCTGTCCTCCTATAATTGGACATATCAGGTTAGTCTCGGGCTCTCAAGCATAACCAAAGCCAGTTTTTTTTTTTTTTTTTTCTCATTTTGAGGTTCTGATTGAAGATGGAATACACTGTTTATAATTTTGTGAACTCAGATAGGTCTTAAAGGTGAAGATCTAGGTCCATCTAGGGGCAGTTCTGGCAAGTGGAATTCACAATCTACTTTACCTACACACCAACCATTGATTTGGTACAAGGTAATTTTGATCAGAATATGGAATCTATTGAAATTTATTATCCTCCTATTGTTATAACTGCATAAGCAGACAAAGTCACTTTTACTAAACTGTGTGTGCATCTGATATCTTTGAAATCACACACTACACATAAAATTAAGCGAATGCTACTATAGGGCAAATGGTTTTTGCTGTTAACTAATGGAAATACACGTTGTATTAGAGAAACTTCATTGCACCCTCTGGTAGTGATCCTGTTGCAATCAACTTCACGGGGATGGGAAAAGGTGAGGCTTGGGTCAATGGACAAAGCATTGGGCGGTACTGGCCTACTTATACCTCTCCAAGTGGTGGTTGTACTGATTCGTGCGATTATAAAGGGGCGTATAATGAGTCCAAATGTCTCCGGAACTGTGGAAAGCCATCACAGACATTGTAAGTGCTAGATATTCCGCATGAGAGAAGTTGAAACTTGAAAGTAACTCTTAATTGTTCAAATAAAGTAAATGCAATCCTGCTAGATACTTATTTAAGTATGAATCTCGCAGGTACCATGTACCACGATCATGGTTACATCCTCAAAACAACACACTTGTCTTGTTTGAGGAAGTTGGAGGCAACCCTGAGCAGATCACTTTTGCTACAAAACAGATGGGAAGCGTGTCTGCATATGTATCTGAATCCTACCCTCCACATGTAGACTTACGGAATTCAGATGCAGAATCAGGAGGACAAGTAGGGCCTGTAATATTTCTGGAGTGCCTTTATCCTCAGGTGATCTCTTCCATTGAAATTGCTAGTTTTGGAACACCTCAAGGAAACTGCACTAGCAATTACGCTCTATCCATTGCGCAAAAGGTGTTATCTTGCTTTCTCTTTAAATAAGAAGTTCATACATGTCTTTCGTGTAGCAAATTTGATTTTGTTTTTTTCATCCGGATTATACTTACTCTAAGGAGCATCTGTTAACAGGCCTGCATTGGATTAAGCAGTTGCAGAATTGATGCTAATGCATTCGGAGATTCATGTGAAGGAGTAATAAAGAGTTTATCTGTTGAAGCTTCTTGTTCATAAACATGTTGCTTCAAGTCCATTTATTATTTTGGACATAGCTGTCAAGTCTATGATACTCTCAAGTCTCTTAGAGTCATAGTTGAAAATGATTCCTCATTATTCAATTTTAAATGGCATTCTGGTAGTAAACTAGGGAAAAAATGTCAAACAAAACACTGCATTTATATGAAAGAGGATACTCCTCACTTATAAATGATGTGTGATGTAATAGTAGTCTTTCTTACTCTAAGGGAAGATTTTTTATTCACTAGACAATAAATTGTTCCTATACATAAGAGTGTGAAAGACAAACAATGATCAATTTCTCTAAAATAAAATTCATTATATTGGTAGGACATGTAACCACCTTTTCATTTACAAAATTGTGGGGCAACATATTAGGCCATTGTTCGATACATCAACTAGCTATATCTTGCGATGGTATCGAGGGTTAAGAAAGATTGGACAAGGATATGATAACTATGAACAAACAAGAACAAAGAATATGATAACATGGAAGAAGATTTTTTTATTGAATGTGTATCTCTTTGTTTATAATAACTCACTTAATATAAAATTCTAGGAAACTAAATATAGAAATTATTTTAAATAAATACATTTGATATTCTCTTATATTCTCTGATATTCTACTGATATTCTCTGATATTCTACTGATATTCTTTGATACTCTCCCTTGATTATCTTTGATATTCTACTGATCTGTTTCTTTGATACTTCCTTGATTATCTCTCTGATATTCTTATCCATATTCTCTGATCTTCTCTTGATTATCTCTGATATTCTATTGATTTCATTTGTTTCCATAATAATAATATTCTAACACTCCCCCTCAAGGTGAGCAGTGGGATCACCAATGCTTAGCTTGCTGAGGACATGGGTAAATGTTTTGCCTGTAACAGCTTTGGTAAAAATGTTTGTCAACTGATCTTCTGACTTTACAAACGGAAGCTCAATACTGCTATCATCAATCTTCTCCTTGATGGAGTGTCTGTCCACTTTAACAAGTTTGGTTTTGTCATGTTGTACAGGATTCTTTGTTTTCATAGCTTCTTGTCATTCGCCCTTCTTACTGGCTTCATGAACTGTTTTGAGAATAAGAAAAGCTCTTGCAATGTCTGTTACTCCTTCTCTGGTTATCTTCATAGGATACTTGGAATTCCGAGAAACATGTTCTGGAGAATATCGATCAGGTGGTATCCCTCTGTTTCTTTTTGGCGGAAGTGTGAAAGGCTCTAGTTCTGGTGCTAACCTGTCACTGTTAGTGACTTCATTCATAATAGGAGACAACTCAGTCGGAAGTGTGAAAGGCTCTGGTTCTGGTGCTAACCTGTCATTATTAGTGACTTCATTCATAACAGGAGACAACTCAGTAGAGTGAAAATCATTTGCCTCTTGTTGGACATTCTCAGAAAGATCCTCATTGGTTGTGTTGGTCTCTCCTATGCTGACAGAGACATGCTCGTTGGCTCCATCTACTTGCTCTTTTGGAACAATTTCTTGACAACTAAGTTTACTTAACCAACTTGGTGGTTCACTAGTTTTCTCCCCCTGAACATCAAGTTGGCTATTAAAAAAATATTCTGATTCTAAAAAATCACAATTCATAGTCACATATACACGGTGAGTGATTGGGTTGTAACATCGATACCCCTTTTGATGTGTAGCATATCCAACAAAGACACATTTCTCAGCATATGGATCAAATTTAGTTTTGTTAGCTTTGGGAATATGAACGAACACAGAGCACCCAAAAACTCGTGGTGGTAACATTTGGACAGGAGGGATATTAGTTTGAGTAGCTAGGATCTGCAGGAGTATTTGGTGGTTAAGGGTCTGGGAGGGTAACCTGTTCAAAAGATAGGCCGAGGTAGCAACAGCTTCGGGCCAAAACCGTGTTGGAACCTGTGCATCAAAAATCATGGCCCTAGTCATCTCTAGTAGCTTACGATTTTTCCGTTCTGCTACATCATTCTGTTGGGGTGTGTTTGGACAGGAAGTTTGATGAATTAAACCATTTTCTCTAAAAAACTCTTGCATTGATTTGTTAACAAATTCTCCACCATTATCTTATCTAAGTACTTGGATTTTCTTGTCAAATTGAGTGTGAATCATTTGATAGAATGCATAGAACTTATCGGGTACTTCAGATTTGTGTTTAAGAAAATATACCCAAGTCATGCGAGAGAAATCATCCACAAATAACAAAAAATACTGAAATTGATTATTATGAGAATTAGGAGCTGGACCCCACACATCAGAATGTACTAATGAAAAAACAGAATTGACTCTATTATTGTTGGGAGGAAAAGTAACTCTATGATTATTTGTCTGTATACAAGTTTCACATTTGATGGGCTCACTGTTACTAGTAAATAAACTAGGAAATAAAATCTTAAGGTACCCAAATGAAGGATGACCCAAACGCCTATGCCATAACCAGAGTTGCCTTGTAACCGTTCCATGAGCAAGCATGGCATGTCCCTTGTGAACAACCTCATCAACGTAGTAAAGACCTTCACGTTCAGTATCACGCCCAACGATCTCCTTCGTAAGAATGTCCTGTAAAAGGCAAAATGTAGGAAACATGAGAACCACACAATTCAACTCCTTTGTAACTTGGCTTATAGAAAGTAATTTTGATGATAATGCAGGAACATAGAGACAATTTTCTAATTTTAATTCTTTTGAAAAAACAATTGAGCCATCTCCTTGGACCGCAACTAATTCTCCACTAGCTGTCTCAATATGAGTTTTAATAGGTGTGGAGAGATTGTTAAAATCATGAGGATCATGGGTCATGGTGTCAGTTGCCCCACAATCAAAAATCCACTGATCAGATTTTCCTGAGCTGGTATCCTCCTTTCTTTTTTTTACCTCCATGAGTGACTGTGGCTCTTCCATGAACGACTTGCGGTTTTGCTTCTTCCTCTCTTCTGGTATCACCATTACAGTTACTAATGATTTGCGGGATGCCCATTATTTTTTTTGTTTAAAATCTTCCCACCATTTGGGATAACCCACAATTTTGAAGCAAGTCTCCTTGGTATGTTTCTTCATTCCGCAATGAGTACAATGGAGGTGGCTTTTGTCTTCCTTGTCTCGTTGTGATAGACGTCGTCCGGAAGTTTCTGGGTGACTCCATCTCTATCCCTGTTCCGGTGGTCTATTTCTTGCGGTTAAACCAATTCCGACCTCCTCTAATGATGTGTTTTCTTCGCTACTGGTGGTAGGCTTTAGAATTTGGAGTCGGGCTGCCTCCCTTCGGATAGCAGCATAGGCGGACTCTACTGAAGGGGTCTTCTCTTGCATCAAAAGATCTCTTCTGATGACTTCAAATTTTTGATCTATCCCTGTTAGGAATTGATATAGTCTCTGTTCTTGTTTGATTTTGTTGAAGGTTGCAATATCATCTGAGCATTTCATAGGGTTCGGTTGCTTTCTGTCAATCGCCATCCATATAGCTTGTAATTTGTTCCAGAAATCCTCTAAGGTATCCTTTCCCTGTTTCTGTGTGTTTGTTTTTCGGTGTAAATCATAGATTTGCATCAGGTTTATGCCGCTTCCATAGGTAGTAGCCAATCCCTCCCATCAAGTCTTGGCGGTTGGGAACTGGGAAACATTGTTTATCAAACTAATCTCAATATTCTGAATTATCCAGGTGAAGACAGTTTGGTCTGCCTTGTCGCGACCTAAAAATCACGACGGGTATGGCGGTCCAAATAAAAATTAATGAAAAGAAAGAAATGGAATCGCCACCATAATTTTTTATAAAAACTATGGAAAAACCAAAAAAAGAATAAAGAATAAGTCTGCGAACTAGAAATGAGTTCGGGAGTCGGTTACGCGTGGGGAAGGTATTAGCACCCCACAGCGTCTGTCTTAAGACAGTACCTTTAATTAAATAATCAAAATCAAAGGTGGTTTTTGAAATATTTATTTTTTCAAAAAAATATAATTAAAATGAAAAATAAAATAAAAAAATAATAATTTTTAAATTAAAAGACCCGACAAGGATTGACCTTGCTCCTACGTATCAACATCCTTAACGGGTGAAGAATCAGGGAATACGTAGTTCTACAAAATTTGAGTTATGTTGAGAAATTTGACATTTTTATTTATTTTTGATTATTATATATTTATTAGTTTGAAAATTTTATTTCATTTCGGTATATCATGGACGCGTTCGGTCTTTTGATAATCCCAAACGAAAATTGAAACTCCTTAAACTAAATTCCGCATGACGCGTGTGGTCATTTAGAACTTAAATCAAGAATTGATATTTATTATTATTTAAAAAAAAAGAATCCCTCAGGACGCGAACGGTCATTTAGGATTTATTAAAACAAAAAAACAAAAAAAAAATTATGAAGAGTAGACTTTCAAAAAAAATAATTCAATGTTAAAAGATTAAAAAAATCAATTAAATTAAGGGTGTTTTAGGAATTAAAGAGAGATATGGTACAGATCCAGAAATATGGAGGCGCAAGAAGCAGATTCAACCCAAATAACTTCAGAAACATTTTAGGATTTCAAATACTTATAGGTGTGAATTCTGATTAATGGAGGTGTAGGTAACAGGCCCAAACCAGATAATAACGAGGGCATTTCAAAAATTTCCAAAAGTCTGGAGGTGCAAGTCAGAATATGTGGGGGTGCAGGAAAAAGTTTAGTGTCTTGCGAAATAGGTATTTAAATCTATTTTTCCTTCTTCCTTCCCGCTTACCCATATGCTGGTTCATATGCTGGTTGTATCTCTTTCGCTTTTGTATTGCACCACCACTTTAGCCCAATGTAAACCTTCAATTTTAAGCATACTGCATGTCATACAGACAAGAAGCTATTTATGAGGTGGAAAAGGTGCTTCTTCCACTTGACGTGGTTGTCCCTAACCCTAAGGCACCTTCACCAGTGCAAGGAGAATCACCTAAAACGAAGTCATCTGCAGAAAAAAAGTGGTGATAATAACAAAAATATTGACGATGATGATGATAACGATGGTGCTCTTCAGTTGGAAGCTTCTGCTGCTTTTCATTTGAAACTCACACTCCAACTCCAAATCAACCTGTGCAATTCTTATTATAACACTTGGAAATGAAATTCCAAATATAATTTGGATTGAAATTTTAACTCCAATTTCAAATTAATTCAAATTCTAGATGAAAATTAAATTTCAATTATATGAGGTAGTAAGAAAATTCAATTTCCAAATCAAAATCAAAACATGAAAATTTAATTTCAATTATAACAACTAGAAACCGATTTCAATTTGAATGTTACATATTCAGTGATGATTCTAATGGTGTTATTGATTTTTTTATTAAAACTATATTTGACATCGAAACTTTAACATTCAAATTATGAAAATTTTGTAAAATATTTAATATATATTTAATTAATTGTTTATATGACATTTTCTACCATGATTGGTTTCGTTACATCATTTATTGGACGCCATAATGATAAAAATTAATGTGGTACAAGTTACATTGTATATGCATGGCTTTTTGTACAAACCAGGATATTGCTATATCCCAAAGTATGTTTTACATTTTTTTCATCAATAATAAAAAATGTAGAAATATTATTTGAGATGTTCTAACTCTTACAGAAATTACCTTGCATAAATTGCACAAAGCAATTTTATTTACATTTTAAAGTATAGTATATAAGAAAAAATTTACATATATGAAAGGGTGCATTTGATATATCATATCACTTATTAATAAGATAAACATATGTATAAGTAGAAAACAAGTCCGTAAGGGAAAAAATAGTTTCGAACACTAAGAAAAAATTAACAAATAATAATATATAAACATGTATGACAGAATATAAATATACAAAATCATTATCATTATTCATTTTATCTACATTGCTTACTTTATGTTTAATCACTTTAGAGAAGCTAGTCCCATGAAAAAACACAACGTGAAGTTTCCTTTTTAACACGTACTAGTACAGTGTATCATTGTCGGTTACGAGAGACTCTGTAGCAAATTAAATATTGAAAAAATGGAATAAAACATTTTTTTATTAATAAAAAACATTGAGATGAAAGGTTAGGTGAGAAAATGACATAAAGCAAAATAAATTAAACTTACATAAATAAAAATAATGAATTCCGTAAGAATTTTTTTAATGTTTTTCTTTCAACATCTTGAAAGAAAAAAAAATTAATATAATTGATCAATCTGGATTGCATTAATTTTATATGTGATTTCCCAATCTCAATCTTTTAGCTGCTAAATCTTTGGAATCTCACCAAACTAGTAGCCATAGATTGATGTAGCACTCTAATTTCCTGGGTAGGTAAGATGCTTATTCTCATAACTAATGTAAACTAAACTTTAAAAATAGTTTTACAAAATTAAATTATACTATTACTTAACTTAATTAATTATTTCTTTCAAGGTTAATTATATTAACATTAATTTTCTCTTTAATAAATACATGATAAAATTACTAGAGAATGTATTTAATTATCTCAACTATTATGAGTTTAGATAAAATTAATAAAATTAAAGTTTTTATAATAAAATTATTCTTTTTTATTATAATAAAAAGAAAATATGTCAATACATGTTATTCTAAACTAATTATCTATCTTAATGCAAATAAGTTCAAATAAACTATAAATTTACTTAAGCTACAATTCTTTTATAACTTTAAGTATTTTTAATTAAATATATATTAAAAAAGTTTGTTTTATTAAGTATTTAAAAGTTTTATATTTTTTAATTCAAAATGACATTTGATTTTACAGTTATATTTTTACGTTCACAATAAAAAAAAAGCATAAATAAGTTTAAAATCTTTCATAAAATTAGGTATTTTTAATTTAATTTCTTTTAAAAAATTATTAAAAATTCAAAATCTTTATATTTTTTTATTAAATATCTATCGTTTGATTTTATTGTCAAGTGAAGTAATATGACTGCAATTTTAAACACAACACCACAAATTTAAAAACAATAAAAATGAATCTCTAAAGCTTTAATATATTTATAAAAGAATGGGATTTTTTTGTTTAATGTTGATACTGTTATTTTTGTTTAACAATCTCTTAAATTTTCTATACAAGTTTTTACTTATATTTTAATATGTATTTTTTAATTATTTCTTATTATATATTAACATTTAAATTCTCAAATAGTTAAACTTTATAATTTCTTGCCCTATATGTTCTCATATTTAGCCTTTGCACTTTATATATCTTTCTATATTTTTTTTTACATAATTCTTTATCATTTAAATTTTATTCAAATTATTTTCTAAATCTTAATTTTATTTTTCTTTATTTCAGTTTTTCTCTTGTAGTTTCAAGAGTTATTATATACAATGAACAAATTGTATATACATGTGTATCCTAAAAATAAAATAAAAAAATATCAAAAGAAATATGAAAATAGAGTTGTCATAATTGAATTGTTTTATTGAAATTTCCATTTTTGAATAAGTTATAATAAAGTTAACAAAATATTTAATCTATTTCTTTCCTTCACTAAAATAAAAACAATTTATAATTGTTGATCAAAATAAATAAAGAAATTCACGATTTTTTATATTTTCTTTTTAGTAATATTCTCAATTACTTTCCTATAAACATAGAAAATATGGTAATACACTTGGATATCTTCTCTTGTGTTATTTTTTGTTAACTTTTGCGGTATAATGTTCGGTTACAAAACTCTATATTTTTTAATAAAAGATATTCTCAAATTCTATGAACAAAATTAAACCAAATCAAATTAAAAATTCATTTTGATTGATTTAAACCTTTCTCTTACGACTAAATATTAGTAGTTATATCTATATCTTCGTTATTCATATTATCTCTTTTTATTCTATTTTATTTATTAACTACCAAAAAATCCAATTTGTATGAATGAATGCACTCATCTTTGCGTTGTTAATTAATTGTAAGAGCATAACGCTTGATTATCTCATAAGTTATAAAATTTAGTTATTTATTAATCAACAGTAGGTCAAATATATTTTTTTTATATTAACTTAATTTGAGTTGGTTTGACTTATGCTAATTACATTAATTTAAAAAAAAAATCGTACAACGCTTCCATTCTTAACAAAATAAAATATAAAAAATTAGAAAAAAATTGTAATGAATGAAAAAATAAATGTGGATGAAGTAAATAAGTATAAGAAGATTTATACAATTATGAATAAAAAATATTACTTTTAAATTTTGATTTTTAGATTAAAAATAATATTCGATTCTTATCATTATCAAAAAATAGGTTGATATTAACTTAAATAAAGATTAAAATATATTATATTAATGTTGATTAATCGACACTAATTTAAATAAATATAAAGATAAAAATAAATAAAATTAATCTTAAATAAATTAATATTAATCTTATTTATTTTTAATATTTATTTTAATTAGTCTTAGCTAAGTTTACGTTAGTCTAACACTAACATAAGTATTTTTTATTTACTAAAAAAACTTAAAAATAATTAATTTCGTTTTAGAATTAGCTAAGTCAACTTTATTATAGCCTCCAATTCTTATTAGTGTTGATTTAGCCTATACTGACATAAATATTGATTTATTAAACAAAGCTAAAAATAGTTAATTTCAGTTTAAAGTTAATTAAATCGATTATATCAGCACTTAAATTATTTAAAAATAATTTTAATTTTTTTAAAATTTCTTTTAATTAACTTTTTGCATCATGTTAAAATCGGTTAGTCCAACTTGATAGCATAATAAACACTAATATTTAGAAGTTAATTTAATATTTTATACCGATTTAGTTATTAAGTAAGAATACAAAAATATAATAAGTACCACTCATTAAATTCTTTTTACTTTGAAATCTTCATATATATTATTATTTATTATTGAAAAATTTAAATAAAAATTATCATTCTATGCGCCGATATTCTCCTTTTCTATTTTTTTATAACAGCCAAACATTTTTAGTCTTATCTTTTTTATTTAAATGTACTTGTAATCTTTAAAATATAATAATTTTTTTCTCCATTTGAAAAAAAAAATCATACTTTCAAAAATTAAAAAAAAAATAAGTCTTTTCTCTTTATGGTGATTTTTCATTTATTACTATATAATACATTTTACATCAATTATAAATAACATTTCATATTTATTATTCGATGTAAATCCAAACAATCTAATTTTTTTTTGTAATATTATATATTGGATTAATGTAGTATCATTGTTCTAAACAACAACAACAAATCTTCCCCTCTTCGACCTCGTGGTCACCCAATAACAACCAAATCAACCGAACTAGCATATTTCATTGTCCAATCACTTCTATGAATCAAATTCCTATGTACAAAATAAACAAAAACACCAAACATAAGATGTTGCTAGTAGAGTTCATGAGTGGTGACTTTCACGAATAGGTTAGCAAACATAATAAAGACTAAGATGAGAACAAATCAATTGCATCATCATAATCCAAGATACAATGACAACACCATAAAATTGAAACAAGACTAAAGACCTAAATGACGAGAAAAAAGAGTTAAAAAAAAAAAAGTCAACTATACATGATAAAAATGATAATAAGTTATACATAATGTAAGGTTATAAAATTAAATTATATATATAATAGCTACATTAGGAACCAAAACCAATATTACATAAATATTATTTATTTTTCCTAATAACAAAATGTGATAGCTTACATGAAACTAGTATAATTATGATAACATTAACTGTGTAAAAGCTACCACAATATGTTTTATTTAATTTTTAATTCTCTAATCTATACTATAAACGTATTATAAAATTATTCTTAGTTCGAGTGCATGTTATTAAAAGCTGAAACAACTCATTGCATGCAATATTTTTTTTTTACAGAAGAAACATAAACAGTAAAATATGACCAATCAAAAGGACGACGTAGCTTATGAAATTACGAAAGCACATTTAAAACGGGTAGTAAGGAAAGTGTTTATTTACCTCCATGAAAAGCATTTCACGCCCTGCACAGATAAAAAGACCACTGAAAAACAAAGAAAAAAATAGGTGACAGACACCAGGTAAAAGGTACGACAATGTAAAGTTGCATCAACCTTACACGTCAGGGAAAAAGTCTTGTTCAATTGGTAAGAGAAAAGACAGTGTTTCTGCTTCGTCCATGGACATGCAAGGCCATGGAGAGGGAGGGTAGGGACCTTCCATAACGGAGAATCAAATCACTCTTTGAGTTTTGGACTCATCTCACAGATATACACAAACATATGCATATATCTATTACTTTTGTCCCGTCTCACATGCATTGGCCCCCACCTCCTTCACGAGACACCCCTCTATCGAATATATTATATCACACGTGAAACCTTCATGTTTCACTGTGCATGACCGAGTCCACTCCTTCACTTGCTTAATTTCTAAATCGGTAATGTTATTCAGTTTATATGCTCCTCCTAATAACAGTAGCTAGCTATATATATCATTATGACATAACTTCACAGTTTCTTTAGCTCTAAGCTACGTTTCTTTAAAATGAAAGTTTGAAAGTTGAAACTCTAGACATAGTGTCCACCGTACTGGCTCTGCAGGTTCATGGCTGAGGCTGACCCCATTGCATTAAATTCAACAAGATCTTGCTGAAAAAAGGGTCTCCTTATTGATTCAATGTTATTATCTCCCACACCCAAAAAATCTCGGGTTAAACCAAGTTGATTTTTGCTGTGTGAGGAGCTTATGGAGTGTAATTGCTTTCCCATAATTGATGCTGTTGTCTCTTCATCCACCGGCATCACCATGTGCTCCAAGCCCTTGGTGCCATTCACAACCACAAACGAGCTGTTTGAGTCATCATTTAATAGATACCCACCACCACCTCCAAGGTTGGTGCACCCTTCCACACTCACCAACTCGTCCAGCTTCTCAACCTCAACAACAACGTTGTTGACAGCATTGTTCACCCTCATAGATCCCATTTGAACAGTTTTCTGCAACAGCGTGGTGGCTGACATGTAGTGAGGTGGGTTCTGATTACTACACAAGTACAAGTCTCCTTTGTTTTCTTCTTGTTCTTGCTTCAGTCCATGTGGCGGCAGCACAGACAGGTTGGCACCTCCAAATGACGCTTCTGGGTAACGGTAATTCACAAACTGTGGCCCAAACATGTCCATGGTTTGCACCACATCAGGCACAGGGTTTGGCCCTGAAGAAGTGAAAGCACTAGGTTTGGTTGGGAAGTTAACAAGAGGGTGGTGAAGTACTTGTGGATTGACCTGGTGGTCTAGCCAGAGTGGTAGCCTTAGCTTTTGCTGTTGCTGTTGCTGTTGTTGTTGCTGCTGATGATGACGATGATGATCTGCGTCAGCATAATTCAGCAACGGTCCTGATGTTCCTGAAGCACCTAATTGATCTGAGTGAAATCCGGAAAAAATCTGAGGGATCCTCGAAGCTTGAGCATTGGTCAAATGATGATCTTTTCTCAAGTTGCTTAAAGCTGCTGGAACTGTTGTTATCCTTGCACTTTCTTCAGCCAAAGCGTCACAAAAGGCTCTATGCGTTATGAAGCTGTCCTTCCTGATTTATTAGGATACACACAAAAACATCAATTAAGAACCCTCATTTATTGTTCCAAACAAATATTCTCTCAGTTGATACTACTACTACTGCTGCTGATGCATATGTTGTTATCTGGCATCCATTGAATTAACTGAATATTAAATAGCAACAACTGTATGTAACTATGTATTGATGAACTGAAGGAACAAATTAATTATGAGATGATGAGGCATTAAATAGTATTAATTATTTATGTGGAAATGCTAATGCTACTAACCTGGAGAAAAGTGTGCCACAGTCACATTTGTACTCTCTAGTCCCACAAATCTTGCTATGGGCCTTCCAATCGGATTGAACAGCATATTTCTTGGAGCACTTGTCACACTTCCACTTCTTCTCCCCATGTTTTCGGCTATAGTGCTTCTTTATGCCTGTCAAGTCTCCCAAGGCTCTAGAGGGGTCGTGATGCACACAACTCTTCTCAGGGCACACATACACCTTCTTCCTCACTTGATCTTTGTTTGTTCTCTGCTTCAGCTTCCACGGAAGGTTGTGGCCACGTCTATGCAGCTGCAAATTCTGGTCTCTCTGAAAACCCTTGTTGCAGATTTCACATATGAAACGGTTGGTGGCCATGAGGGACTTAGGTGACAGAGCTACCACTTCTGCATCTGGATCTGCTTATACACAATTCATATTACTTATAACTAAGTTAATTAATTAGAAATTAATTAATGTAAACTAGAATATCCTTGTTGGAAATAATAAAGAAATAAAATAGATTGAGAAATCATAATCACTTGCCTGGTGTTCCGGGTAGACTTCTTCTTCTCTTAGCTGGATTTGAACTAGGGTTAGGATTATCATTAGGGTTTGAGCTGGGGGGTTGAACATGAACCAAGGAGTCTCTGACGGTGTTGGGAGGAACAGAAAAGGATTCTTCAGACATCATTTTTTGAAGTGAAGAAAAATTGTGTGTCCTAAACTAGCTACCTATGGGAAATTCCAAAAGCAATAGTAGTTTGAGGAAGGTACTGCCAAAACAAATATAAAACCAAACAGCAGCGTGTTAGCTAGCAGCTACCAGTGCTCATGCTGGGAAAAGATAACATAACATGTAGACATATGTTGAAAGGAAACTTCATAGATATATAATTGATCATTTTCACTGAGTTGATTTGTGGTTTGAGACACAGAAAAAGAAAAGGAATATATGTGAGGGAAGAAATTGAAATTGGCCTTTCATGTGAATCGTGCTGAAAGGAAAGTCATAGTTGAAAGAAAAAATAAGAGTTGAATGAAGAGAGAAGAGAATAATGGTTTATAGAATCTTTCTCACTTGATCTCTCTTCCTTTCTCTCCTTATCTAACACGGTTGTTCTGATGAGGGTCAGACAGCCATAGACTCTGTGGACCACTTTCTCTCTCTCTTTCTCTCTGTCTTTCTCACTCTATATATACTAAGTAGCGGTATAAATCCACCCAATCAAGAAACAGTTTCAATTCAGCTAAGCATAAACTTCTGTTACAGTTACCAAATGTGTGTTCATTAGTATATTGGGTTGAAATTGTTATGCAAAAAAAAAGTTACTTTATTTCAATTCAATTTAAAAAACAAAGATTTCGGAAAGTAAAGTTTATAAATCATGCAGATATTTATGAATTTTGGAATGAAAGTAAGAGTTGTTGTGATTAAAACTGGATGGTTTAGTTTGGGAACAGAAGCTCATTCCACTTGTAGGTTTTAAAATAGAATGAACAATATTCTGTAACAAGAAGATAATGTGTAACTTTCAACGTGTCATTGTATGATGACGAAGCATTCCTTTATTTTACTACTACCTAGTACTATTACTAGATAACAAATTTTGGCGAAGGAAGAAAAAAGGGGACAAGAAAAACGCGAGTTGGCTTGTTGGGAAATAGTAGCAGTATTGCTTGAAAAGAGAAAGAAAAGGGAAAGAGAGTGAACTTTACAGCCAGGTATGAAAATGATTATGCCATAATTGTATTAGGACCGTAATCTCACAAAAAGTTAGAAAGAGAAAGAGGGTGGTGCCGTCCGTGAAGCATCACTGGTTGAGAGTAGGAGCCCACCAAATGACTGTCAGAATGACAAAGAGAGAGAGAAATGAAAAAGAAAGAAACTTTCACAAAACAAACACAAGAAATGACTGCTACTGCTTCATGTGTCCACCCATCATCACTCCCACAAGAAATTCAATTTCAAGTCAGTTTTTTTATAAATTCCAGAACAACCCATTTCAAAAATGACCAATTTTTATTGCCCAAGATGGAGAGTTATCACCTCAGAAATTATAAAAATTCAAACTTTTTGTATAAATATAGAAAAAAAGAAAAGGAAAATTTTGAGTGAGAAACTAAACTATCTGGTGTGCGGCACATTTCTCCAGAAATTCGCCCCAGTGGGCCATCTCTGATCTCTTCATCTCCATTTGATATTTTTCCACTCTTCAGAACAGTAACTACTGTTCTCTGTTCTCCATTGCCAACACCCCTCGTGAAATTCTCGTACCATAATCATTCAAATGTTACTTTTAATCGAACTCCATAGTTCATGCTTCAAATAAATTCTCCCAATCATTCAAATTCATTACGCCTAATAAATTTATGCAACCATTGGGTCAATCAATAAAGTTATAACATTTTTTGATTAAATTAAGAATAAACTATAAGTTAAGTGAGATGAGATTTGTGGAAAAAAAAAAAAGTAAAGTAAATTATGGTGTCCTGGTGTTCTTGGTCTGTGAGTCACACTGGTTCCTCCTGATTCCTCCTGATTGATTGACTGAAGAGTCAAATGTGACAATTGGCAACAACAATGATAGAAGAAACAAGTAAAAGAACACGGTTTTCCACTGAGTTGACTCGGTCATGTGTCCACATTTGCCCTCGCAAATAGCGTACCTTTCGTCCTTCCCTCATCATTCAACTGTTCATTCAACAAGTTTCATTCCCAACTTTGCTTTGCCAATTTTAAAACCATAATTGTCTCTGTTACAACTTTTGGGGAACTCATCACATGCTTCCTCTTCTTATTTTTTAATCATCAATTATTAATAATTACTAATATAGTTAAAAATATTTTCAATGTATATAATATAAATGTTATTTGCTACCTCCTTCTCCTATTGCTCACATAATAGCACTACTTGGAAAGGTAGAAAATTCAAGAAAACATATGCCTCCTCCTAATAATTGTATGTTTAACTTGTTTGACCACAAAGGTTGTTATTATTATGAATGCAAATAATTGAGAGGAGGAATTTTAGCAAACCTTTAATAATTTAAGCAACTATTCATTGACCCATGTATTTAATGATTTATCGAGAATTTTCTGCATACTTAAATTATAAGGGCACGTTTGTTTCTTACATTAGAAATAAAGGCAAAGATGAATATGGAAATGGGAAAAAATCCATTGTTTTATGCCTCAACATGTTTTTCATTGTGGGCATAATTGTTTCAAATCGTAAGTGCTTTTTGAAAACAAGTGAACTAAATTAAGCACGTGGATATTTGGTAAGTGGGTTTTGGAGTAAATAAAATTAAATTGATGGGGAAGAGAGTTTAGATTAAAGCTTTATAATTTATCTATTTCTAAGTTGGTGGAAATGTTGCCATTTTAACAAATTTTATTGAAAATCGATTAAAAATATATTTAAAATTTCAATTTTATCTTTGATATGGTCATTTTCATTTAAATTTAATAATGCATTGCATGAGATCATAATTGATTATAAAAAAATATTAAAATACAAATATTTTTTTTCTACTAGTTTGATATATTTATTTACTTTATTCAAAACAAAAGTTTGGTCCGAAATTAATTTTATGTTCAAATTTCATTTTAAATTTTAGTTTTTATAACATCAACTCTTATGCCTAATTTAAAAAAAAAAAAAAAATTGTTTACAAAACCCAAGTCGTTAGTTAATCCTAGTTTCACAACCAAACTACTGAATTTTATACAATTATTTTCCGTTACAAAAGCTTATATAATATTAGTTGAATCTATGAAATTTTCTCGTGGTTTTTCGTGCCGATTTAAATTTATTTTTAAATATATTTTGGTTCTAGAATGATTTTGTCTGCTTTTAATTATTTTAAAATATGTATAAGTTTTTAATTTTTAGCACTTTAACTTCCTTTTCCTTCTCATAAACTATAAATAGTTTAATATAAAAAATGAAAATTATTAATTAGTATAATCAAGACAATAAAAAATATTTTAAATTAACATAATTATATTTTTAGACACGTAGTCTATTCATTATCTAATATTAGAAGGTAATTGTATTCATTATTTTTACTTTTTCATTAAAAGAATTATTTTAATATTTTATTTTATTTTAAAGAATTATATTTCACTTAAAGTTTATAATTTATTTTATATATATATATATATATATATATATATATATATATATATATATTCTGATCTTATAACATTGATTCATTAATTAAAAAAATATTTTAAATATATCATAAATAGGGATTTTATATCTAAAGATACAAAAGATAGATTTCACAAAATTAATAATTACAATATATTAAAATCATGTGTAATATAAAAAATAACTATTAATATTTCTCTCTATCCTTACACACTTAAAACTAGTATAAAATAGTTAGCTGAAATTTATCTTTAAGTTCCTGCAAATGTTATCATGTCTGATATAAAATAATCATATTCTTTTTGAGTGTATAATTTAATTAAGTAATGTATTTCATATTTTTTTATAACTAAGATAAATTACATATCATTTTTTATTTTAATATCTTATGAAAATAAATTTATATTATATTTTAATTATAACATACTGATAAAAAAATATTATATATAATTTTTATTTTATAGTTATATATTCATCATTTTATACGTAAAACATTTATTAATGACAAAATATATGAATATATTACAAATAAATTTATTTTATATTATTTTTAAACTAGATGTAAAAAGAATTATTACTATTATTATTATTTAGTATTACATATTGTGGTGGACTTTTGCCAAATTCACATAATGCAATGATTATGTCTCAATCAATAAACATCATAATTCACTTGGAAACAATTTATTATTCTTTTTATAAAATTAGAAAGAACTTAAAAATTACAACTAACTTGTTTCTTTCCCTCTCAAATCAAATAAATGTTTCATTCCAAAAAATGTAATAGCAACCAATTTTTACGTAATTTCTTATATATACAAAACGCTTATCAAAAAAATCATCAATTATATTACATATGGTTCTAACAAAAACATATTAGAAAATGACACGTGATGCATATATTTACATCAAAAAAAAAAAAAAAAAAACATATAGAACGTCTACTGCACTATATACATTTTTAGTTTTTACAAGAGGATTTGTACAAACTATAAAAAATGTAGTCTCTACTTGACTAGGAAGATAGTTGCCTAAAAAACATTTTCCACTTTCCTTAACTAATGATTTGCAAAGTCAGAGTTCAAAAATTTCATTGAATTTTGATATCTCATAAATCAAGCTAGATTTAAGGTTGTAACATATATACCATGCATGAATATTTGATAAGTAAAATAACTATAAAATCCCCAAAACATAGTCTTATATTACCAAAATATAAGTATATACAAATATATGTGTCCATAATTTTTCAAAATATTATATAAAATAAATCGTAAAAATATTATATAGAAAATAAATCATATTGTTGTCCATGAGAAGATTTACTATTTATACTGGCATCTACTCATGTGTTAAACACATTACCATCACAGTAATAACCATATAAATCATAAGGATAAATTAGTATTTAAAAAATAAATCATCTTAGAAATTTAAAACTTTAGCTATTAAAACAATCATTAAAATCAACATTGCCATCTTCTACCAATCAAGATGATAGGAATTTAAAGAATTTCAATCCAACTTCTGAAAGAAATATACTAAGCAAATTTGCTAGAAACTGACATTTGACTCAAAATTTAAACCTATCAATTCATATTATATTTCAACTAATATCCCATTCGGTAAATTTCCATCGATCTCTCATAACTAAAATTTCCGTCTAAGTAATTTGGAAGTTAATAAAACTTGAATATGTTCTTTCATTGATGACTTCAATAGTAAATATATACTAAGTTCAACTACTCTAATTACTACCTTGAAAATCCTCACATTAATCTAACACGTTTCATTATAAAACTCAATTCGTACTAATTATTCATTTAAAAAATTAAAGAAAAACATTTAAAATATACACTTAAATTTATTAAATTAAAATATAAATATCAATTTTTTTAATAATATAAGAAAATAATAAAATTTTAGTTTTTTTTTATCAATATGTTTAGTGAAATTGAGTTTAGTGAAATTAAGTTTAGGGTTTAGGGTCACAAAATTTTTAACTCTAATTTGTTGAGTGATTTTTCACAATAATTTTTATTTGCTACTAAAGTGATCTCACTTAATAAAATCTTAATCCATTGAGCAAAATCCTCAAGAGATTCATCATTGCTTTAAATTGTTGGGTAGTTTTAATTTAAAACTAAGTCATCACCTCAAATTTCACACATCTACTTCATCAAAGTTACAAAATATTTAAACACTCAATTTACCAACATATTATGACAAATGTATGTAACTCCATTTGATTATCTTAAACCACACCAACCGTACCATTTTCCACCAATTTTTCCACCTTTTAACTAAAAAAAAAATCATTTTAAACTTCCAAAATTTCAATTTCTTAAATATACCCAAAATTATACGCATATCTAAGTCAACAATTTTTGCAACAAAATTTTTTATTTATCAAACTATCAATTTCACTATATTACAAATTAATTTTTTTATAAAACATTTCCAATTAACATGAAAAAAAAAAAACTCTATTTAAGTTCAAATCTTACATGCAAGCACGAAGCTCTCCTAAGTCGTGGCTTGAAATTGGAGACAAGATGAAAAAAAAGGTTTCAAACTTTTAAAGATAACGTAGAAAAAAAAATGTGTGTATATATATATATATATTAAGAAAAAGAATACAATTTTTAAAATTCTAATTTACGCAATAATTCTAACATAAAATTTTTACTTTTATTGCTTTTAAAACCACCTCTACTAAATATAACAACTTACAGTTTAGAGATATTTTTATAGATGAAAGGCATATTTTACTTCATTGTTAATCTTTCAACAACGCCTAGAAATTAATTTAATACATGTTTGAGTTTTTTTTGTTGGATATATATTTATATTTCTAAGGCAACCTTAAATTTTAAAGCCTAAAAATGATTTAATCTAAATATATTTTTTTAATAAAGAAAAAGTGGTCAATGTGAATTGAATAAAACCATCGACATATGGAATCCTTCAGTATCGATGAATCCATTATTAGATTGAAATTAAAGGATATTGTGTGAATGGTCTTGCTTGCTTTATGTCTTCTATAAAATTGTTTTATTAGAAGGAGATGGAATCAAATTTTTCTAAATCTGGTGGAAAGTTAATTAATCATATGATCTCATAGAGGATATAATAATATTCTAATTAACTAACTCCTTGAATTAATTAGCATGAATGGTGTAGGATATAGGATATATAGGTATCCACCACCTAATTTTTCAACAATTAAGAGACCTTTTAAATACGTGCACGTAGGTCTGATTTGAAAGAAAATAATTATCTATACAATTATACATGAAGGTACATAATGTGCATTCAAATCTTTGACTTAGGTTAAAGCTATGGGCTAAAATATTCTCTTCCCACAGAAATCAATGACCCCTCTTGTATAATTAAATATTAAATTCATGGTGAATATAAATACTCCTTCATATTTTACCTTCTGTTCTTTTGAATTGATTGATATTTATTTTTTAATACAATATTACTTATTTTTATTTTATGTATTATTATATAAATTATATTGATATTTTTTATATTTTCAGTAATAAAAACAATACATTTACTAAGAAAGGTTATATAAAATTATGTTAACAAATAACATATTTTCTCAATCTATATGAGAAAATTTAAGACTAGCCAAGTAGTGCTTGACCCGTTACTTTTTATTCTTAACTTTTTTTCAAATCAATTATTATTTTTAGCTAGATAAAATGACACATTTAAAAAATAGAGTAAGATTATTTAAGTTAGATTATTTTAAAAATAGTATATATGTGGTTATTATGGAAAAACTTGAACTGAGATGAGATAGTACATGAAGACATTGTTTTACTTAGAATTATTCTTAATTAAATCTTTTGGACTTTTCTTGTATAAAGAGAATGGCTATGGATGAATATACATTTATTCTATGTTTCTCTCTTTAATCATATAAAACACCCCCTATATATTCCTTTTCCATGGTCATATTATTAAATTAGATAAGACGTGCTCTTTCGAATTTCTTCTGTGAAGTCATATATTTAATTTCTCACCCTAAATTATTTCTTGGAATGGAACCATGAACCACTAGCTTCATTAGGCATTCTAGGTTAAACAGATCTAAGGGAAATAAACTAGCCTCTTGAAAAATAATATATTGAGTAAAGGAAATAATGAAATTCAACTACGTAGCAATAAGTAAACAAATCTAAGTACAGATATTGTGTTACCCAATATTTAATGTTTGATTATCATTAATAGCCCTCTCTACTCTATCTTTTAATTTTTTTAAGCAAAAAAAAATAAAAAAATACTAAGAACATAGAAAATATAGTGACCCATTATAATAGGTAGTTCATATTACACTTTCTTCATTTAGTGAATAAGGGTACAATAATATTACCCTATTAACGATATTTAATACATTCATAGGACAAAAACTTTCAATTAGAAGCATAAGACTGTAAATAATATATTGTTTCAATCAAAATTCATATGTTTCTTATTTGGTAAAAAAATTATAGATTAATTATGCGTTCAGGATAATAAATATTAATATCTTTTTTTAGTATAATAAACAAATTATTTTAATATTGAAATTTTAATTTTGTTAATTTTATTTGACCTCGTTTGATAATTAAAGTAATTGTACCCATTTGTTATCTATACTAATTGTGAAGTGCATTTAGTACAAAAAAAAATTAATATTTTTAATTTTCACTTTGAAAAATTATTTAAAATTCTTAATAGCTTTCTAATCTTAATCTTTCTTTAATAAATATGAAAAGAGTGAGAAGGAATGGAAAAAAGCAAGATGAACATGAGTTTTGACTATTTCATTGTAACCCGTCTTGTGTTTAGAGGTGTTGTTAATAAGAAAGATGTATAAGTAATAAGTTTTATATGTTCACACAAAACACAAAATGGCCCGCAAATATTACAAACCTAATATGTAATTATTTACTTTCAGTTTCAAAAGGCTGAGTCCAATAGTTTCACTGGTGTTAAAACTATAATTGATGGAGTAAATCAAAAATTTCATATTAATATTCAAATACCTAAGAGAATATATATTAAAAGTAGGTAAAATACTAAAAAGTTGTTTCTGAACTAGAAACCATAATTAATTGTTTTCTAAGAAAAACAAATAAATAAATTGAACATTCCTTTTAAGAAAAAGACTCAAAAGTTATATTTAGACTAACCTAGAAAGCAATAAAAAACTTTTGTAGTTATAACACTTTTCATATATAAAAGTAAAAATTCATTTTTATCTTTATATTTAATGGAAATGAAATGAAATTTTCGTTTCACTCCATCCTATAACTATTCTCTTATTGTTCTACAATTAATTAAATATTTTTTTTATGAAAATAAAATTCATAGTAAAAAAAATTATAAAATTTATAATTATATAAATATTAAATAAGAGTATTAAATAACAATTACATAAAAGTCAAGTAATTATAAAAAAATAAAAATGAAGGTCAAGTAGTTATAAAAAAAATAAAAATAATCAAATGTATCTAATAAATTGTTTTAATAATTTAAAACGAATATGAAAATAATAAGTATTTAAACAAAAATAAAGACAAGTACGAAATAGATATGTACATACTTATTACTCTTTCCATAATTAAATTTAAAAAATTAAGTATTATCCATTTTAAAAATTTCTTATCACAGGACTAATTAAAATGTAAAATGAGTTTGGACAATACATATGAGAATGAATTCAAACAAAACTAATAATTTATTTTATTATACTAAAAGTAAAACATGTAAATACTTATTTTAGTGAATATATTATTTGCTTAGATGAATTAGAAAGATGAGTAAAGATGTCCTAACACTCAACTTAACTTGGTCAAGACAAATTTTTCTTTTACCTAAAACATAAAGAAGGAATTAATATTCATTTATTTAAATAGAAAAATAAAACTCAATTGTCCATAAGACTTACTTATATAAGCCTACATGAGAGAGTAAATAATTACACAATTTTGTATATGTAACACAATTTTAACTTTCAAATTATATTTAAAATTGTGTTTTAATTACATTCAGAAAACAATTTCAAAAACTTAAAGCAACTTTTGTGAAGAATAAAGAATAAAAATGAAGTCATGGAAGTGTCACTGTAATCTAAACAATAAAGGATAAAGTGAGAAATTTAAAATTTATAGGGGTGTAAGAAGAAATTGCCTTACACTTTCTCCAGGTCCAGTTTCCAATACCCAGTCTGACCCAAAAACCAATACCCTACCCAACATATCCACCTTCCTCCTTCTTCCATACCTATCGTCTGACCGGAATCATAAAACAAAATATTTCTCTCTCTAACTGTTGCTGCCTCGCCGGAAAAGTAAAGAAAAGTCTTCTCGGATCGCTGCTCGCTGCCGCCCCGATATTGCCGGAAACCTAGGAATTGCGTCGCGGACGTTAATAAGTAGGTTTCGAAGCACTCTAATTGCTTGGCTTCAAATTGAAAATTTACGTATTTGATTGTAGTCTTCTGTTTAAGTTTCATTCTTCTTGTTGCTGTTATTTATCGAGATTATTATTCTGCTGCTATTATAGTTCATAAGCATTCAAATATGACAAAATAACTTATATTTTGTGTTACTCCTATCAATACGAAATAATGAACAGTCACAGTTTCAGGTTCTTCCCAAAGTTTCATCTTTTAGTTACCACAGTTTAAAATGAGAAAATCAAATGTGAAGAGTTTTTCCACAGTTTAAAGCTAACTTATGCACCTTGGTTTACGAGAAGTTAACTAATACTGTTTCTTAAAAGTTAACTTAGTTTACGAGAAGTTAAGGTTCAAAGCTTTTAGTTTTTGTGGTTATGTTAGATGTAACTAGTGATCAATATTGAATGTTTATGTGAACAACTTTTTTAAGTTTTTTCTTTTTTTTTTTTTCTGTTTTTTGTCTGGTGTCTAAGTTTAGCTTCATGATTCAAAGTTAGATTGCTTGATCAAATAATCCAGTCTTCGATCAGTTATACATCTATATATTTCTGGTTTAATGATGAAATCCTATGTGCTACTTACACAATCCGTCTTCACTATCTGGCAGATTTGCACTTTCTATTCCATTCCTAAACACATGGATACTAATGCCAATGGAGATCTTGTTGACAAGCTCAAGGCTATGCAGAATGACAATGTAGAAGATCAAGAGGAATATGATGATGTGGATGACGATGATGAAGAAGAAGAGCATGAACCTATCACACTTGGTTTTGTTGACAAGCCAAAGAATAAATGGTCTCTTCAACGTCAATATTTCCCAAGCAAAGCTGGAGGAGTCCCTGTACTTTACCTTTTCATTGAATTCGTTTACACTTTACTTCTATCTTGCTTTATTCTATGTACAAAGGAAGTGTATGTTTCTGACGGGGGTTTATGATCTGTTGTGACGTGAATAACAGGCTTGGCTTGACCCTTTGAATATACCATCAGGGGGATCATTTGTGTGTGACATTTGTGGAGACCCCTTACAATTCTTGCTTCAGGTATGAAGTTAACGCCTTATCATTGTGTGACATTTGTATGGTTTGTGCTATACCTGTGGATTGTGACATATTGTATTAAACCCATGAATTTCTAGGTTTATGCACCAACTGAGAAGGAAACTGCATTTCACCGAATGTTGTTTGTTTTTATGTGTCCCTCTATGAAATGCCTCCTCAGGGATCAACATGAGCAATGGAAACGCCATCCAGAGAAGCCATCTAGAAGGTCAGGGATCGTCCTACGTGAAACAAACTTTTGCATTGTTTTAGTTCCTTTGATTGTTTATATCTAATTATATTATGTTTTTATTAAAGTGTGAAGGTCTTCCGTTGTCAATTACCACGTGTTAATCCATTTTACTCTCAAGAATGCCCTCAGTATAATGAGACTCACAAACCTGCTAGCTCTGGAGGTTGGTTTACTCACCATTATAATAGTTTTGCTTCATTTGTTGATAATAATCCCATTCCCATCTTTCATGTATTTGTTGTGACCATTTATGCAAATTCAGTTTGAGTTTTGTGAATGTTTACTTGTTTAGGCCTTAAGGTGTCTGTACTTGTCTAAAGATCCTCTGCTTTGGTATGGTGAAGAGAGATTGTTGTTTCTGTTGTTTAGATGCTTATTTACTTGCTTGTGTTTTTGTATGTTGATTTTTGAATCTTTACACTTATGATTGCCCCATTTTGAGTACTGAGTACTAGTGTTGAGGAGTCCTGCATGAAGTAAAAAGGAGTTCATGACTACGTTCTGTTATGACACACAGTGGGACCACACTTCTATTAGGAAAAAAAACCAATAATGTGATGTCATTCTAACATAATTTTTTAACCTGAACAGGCCACTTGCATAGTTGCATTGTAATATATAAGTAATGTATGTCATGCTTTCCCGTTAAGATAAAGTGGATTATCACGAATTAGGTTGTTGGACTACATGTAGGTGCATTCTATGAAACAAATTGTCCTGAATCTACCTCAATTTTGATAGAATGTGTGCTTACTTTTCAGCTGTTCTTTGTGATTGGTGTGGCACATGGAAAGGAGACAAGCTTTGTAGTAGTTGCAGACAAGCACGGTATTGCTCTGAGAAACACCAGGTAATGGAATTAATTTAGTGTATCTGTTGTTTTCTTCCACTAATTTGATTCCCATGACATTTTTTTTTTCTATTTCAACTCGCAGGTTTTGAGTTGGCGCACAGGGCATAAAATTGCTTGCCCTCAGATGCAAATTTCTTCGCCTGTTTCTGGATCCAACAAAAGTGGAACCACCTCACTCGAGTCACATAAAGGTCAAGTGGTTTAAAGTTGTGTACTTTTGTTGCAAGATTTATTTTCTTCTCATTGATAGCGAAATTATTAGTCACTTTTGGATGAAATATAAAAATGCTGAGACTAATTACAATATTTGCTTATACATAAAACCACTTTGAAAAGATATTTAAATTTGTATCTCGTGTGAAACTTAAAACCACCATTCCAAAATAAAACATATACATCACTGTATAGAATTTTATGACATCTACTATTTAGGTTCTTGTTAGTTTACAACTGAGATCCTTTTTCATTATCATTCAGTTGGAAGCAAGAATCTGTGGCCTGAATTTGAGATCACCATTGAAGATGAAAGTGAATATAATAGAGACATGTCTGAGGAAAATACCTTATCTAATTCCTTGATCTCAAGGAACAGGACTGATGACACAATGAATTCAATTTTTGATAGCTTTCAGGTATCATTTTTATCATTTAAATAAGATTGTTACTTGTTTATGTATATTATTTGCTAATTATATTGTTTATGAACAGGGTGACGCTGACAAAAAGAGTTGGGCCTCCTTCCAGGAATGCATCGACAAGGCCCCTGAACAAGTGCTAAGGTGATAAATATTCGCCAAATTAGAATGCTTGACTATGGTGAATTTCCTTGTGTTCCCTTGGAGGCAGAATTTACTAAACGGGATGGGAGAGAATGTTTGACAAATATAATATCTTACCTTGTTGAGATAAAAATTAAAATAAGCAGGGAAATAATGGAAATATATTCATTGCTACTTGTCTCTGATTAACCTAACATTTTAGACGATCCAGTCATTTAGAACATGTCATAGCTAAATTTCGCAAAAGGAGCTGAAGTGTTAACTGTTAGCTTAACACTGTTAAGTTATTTATTAAATTATAAGTACGGAGACAATTTAGAATTTAAATTATGAATCTATAAAAGTGCATTTCCTTATAATCATATTGTGTACTAGTGTGTTCAGAAAGATTAATTTGCTGCATAATAACCAGATTGATTGGATTTATCAATATATTGGGTCTAATTACAGTTTTGGTTAAACAGGTATTATAGGAATACTAATGCTAAGCCAATATGGCCCGTTTCAAGTGGTCGACCATCAAATGCTGATATCCCTAGATGTAGTTACTGCAGCGGACCTATGTGTTGTGAATTTCAGGTAATTACTTCAGATATCAATGGTTGAAGCTGAATGTTGTTCTGCATGTAATACTTTTGTTTTTTGCTTGTTCAAGCAAATGTTTGTATATTTTCTTTGGATACTGAGTTGTCAATGTTGGTGGTGCCAGATTTTGCCACAGCTGCTTTATTACTTCGGCGTTGACAATGAAGTGGACTCTCTGGATTGGGCTTCAATTGTGGTGTATGCATGTGAAGCCTCTTGCGATGCAAGTTTGCCTTACAAACATGAATTTGCTTGGGTACAAATTTATGTACCTTCCACAGCCTTATAAGGAAATAGGGAAGTGCCTTTTTTTAATTATTTTAAAAAAATTTTGGTCTCAGAATTACGAGGTGTTTTTTGTGTGGCTTGGTGGAAGTATGGGGAAGGAATTTCTTTATCTACTTCAACCATCAATTTTGAGGATTGAGTGTAGATTGTGTAAATTTTTTATATAGGCTTTTTACGTCCTTGCTACAATCAATATAATGTATGTTTTGCATGGAAGGGTGATAATTAATTTTCCAACAATTACTAATGTTTACTGCTGCAGTTGTCTCTTCCTTTCAGCTTTCTTTCCCTGACTGACCATTGTCGCAAACTCGTTTAATTGGTTCAATTTTGATACACTATATAGACTGTTAATTAATTCAGTTAAACCTTAGATATTACTCAAGTAATTGTTTAAAAGTCATTTGTTTTCAATTTGATAATTCATGATTTGTTGATAATGCAAAATATCATAACATACCTGTCCATTTCAATTAAATTCTCAGGTAAACTCGTATAATAATGGGGAAGCAGGATAAATAGATTTTTTCCTACACTGTACAATGTTTTATTCCAGCCAGAAATCGTGTCATTTAAATACGATTTTGATTAAGATTTATAAAATATAATTTTTTTCACATTAAACTGAAATCGTTTGCATGATTAAATAAATCTGTCCCTTGATAGCATTATGGTTGCATTGCACCAGTTTGAAAAGAAAAGGGGATAAATGAGCCCATTGATCCCAATCATAATGCGAATCCCATCTATATAGTACTTCCCTTGGAATTACACCAATTTCTATTTTTGAATTATAAGTATATATAATATATATTCTGAAAATAGATTTTTTATATTTGATTTATTTTGTAAAAATTAAAATTACCAGAAAATTATGTTTTTTTTATAATGCTTTTTTTAACCAAGATTGTATTATTAAAAATAATAAAAATAATGTATTATTATTTAATCTCTAGAAAATGTGTATAAATATTTGTAATAATATTTCTTTACCAACAACATAGAATTTAATTATTCTTAGAAATCATGATTTCTAATATTCATCATTATCAATAATCATGGTTTTCGGGTATAAAAAACTTTATCTGCTACCAAATACTTTATTAATCTCATCATAATGTCAAATTATATCACTATCATTTTGGTTTCCAAAAATTTAAGTTTGATTTCTATTTGGTTCTAATGTCATCAAATTTTTAAATTATATCACTATCATTTTGGTTTCCTAAAATTTAAGTTTGAATTCCATTTGGTTCTAATGTCGTCAAAATTTCAAATTACATCACTATCATTTTGGTTTCCAAAAATTTAAATTTGATTTCTATTTGGTTCTACTTGTATGAACAGCACAGAAAAGACAAGTTAGGATAGAGACAGACGTACAACATAACACTTAACGTTGTTTATTTATCGACAATGTTACTAACTTAATTTCCATTACGAAATACAATTTTGGAAACCTTTTGCAATTTTTTTGCCTTTCAAAGATATTTGTCGGTGCTTCATACTTTAAAAGATGAATATGATAAATTACTAATAAGACTAAAAATAATTATTTAAATAAAATAAATAAATATGAAATACATTGATTTATTATTAATGTTTATTATTTAATATTATTTTTTATTATAATAAATAAAATTTAAACATTGATAAAATATAAACATGAACAAAATATTAACGAAATTAATGATATAAAAACATAATTAATTATATGAAAGAGATTATAAAAAATATAATCAAACTAATATATTAAGTCTTTTTAACATAATTAATTACCATAAATATATATAAATATTACTAAAACATTTATGATTCTTACATTATAATTGATTATAATATTCATATGTTTGTCATAAAAAGTTTAACACGCATATAATTCTGTATTTTTTTTACTTTTGGTTCTCAACTTTCCACTTTCCACGAAAAAAATTTTCTGACAGGTCTTCTGGTGAGAAAAAGTAAATTATTTATCTGACATAGGCATGTGGTCTTTCAGGATAACTTTTGGTGTTGATACCTTCGAAACCATGACACAGCCTTTTGATATTGTCAGTAAAATATTAGAGAAAATTCATAGTCCTTAGTCATATATATATTCATGAAGTATTCAGGCACCTTCAAAGTTTAAAATAAACATTTAATTTTTTAATATTTTAATAATTATAAAAATTTTAAATAAATACTCATCTTTTATTTTATTTAAAAATAATTTATTAATTTAAAAAATTACCAAAAAATTATAGAAATTATGTTTTGTGTAAAAAATAATTAAACGGGTTAATTATTATATATTAAAAATATATAAAAGTATACTACCACTATATTATAAACTTGAATAAAAAAATATATTTATCAATAACATAATAAAGATGAATATTTATTTTAAAAAAATGTAATGTTATTATGTTTATTTCAAATAGATGTTTCTAGGCGAGAGATTAATCTCTCAGTTGCTATATTGTGATTTTCAATATAACATTGAAAAAAATAAGAGAATAATTTTGATATAATAAAATCATTTAACTTTTTGTTTATAAAAGAATACCTCCTGCTGCCTCACATGGATGACTAGGAAATATTACTGGACATACGAGGCTACATCTAAGAATTAACGAGAAAAATCAAAAGAATCATTGTGAACCTATCTTCCTGCTAATTTTTCAATGTCTGAAGAATACCCAACAAACACAATCACAATAACCTATGGGTCACTATCAACAAAAAAGACTATCACATTTAGCCTCTATTCTTGATGTGGGACTTATACCTTTTCCTTATATACATCTTAAGAAGAATCTAGAAAATGATAATTTACATGATTCAGATATATACTTGTAGCTTTTCCTTATATACACACAAATACAATACTTGCTGCTAATTTATCTAACATATAACCACTTTGTAAATTCATTTGCTAACCACATTGATCTATTCAGGTTATTGTAATTATTATGTTTGAACCTTTTCAACGAACCAAAGCAACATATAAATCCTTATTATGAGCTGAATAACATCAAATATAGTATTTGCAACGTAAAACCATTATAGTTCAATTGAATCTTCTCGTATTCTCACTAAAAAGTGTTCTGTAATAAATGTGGAGCACCTAAATCAATAATTAACAGAAATTTTCTAGACAATCAAACTACAGTTATAACAGAAATGTCTAAAATCGTAACCGATTTTTGTTTTGGAAATTTAAGCAAAAAAGTGTAATAATAGAATGCATTATAAGAAATAATAAATGAATGAAGAGACTGATTTTCGAGGAAAGGCAAAATGCGACTTCCTTCAACAGCAAGAAGAAGATCCAATCATTTCACGGTTAGAGAAACAGGAAGCCTAATCAAGCCCTAGGAAGATTTACGAAATTGAAAAAATAACGCGTAAATTAAAAAGCGCAGGTTTACCGAGACGAGTACCGGATTTCGTGATCCAGATCAGGAACCGGTCATCGTCAGATCCGTGATTGGGAAGTGGAATCATACGCCGGCGCCGGATCGATAGCGGTAGAGCTTGCCGAACACGTGCAGCGCGGTGACGAAGCCGATGAAGCAGAGGCTCATCACGAGCACCACCGTCGGCGAGATCTTGAGGCCAGGAGCGTCGTCGGTGTAGAACCGCAGCATGTTGCTTCCTCCGCTGCCGGAACCGCTTCCGACAGAAGCGGAGCTGCTACCGGTTCCTAGGCGGCGACGGCGCATCCCGGCGGTGGCGGCAGCGGAGCCGCGCGGAGCCATGACGCCCGGTCGCGTGGTGGCCGCGGACGTTGCGGATTGAGCTTGCGATGCTCCTCTGGCCATGTCGAAGAAATGCGAAGATCACGAGGGAAGAGTGGTGTCGGAGAAAGAACTGTGTTGGGAATGGAGATTTGTGAGCGATCGTTAGAAGCATAGAATTATTTATGTTGCCAAAAAAAAAAAAAATAACAAATTAGTATTATTTAAATATCACTGGCTTCACTTATCCACTTGTTAATTAATATATTAATAGTAATAAGACGAGATTTATTTAAGGAGCATCCATATAAATTTACAATGCACATTCAAGTTATAAATAGGTGTAGAATATATTTCTATTCATGTTAATTGAAACTATTTTTTTTTTTTTAATTTCCTCTCTTTTGACAAGTGCAATACAAGGATCACTAGTTATAATCAATTTCTTAAATAGGTATATTATTTTTATTTATTTGTAAAACAGTTTTTTTTTCACAAGATTACTAGTAATTCACCCTCTCATATACTTTTTTTTAATAGAGAAAAATAAAATTAATAGATCACGGGTGTTTCAATCGTGATACAAAATCATAATTTAAAAACAAAATCAATATTCTATATTCAAAACCTATTAGCACAATATCCAACTAAAGTAAAAATATATAAATGCATGAAATGTATTTGTCCTACAGCCAAGATTTTATCCATCATTGCTAAAAAAACACACTACAACAAGAAATCTCCATAAATTATATAGATACAAGTATAAAGGGTAGTAAGAGTGCTAAATCAATTAACTACTTTCAAAGCATCTGGATTTTTTTTTTTTGACTTTTTAAAGAAACGTGAATCTTGCATCTCTTCCAAGCAAATGCCCCTACAAATTTCTAAAAATATAATCTGTTCCTTCTCTACAAATTCCTAAAAATATAATTTGTTCCTTCTCCAAAAAAATCTCTTGATAGATTTTTTATTAGGCACCAAATAATCCAGCATAAATAAAAACACCAATATCCTTATTACTCTCGCATATACTTAAAACCCAAAAATACTTTTTAATCAAAACACCCCTTTGGAAGGCATCCTTTGCGATTTAGCTTGATGGGGTTTTAGTAAAAAGAAGAAAGATTTTTTTCCAAACAAAAAGACAGTAGGAATTGAAATAAAAGGCAATTATTAAATACTATGTTGATGGGTTAAATATATGTTTATGGGTTAAACATTATGTTGATGGATTGGTGTAGTTAATGATGTTATGCACTTATTATGTCACATTGTTATATCAACAATTTAATGTAAGAGATCAAATTGACTTTTTTTAAGAAAATAACGTATCAAATTGAGACCTTAAAAAGTAGTGAGACTACATTAAAAAGTGGATAATATAAAAAGAAAAATATTTAGCTATGTATTTTTTGAATGATAAATTAGTACATGCTAATATATTAGAAATTGCAAAAATATTGAAGACGTTATCATGAGATGTTTCCAAACAAGATTACTTGATATGAAGTATGCAATTCCAAAATATTGTGGATAGCAGGCCATGTATATGGGTAGATAAAATTAGGACAATATTGCCTTAAGCGTTTTCAAAAGGAAATTCCAAGCCCTAGTTTTTTTATATAGCTATTTGTCGTAGTCACTGGTTGGTATCTCATTATTTAGTATGAATGCATGTTTTGAAAAATGTGATATATATGCTTTACCCTGATATTTGATGCAGACCCACCATTAGTATAGATGCAGTCAAAGAGTCTATAGGCTCAGTTCTGCAGAAGTTACACCTTTGTATATACTACATTTATATATACTACAACAGTATTAAACCCTAAACGAATTTACAATGTGTCATGCACGCATAGGCAAAAACCAATGTGACAAGAAGATAAAGTTATATATTGGTGTAAGAATTTATGTCATAATCCATTTACACAGCGCAACACCATGAATAAATTCAATAAGACGAATACGGTGGTAGGTGACTACGTAGTAGAAGTGGTAGGTCTGTTATCAAAGGAAAAATCCTTGGTGGGTGCAACAGCAACAGCAACAATCTCATGTTGGGCTGTGTTAGTGTTGGGGTCAGTGGTGTGACCCATTTCCACTTCGTGGTGCGAGTAGGAAGGAGAAGGGGAATCGACATCGGAGGGCTGGGTGTGGTCGCCGTCAAAGTTTGAACGCCGTGGAGAGGTGGGGAAGCTGTCCATTTCAGAGCGGTAGTAGCGCAGGAGGTGCACCGGGGACAGGTGGTGGCTCGGGGTTGTGGGTCTGCTCGACGCTGGTGTCACCGACAAGGACAAGGGTCCCACACGGTTCTGTCTTATGTGCTTCTTCGCGGTCTGGTGCCAGTTCCGCAGTGCCTCTGCAACTCTTTCGTTGAAGATCGTTGGCTTCATCGTTGAACCCATCTGTTGTATATTAATTCTTGTTAATAATTGTAACCTTTAATGCTCAGCATAATGAGGAATAAGATTTTATTGCTATACCTGTGTCACTAGGGCATAGAGTGGAAGAGTAACGTAGCTGCACAGGATTTGAATAAGCACTCTGACAAAGCCGATTAAACCATCATTAAGTCATAATTAACATTTTAATGCAAGATAAAAGTTATGCAGTTTGAGTTTAGATGAAAGGTGATGATACCAACCCCATTGTGATTCTGATAACGACATCTTCTGTATGTGCGTGGAAACAAGATTTAATCCCAAATTGAAGCTGTGATTTAAATAAATTAATCAATTAAACCAAACAAAAGTTCATGATATCAAGGATAAAAAACCCTAAATGAAATATAAACCAAGCTAGTTTCATTCAGCAAGAGGGACAAAATTTTAGTAAGTTTGATAATTTTCTACTGATTATTTAGCTTTTATTGATTAATGGAGTAAAACTTTCTTTATAAATAATCATTAAACTCTACGATGACTTACCACAGACCATGAGAAGAAAGCAAGCTGAAAAGCATTCTGTTTGGATGAAAAGACAGATAAGAAAAGGTCAACTAATGATCACCATTGTGTGGAGACAAAAATCAGAAACAGTCACTCATAATAAATATATAATAAAAAAGTCATGATTATCTGATATACACGTTATTAATTATTTAATTGTAGTTAATTGAGAAACATAAGTAGTACCTGAAAGAGCACAAAGTTAATAAGGTAAAGAATAAGGCCAGGTTTATTAAACCAGAACAAATAATCTCCTGGTTGTACCAATGGCACTCCCTTTAGAATCTCTCCTCTTTGTTGAATTCTTAGACCCATCTCAGTTATGATCACTTGCAACTTGGTTCCAACTAACAGAATGATCTACATTTTATGCACATTAGAAGGTTAAAATTATGGATATATATCACCATCATCATTTGGACTAAATAATGAAAGTAGGAGTTGCATGTGCTCACAATTAAAGGAATGAATGGCAGCCACAAATAAGAGTAGGAGCCTGTCCATGCACATATAATGCAGATACATTATAGTAAATATAAATAAATGATAATCATAATAACGAGTTCTTAAGAAAAATGAAACCAAAAGAGCAAGTCAAATACGTCGGTAACACGTTAATCAGAAGGTGATGCCTAATTACCATGAGTGTTCAAGAGGAGAAACAGCACCGCGAAGAGCCAGAATGGAGGACTGAAATATTTTCAAAAATCAGTTAAATCATGATATAGACCTGTAAATCAAAATATTGTTAAATTTCTAATGAATACTTTACAAAACCTGATTCCAACAACGACTTTGAAATCCTCATCCAGTGATCGTTTTATGTATTTCCGAAAATCAAATTTCGAGTGACTTTGAGGAGCTAAATGTGCCTGCATCAAAGTAAAATTCCAAGTCATTTATTACCAAAAATGTAATCCCTAAAAATGCCAAGTTCCAAGGGTAAATAGATTTTTTTCTTCACTTCAAAATTATGTAAATTATTAAAATTGCGAGTCATTTTAAAAAAGATTGTAGAATGGTTTGAAATTGTTGAAATGAATGAATTTCAAATATTTATTTTCTAGGAAAGCTCAGAATAGAAAACCAAAAATAGTACCGTAATTGATGGTGTTTTGATTGAAGGAAATGGCAAGTGAAACTACGAAGAAGGAGACATTTGATTACCATGATAAATCCATGTCTCAAGGTCAGGTAATCCACTTTAGGAACTGATCGCACAAATTGCCTAAAGAAACAAACCTGAAAAATCACCAAGCTCAGCCAAATTAATAATGAATAATCACAGGCAAAGTGGTCCTAATGCAAGAATACTCACACTTCACATAAAGAAAAGGTCCTATTCAGGAAGTCATGAACAAGGACCACTACAAAGTCTAAATCAATGCCAATGAATGGTGCTGCTAGAATGCTTCTTTTGTCTGATTAGTTTCATATTTATATGAATACTCTCAGTATAATAGTCTTCTTCATGTTTCTCTATATACAGAAAGTGTATGTGTATGCATGTGAAAATGCAGTGATCTTTCACATTAGTTTCTGAGATTTTGTCTTTTAGGCCTTCATTGAGTTCCATATGTATAAAGTCCTCATTTACTTTAATGCCATCATAAAATGAAGTGAAAAATGAAAAAACTGAAATAAATTGCTTTGTACAAAGTCAGAGAGTTCACAAATAAAGTTTAGAAAAAAAAAATTAAAATATATTAAATGAGTGGGGCTATAATTCGGCTCATTAAGTTATCAAAATAAATATAATAGATTTGGCTTACAATCCACATGAGGACAGGGTTTTTGGTCCAGAAACTCAAATGCCTTCTTCCAAACGATGTTTCTCTCGCAAATCTAAATCGTTCAGGATCTGCAACATCACACAATGAGAACAATAATTTTGTGTTGTATGTGAGTAAATTATTATAAAGTCTTGTGAAGTTATATGAATACAAAAAATTATTCATGCACAAAAGAACTAACCGTGTGAAAATTGGTATTCTGGTGTCTTGGTTTCCTCTTCCCATCGTTTCCACCTCTTCATCTATATTGAGATACAATTCAAACAAGTGATAATTATATTTTTTTTGCCAAAAGAAAATTGAAATTATTTCTTAAAAAAATTGTCTTTAATTACCTTTGCTCTTCCTAGAGCCATGGTGATAATGCAGTAAAGGACATGAAAAACAGTTAGCACAAAGATAAATATATGGAGTTGATGGATGCCATCCGATGACACAAACGGCACTTTACCCTGAAACATTTTGTATGATCAAAGAACAACATCATTACATAAAATAAATATATTATGTATATCAACATAAAAAAAATGTTATTACCTTAATCAAACATGTTCTTGTTGTAAAAGAAAACTGTGTTTATACATTAGTAAAAATATTGTAGATTTGCAGATTTATGCTAATGGTGTTGATGATATATATCTATTTTCTTATATTAATAAAACTATCCATGAATAAATATACATACATTCAATTTTTATGAGAAATTTCTTAAGAAAAAAGGGAAATTTTGGATGAGAAAAAAAGAAAAACTAGCTATAAACGACAACAGTATGGGTTTTTCGTTACGGTTTTTTTTATTTATTTTGTATGGACCATGTTTGATATTTTTCATAGTGATAAAATATACTCTTATATTATCATAAGAAAACACATCATGCACTATATAGCTATTGAAATCTTCTATTAAAAATTATTGCATATGCACGTATATGTTCTTAATCACTTTCATTTCCTTTTCCTTTTTTAATTTCTCTTTCCGTGCAAGTATTGGCTTCCACAGAAACTTCAACTTTTCAACTCTTAATAATGTTCCAGTCTTTTTCCAAATAAAATCGTCAGTAGATGATGAAAACAAATTAAGACAGCATTTTTTTTTAAATGAAAGATTCAGATTTGCATTACGTGTTGCACCATTTTTCTAGTTTTGTAATATACTAATACTTATAGTTCAGATTAAATGAAAGATTCAGATTTGCATTACGTGTTGCACCATTTTTCTAGTTTTGTAATATACTAATACTTATAGTTCAGAAAGGCAAAAATTTCTTTGTTAAATGAATAATATATGTGGTGGAGCTAAACCTGATTTCGTTTCACGGTTTGATTGTATCAGATACTAGTATTTGGTCCTTCCTTCCTACACGTGAAGACTTTTAACATATTGGCCCCCAAGATATTATATTTCCTCTGACTTGAGTGACACAACCACAATACGTATCACTGTCGTATATTTTAATGTAGAAATGACTTCTTCAAAAACAATTAAGGAACCTTGACATAATTGAGTTGACATAACTGTCTTTAATTGTTTTTCTGTCCCATATGACAAGTCCTTTTTCTAAAAAAAAAAAACCATTTTATATTTAAAAAAAGTACATTAAATATTCTTATTCTCTCTAATATAAATTTATTCTATAGAAAACCGTAATGTAATATCCTAATAAAAATTTATAAATACAAAACACTATAACGTATGTATTACCATTATATCATATATAATATTATTAGCATAGTAAGACGTTTCTATCAGTATAGATTTAATGTCTACACTAACCATTTATTTTTTGTCAAGAAAAAGTCTACCTTATTTTCTTTTACTGATTTGGAAAGATAGAAAAATAAGAATCCACAATAAAGTATATCATACTCGATCATATGACTCAACAACTGCTATCATTCTCAATCTCTATTAAGCTGTTTGTTAAAAGAGAACAAGACTAAGAGAACAAATTTCTTAACATGTTATTAAAAATCATAAGTCTTATGTTAATATGACAGAAATGTATACCAAAAGTAAATCATAATTACTGCTAAAACGTGTAAAACTAAATGGAAACTAATCTTGTGCATAGCTGTAAAATTAGACTAGAGAAAAATTGTGCAGCAAAATATGGTAGAAACTGCATATATATATATATACAGTATGAGAACTGAGAAGAAAAACAAAATCCTACCAACCTCGCCACACTTGTCACTTCCTCCTCCCGCCAAAACGCGGCGTGGATTTACATCGTTTGAACCATCGAACGCCGCCAACAACCTGCGGCTATTGGTTCCCTGTGCTGATTCTGCACTACGTGTTTCGTCGTCGCTGCAAGGGTGCCATGTTGATGCAACTTTTTCTGATATGCATATTCTTGATACCGGACCTTGTCCTACCGTTAAAAGCAACGATATGAACCCCAATAACATAAGCTCTGCAACAACCCAACAACTACTTGATTAATAATTAATTAATCACAAAGTTTTCATTTTTCAACTAATGATCAAGATTTTGTTGTTGTTAATAGTTTAAACCTGATTTGATCTTTTCGAGTGACTCGTACAGCGCTCTTTTGTGCTTCTTCTTCAACCACTGCTTGCATGCACGTATGATTAATGATCAATATATGTTACCTCACAGAGATTAACATTATGTGAACAAAAAAAGGGTTGAACAAGTTATTTTGTATAACAATGGAGACACGTGGTGTTAGAATAGAAAATGAAAAAAAGTTTATACCTTTCCTATGAGGTGGATGATGTGTTCGATGATTATAGATATTAAGATCAACACAAAACAGACAGTGGAGACCGCCCATGTGGGTGTTTGCTCCAAGTTTCTTCCTCCGCTTCCACCTGCCATGGATCAGTTCTTGTTTTGAATGTTGGGTTTTGTTCCAATGGCTGGTGATGAATAGGTGAAGGTGTGAGAAAAAGTTATGCAGAAAAAGATTGAAGAGAAGATAAAAGAGAAAGGAGATGGAGTTATGAAACGGGTACTCTGTGTGTTCAACTTCTGTGAATGATTGAAGTGGGGTTTGGGAGAAACAAACGGTGGTTATGGCTTGTTATATATGCTCTGTAAGAGAGAAAGAGTTTTTTTTTTTTTTTTTTTTTTTAAA